>Ga0116202_10000302_pt1 | contig 26606 bp, 18 predicted proteins | sample LakKivw325mmetaG_FD_94479 | JGI IMG/M metagenome (GOLD analysis project Ga0116202, IMG submission 94479) | Anoxic lake water microbial communities from Lake Kivu, Rwanda to study Microbial Dark Matter (Phase II) - Lake Kivu water 325m metaG | ecosystem: Environmental > Aquatic > Freshwater >... | reverse complement strand
GCTGCTGATGGCGCTGCCCGCGCTGGGCATGGGCTGGTGGGCATACCGGGCGAACGACGCGGGCTGGCAGACGATGGTGTTCTTCACGGTCACGATGTCGCAGCTTTTCCAGTCGCTCGCGGTCCGGTCGCGCGAGTCGGTCTTCAGAATCGGGTTCCACACCAACCCGGCGCTGTTCTGGACGTTCATCGCCACCCTCGCGTTGCAGCTTGCGGTTACCTACGTTCCCTTCCTGCAGGGCGTGTTCCGGACGGTCGCGCTTTCGCCCCGTGACCTCGGCATCAGCCTCGGGCTTTCGACCCTTACCTTCTGGGCCGTCGAGCTTGAGAAGGTCATCCGGCGCAGACACTCTTCCGCGCATTGACAAGCAGGCTCAGCGGGCTACACTGAGCCAGTCGGTTCCGGCAGACCGAGGCTGTCCGCTTCAGACGTCCACGGGTTACAGCTTGAGCCCGGCGCAGGCCGGGCGTTGGCAGCGCGCGGAGCCGGCGCGGCAGCGTGGTGTATGGACATAAAGGAGGCCCTGTGAGACTAAGACCGATGCTGGCGCTGATGACGGCGCTGGCCGCAAGCACGACACTGGCCACAGTCACCAAGACCATCAAACCGCCGGGCCAGGGCGGAGACTACGACAACTTCCAGTCGGCCTGGAACTCAATCCCCGGTTCGCTCACCGACCACTACGTGTTCGAGGTGTACACCGGGACCTACGCGACGTTTGACGCGACCGGGAAAACTACCGGGTCGTGGACGATAACGTTCAAGGCTGCGACCGGCCAGAGCCCGCGGATTTACTCCGCTACGGGCGGTGACTACGGCGTCTACAGCTCCGGCCAGAACAACGTGAAGTTGGCGGGCCTTGAGATTGACTGCTATTCCCCGCCGGTCTACCTGGCGAGCTCCTGCGACGGCTGGCGGGTCGAGGGCTGCCGGCTGTACGGCGGGTCCTACAGCGGCTACACGGTCTACATCTACTCGGGTTGTGACAGCGATTCGGTCATCGGCTGCCGAGTCGACCCGCGCGGCAGCGGGTACGGTATCTACTTCTACAATTCCAGCTACTCCTACTACTGCTACTTCGCCAACAACTTCATCTGCAACTGGACGAATTACGGCATCTACTCGTATTACCACTACTACACGAAGTTCTACTACAACACGATCTGCGGCAGCAGCTCCTATGCTCTGTACTGCCGCTACGGGTACAGTTGGGAGATGAAGGACAACATACTACAGGGGACGTCGTACGCGCTCTACCTGTACTATGGTAACAACTGGCCGACCTCGAACTACAACTGCTACTACGTGCCGAGCTCGGCGACGGTCATCTACCGCGGCGGGTCAACCTACACGCTCGCGACCTGGCGGACATACTCCGGCCAGGACATGCAGAGCGTGAACGTCGACCCGCTGGTGGTCAGCGCGAACGACCTTCACCTGCGGAGCACTTCGACGCTCAAGACCGCCGGCACGCCCGTCACCGGCATCACTAAGGACATTGACGGCGATACGCGCCATCTTACCACGCCGAGCATCGGTGCCGACGAGTTCGTGCCCGGCGCAGCGCTGTCCGGCACGAAGTACATCAAGTCGGGTGTGAACAAACCGGCCCAGGACACGTTCCCGTCGTTCAACGCCGCGCTGACCGCAATGCTGGTCTACGGCGTCGGCGGGGACCTGACCTTCAACGTCTGCGCCGGGACCTACAACGAGAACCTGGTGATTTCGAACCCGGGCAACGGTTCGTACAGGGTGACGTTCCAGGCCAATGAGACGTTCGACGCGATTGACTCGGTCTACCTGACCGCCGCGACCAGCTATGCGGTGCAATTGACTGACGCGAGCCGGTTCCGGTTCCGCAACCTGAAGGTGGCCGGGTACACGTCCTACGGTTTCTACCTTGGCTACAGTTCCACCGGGTCTGACCGCAACCTGATAGAAGGCTGCCGGATTGCCGGCCCGAACGGGGTCTACATTGACCAGGCCTGCGACGACGACACCATCTTCGGCTGCAAGATCCAGGCCACCTCCAGCTACGGCATCAACCTGCCGTCCACCGGCTACCGGTACCGGACGGTCATCGCCGACAACATGGTCAGCGGCTGGACGAGCTGCGGCATCTACGCCTACTACCACTACGACACCGAGCTGTACTACAACACCATCTACTCGACCTCGGGCAGCTACGCTTTCTACGACTACTACGGCACGCTCAGCGGCACCGGCAAGAAGTACAAGAACAACATCTACTACAGCCCGAACTACTGCTACTATACGTACTACGGGACCCAGCCGCCGACGGAGTCGAACTACAACTGCTTCTGGCGGGTCGGCAGCAGTTCAATCATCTACGACCAGGGCACGGCGCGGGACCTCGCGAGCTGGCAGACGAACCGCCTGCGGGACCAGCAGAGCATCAACCAGAACCCGCTGGTGCTCAATTCGACGAACCTGCACCTGCGCACCGGCTCGCCCTGCATCGGCGCGGGCACGGCGCTGACCTGGCCCACCGTTGACATTGACGGCGACAGCCGCGGCTCGACCGTGGACATGGGCGCGGACGAGTGGACGTTCCCGGGCGACCCGCTGTCGGGCGTATACACCGTCAAGCAGGACGGCTCGGGCGACTTCCGCAGCTTCACCGAAGCCCGTGACGCCATCCTGATGCGCGGGATCGTCGGCGACGTCATCTTCGACGTCTACGCCGGCACCTACGCCGAGCAGGTGCTGATCGAGGGCGTCACCGACGGCAGCCGCCGCGTGACGTTCCGGGCGCACCAGACTGCCGACGGCTACGACAACGTCGTACTGTCCAGCGGCATGAACTACGGCATCTGGCTGCGCGACCAGAGCAACTACGCGTTCGAGAACGTGACGGTACAGAACTTCACGAGCTACGGCGTGTACCTGCAGCACATTGACGCGTACACCGGCTGCGACAACGTGACAATCCGGGGCTGCAAGATAAACGGGCCCAACGGCATCTACCTGCACTACGGCGCGGACTCGGACACCATCATCGGCTGCGACATCCGGGCGACCTCGAGCTACGGCATCTACCAGTACGGCTACTCGTCCTGGCCCAGTCTCAACAACGTCATCGCCAACAACATGCTGTCCGGATTCACGAGCAACGGCATCAGGCTGTACTACCACGGCGGCACGAAGCTCTGCTACAACACCGTGGCCAACTTCGCCAACGGCCTGTCCTGGCTGGTCTACGACGAATACGGCGTCAACACTCAATCACAGAACAACATTTTCTACCAGTACAGTTCGAGCTACTACTGCTACTACAAGTACTACGGGAATCTGCTGAGTTCGGACTACAACTGCTTCTTCAACAACGGCACCGGCAACATCGCCTACTACGAGGGTACATACTACACCTGGGCGACCTGGCGCAGCTCGCGCGGCATGGACCCGCACGGCATCAACCGCAACCCGCTGTTCGTCAGCGGCAGCGTGCCCTACAACCTGCACATCCAGGAGACGTCGCCCTGCCGGGACAGCGCGATGGTGCTGGCCGGGTTCACGACCGACATTGACGGCCAGGGCCGCGGCGCCAAGCCGGACATCGGCGCCGACGAGGTCTTCGCCGACTATTCGGTAAGCCAGGTGAACCGGCCGACCGGGCTGATTCAGATGGGCGTCCCGGTGACCCCGCAGGTCCACATCAAGCACCTGGCCGGGCCGGCAGCGACCCTGGACCTGACCGTCAAGGTGTTCAAGGGCGCGACCGAAGTGCACTCCGAGACCAAGGCCGGGGTCACGCTCGGCGTCGGCGAGGAGAAGGACGTGGACTTCAATAACGCCTGGACGCCGGCGGCGCCCGGGGCGGACTACACCGTGAGTTGCTGGCACAGCGCCTCGCCGGACGGTGTGCCGGCCAACGACACGGCCCGCGCGGCCGTCGAGGTCGGGACCGTTGACGTGGCCCTGGTTGAGGTGACGTGGCCGACCGCGGTCACGAACCTCAATACCACCGACTTCCCGCGAGTGAAGCTGCACAACAACGGCCCGTTCGCCGCCACCGTGTCGGTGAGCATGGCGATTGACGACGCGCCGCCGGCCGACGGCCTGGCGCGCGGCGACGCGGTGAGCGACGGCGTGGTCTGGAGCCAGACCCGAGGAATCACCGTGCCGGCCGGAGAAGACCGGACGCTGACCTACTCACTGTCCTGGACCGCCGCGCCGCTGGGCGACTACTATGCCCGGGCCTATCACTGGCTCGCCTACGACCAGGACCGGAGCAACGACACGACCGAGTTGTACTTTGATGTCGTCAGCCCGACCAAGGTGGACATCGGAGTGGCGCGAATCGACCAGCCGCCGTCCTACGTGGACACCGGTTCGACCATCACCGGCAGCGCGACCCTCAAGAACTACTCGGCCAACTCGACATCGTTCACCGCGTGGTTCTTCATCGAGGACCCGGCCGGTACCAGGGTCGAGAGCTGGAGCGTGCCGCTGTCGCTCAATGCGGGCGAGGAGCACACCGAGGTGTTCGGCACGCACGCCGTCGGTACGACCGAAGGCGCATGGGCCGCAGTCTGCTCGACCTGGGCGGTCAACGACACGTTTGCCGACAACGACCGGCTTGAGAAGGGCTTCACCGTTTCCGCGGCCCCGCCGTTTGAGCAAGGTTGGCGCGAGGTTGCGAACGTGCCGAGCAGCCCGACGCCAAAGCAGGTGAAGGACGGCGGATGGCTGGCTGCGGCGACGCCGGCCGAGGACGGCGGGACGTACATCTATGCCGCCAAGGGCAACAAGACCGGCGATTTCTTCAGGTACGACCCGGTTGACGGCGACTCGGGAACCTGGCGCGTGCTCGATTCGATCCCGGCGGACGAGGGCGGCCGCGCCAAGCTGCCCAAGAAAGGCTGCGCCGCCGCATCCGACGGCGAGGCCTTCATCTACATGACCAAGGGCAACAACACCCTGGGGTTCTGGAAGTACGACATCGTCAATGATTCCTGGACCAGGATGCCGGACGTGCCGCTCGGACCGGGCAACAAGAAGGTCAAAGGCGGCAATGACCTCGCCTACGCCAGGGGCGAAGGTGACACCGGATGGGTCTATCTGATGAAGGGCTACAAGACCGAGTTCTACCGGTTCAACGTGCAATCGTCCCGGTGGGACACGCTTGCCGACGTGCCGTATGGCGTCGCGCCGAAGTACAACGCGGGCTCGTTCCTGGCGTACGACGGCGGCCAGTACCTGTACGCGCATCAGTCCAAGTACACCGACGCGCTGAAGACCCACCACTTCATGTTCCGCTACGACCTGACCTCGCAACTGTGGGCCGAGTCGCTGTCCGGGATGCCGGTTCAGGGCAGGGACGGCGGCAAGATGAAGAACAAGAAGTCGAAGGACGGCGGGTCAGGGGTGTTCGGCGGCGGCTTCCTGTACGCACTGAAAGGCGGCAACACCTGCCAGTTCTACCGGTATGAGCCTGTTCCGGGCGACTCCTGGACCGAGCTCGATACCATCAGGTCCTTCGGCTCGACTGCCAGAAAGAAAAAGGTCAAGGCCGGCGGCGACCTGGCGGTCTACAGCCCGGGCATCCTGTTCGCCATGAAAGGCAACAAGACCTACGAGTTCTGGCGGTATGTGGAACCAGCCTACAGCCTACAGCCGATCGCCAACAGCCGGAGCGGAGTGCAGGCGAATCCATCTACGATCTACGATGTTCGATTTTCGATTTTCCCCAATCCAATCACTTCCAGCTTCGCAACCATCCGGTACGCAATGCCGAAGGCCGGGCCGATGAGCATCAATGTGTTTGATGTGGCCGGCCGGTCGGTGTTCCGTCAATCGTCAATCGGGAATCGGAGTTCAACAATGTCCCTGGACCTCCGGACGCTGGCGAACGGGGTGTATCTCGTGCGGTTTGACGCAGAGGGTTACACCCACAGCCGGAAGCTGGTGGTGCAGCGGTAGCACCCTCACCTTTACCCTCTCCCGTCGAGGGAGAGGGAAGAACATCGCGGAAGCGGGCTTCGGCCCGCTTCCGCTTCGCATGCCGGCCGAATAGCTTGACTTGATGACCGTCCGCCGCTAGAGTGTTCCGCCATGTCAAACCGGATTTTCGCCGCCACTCTGGTCGTGCTCGCCTTCGTCGTCCCGGGCGCCCGAGCCGATGACACGACCTGGACCAGGACTTTCTTCACCGGTCAGGCAAGCCTGCCCGCGCGGGTACGCTGCTCGGGCACCGACGTCTACGTTGCCGGGTCGGCGACCCAGCCCAGCACGATGTCTGCCTACCTGCTGAAGTACGACGTGAACGGTGACCTCGAATGGTTTCTGGACATCGAGTTCTATCTCTACAACCTGGCGGTGGGCCTGGCGGTCGGGCCGGACTCGAACCCGGTAATCGGGCTGGACATCGGCTACACCGCGGCCAGAGCGGCTCTGATCAAGGTGAGTTCGTCCGGGGACACGCTCTGGACCCGGACGTGGGACCTCGCAGCAGTCGAGGCCCTGGCGATTGACCAGAACAACAATGTCTACGTCGCGGGGACCAGAGGTGCGTCCATCCAGGACAGCCTGTGGATAGCGAAGCTGACCGGCGACGGGGCGATGGTCTGGTCAAGGACCTACCGGCTGGCCGGAGCACACACCGTGAACGGAGCCGGGGTCAATTCCGCCGGGGAATTGTACGTGCCGATGCTGCTGATTGAGAGCGCGGAGTGGCCGGAAGTGGCCAAGTTCTCGAGCGCCGGCGATACGCTGTGGCGCAAGAAGTACGGCGGCGTAACGCGCCACTTCGGTATCGCGGTTGAGCCGGCCGGGTCGTTCTTTCTGGTCTCGAACTCTTCGGCAAAGAAACTCAACGGCGACGGGTCCCAGCAGTGGTCTGCGTCCGTGCCTTCGGGTACGCTCGGCCAGGATGCGGCGATTGATGACGCCGGCAACGGCTACGTATGCTTCAACGACAACAGCCAAGATTTCAAGGTGCGCCGCTACGCAGCAGCCAATGGCGCGGTGCAGTGGACCAAGAGATGCGTGCTGCCGACTCAGGACCTGCCGCTGTCGGTGGCGGCCGACGCCCAGCGACAGGCGGTGGTTGCCGGCATGGGCATTGACGGTTCGGTCATGAGGAACCTCACGGTTCGCTTCACGTCTTCGCCCGGGGTCGCTGAGCCGGAAGAGCCGGGCCGTGCGCCCGACGGCTGGATCGCGCTGCACCAGGATGTCGGCCCTGTCCGCCGGCTGTCGGGAACAGTCCCGGGCGCCGGGACGTACCGCCTGCGCGTCTACGACGGCACCGGGCGGACCGTGGTCAGGGACCGGGCGGTGAATCTGGAGTCAGGGCCATTCTGCATACCACTTCCGGCGTTGGCCGGCGGTGTGTACTTCGCATCGCTCTGTGGGCCGGCCGGGTCCGGTTCGGGCCGGTTTGTCGTGATAGACTGACGGCAGCCGCCAGGGGGGCGATTGCCGCCTACGTCCCGCTTGACAGGGGCATTGCGGCGGCGGATAATAATGCGGGTTACTCCCGAAAAGCACAAGTCTGTCCGCAGGCTTGAGCCGGCTTGCATCCGCAGGCCGGCGAACAGGGGCTTCCGGACAGTCCAACATACGATGGCAGGACTACCAAAAGGAGGTCAGGAGTGAGATACGTCATCGCAACACTGGTGCTTTGCGCCCTGGTGTTCGCTGCCGGGGCCAAGACCGCACCGGTGAGCACGGCGTACATGCCTGCGGGTCACAAGATGCAGCAAGTGCTGCTGCCGCCGTCCGGCGACCCGCAGATAGACGCCATCATCTGGACCGTGCAGGCTCCCTATCCCTACACGGAAGGAACCTACCGGGCAGCGGCCAGTTCCGACGGCCGCTACTACTACATATCGGGCGGATGGATCGGCACCAGCGGGGCCAGCGGTCCGAGAAACACGCTGCACCGCTACGACCCGGCGTCGAACACCTGGACGCAGTTGGCCAACATGCCGGGCACGAACTGCAACCACTGCATGACCTATAACGCCTCCAAGAACAAGCTGTACGTGGTCGGCGGCTACAACGGCTCGGCCTTGAACGTCTGCTGGGAATACGACATCGCCACGGACGTCTGGACCACCAAGGCCGTCTTCCCTGTCAGCACGTGGGGCACCGCCGCGGTCTGTGTCGGTGACTCGGTGTTCGCGGCCGTAGGTGACGGCACCGGGTTCGGCCAGTTCTACTGCTACGACATCAATGCCAACACTTGGGCGCAGCGGCCCAATCTGACAAGCGGCGCGCGTGCCACGCATGGCGGTATGGTCGAGCTGGGCGGGTACCTGTACTACATTGATGGCTGGGATGCCTGCATCAACTCCCGGTACAACCCGCTGACCAAGACCTGGGAAACCGGGCTGACTCCGCGGCCGATGCCCAACGGCCGTTCGCACGGCATCGGCATCGCGTCGTTCGCCGGCAAGCTCTATGCCTACGGCGGCGCGGATTACTGGAGCTACCAGTACAACCTCGCGCACATCTATGACCCGCTCAGCAACACCTGGACCGCCGAGACGCCGATGCCCTATACCCTGGGCGCGAACTCGGTTGACGGCCGGGTGAACGTGCACATGTACTACACGTCGGGCGTGTACGCGAGCCCGACCAACGTCCACATCCGCGGCCAGTTCCCGGACGTGCACAACGTCGGCCTGGCGGCGATTACCGCGCCGTCCGGCTCGGTGGACTCGGGTGCGGTCATCACGCCGCAGGCGGTGGTGCGGAACCTGGGAACCTACGTCGAGAGTAACTTCTGGACCTACATTGACATCGAAGACAAGCCGCGGGACAGCGTCTTTGTGCCGACGCTGGAGATCGGCGCGCTCGATACGGTTGACTTTCCTAATTCGGTGAAGCTTGAGGGTCGCGACAGCGCGGGCGTGACCGCGTTTACCTACCTTTCCACTGAAACGCCCGGGCTGCGCTACGACGACACGCTGACCCGGAAGTTCCTCATCAGCGTCAAGGACGTGGCGGTCCGGCAGATAACCGCGCCCAAGGATACGCTGGACGAGGGCATTGACGTCTACCCGCGCTGCCAGGTTTGGAACTACGGCAACACGAGCCAGAGTTTCACGGTGGAGTTCCGCATCGGTGCGTACACGAGTAATGCGACCGTGTCCAACCTGCTGCCCGGCGGAGCGCGCTTCGTGACCGCGCCGGACGCGTATCACACCGCGCCCGGAACGTGGATTCACCGCGTAGAAGCGATTCTGGCCGGCGACCTGCACCCGGCGAACAACGTCATGCTCGACACGTTCTGGGTGCGCGGCACGCCGGGACATGACGTGGCCGTCGAAGAGATAATCGAACCGGTCGGGGTTTACGACACGACCGAAACTGCCACGCCGACCGCCCGGGTCGCCAACTACGGCGGCCAGCCGGAGACATTCTGGAGTTGGTTCACTATCACCGACACGGCGACTGACAGGCGCGTGTACCGTGATTCGCTGCAGGTCAGTCTCGGCGGAGGCGGCGTGACGACCGTCTCCTTCGTCGACACCGTGTTCAAGGTGCTGGGCACCCACGCTACCACGTGCTCGGTGTATGTCGCGGGCGACGGCAACAACCTGAATGACGTTCAGACCGGCAGCTTCGAAGTGGCAATCATCGGCCGCAACGTGGCGATGACCCAGATGTTCGAGCCGGCCGGCGGCGCGGACTCAGGGGTAGCCGTGATTCCGCGTTGCGAGGTGAAGAACGAAGGCCTGGACCCCGAAACGTTCAACGCCTACTTCCAGTTGCCCGGAGGCTATCTCCAGGGCTTGAACGTCGCCGACCTGGGGCCGGACGAAACCCGGACCCTGGAGTTCCCGGAATGGACGCCGCAGGCCAATGACAGCCTGGTGGCTACCGCCTGGGTGTACATGCCGGGCGACGAGCGGCCGGCCGACGATACCATCACCACGAAGTTCCTGGCCCGGGTGCACGACGTCTACGTCGAGGAAGTGCTCGAGCCGGTTGACACCGTGGCCGAGGGCATCCAGGTCTATCCGCGCTGCAATGTGACCAACCACGGCAACGTCGGCGAGACGTTCGACGTCGAATTCCGGATCGGGCTGTATTGCGACACGGCGTCGGTGACCGACCTCGCGCCCGGAGCGACGCAGGAAGTCACGATGGGCAGCTACATCACGACGCAGCCCGGGATATGGCTGGATGACGCGCGGACGCTGCTTGCCGGCGACATGTATCCCGGCAACGACGTCAAGCTCGACACCTTCTGGGTCGTCGGGACGCTTACCCATGATGTCGGCGTCAGCGCGATTCTCGCACCCACCGGCACGATTGACACGATGACCACGGTCACGCCGCTGGCCCGGGTCGGCAACTACGGGACCGAACTGGAGACCTGGTGGACCTACTTCACGGTCCACGACCAGGTGGACGCGGTCGTGTACTCGGAATCGCTCCGCTCGACGATGGACCCGACCGAGGAACGGACTCTCGCCTTCCCGGACGTCCGGTTCCACGTCGGCGGCGAGTACACCGCCCGGTGCTCGACCTTCCTGGCGGTGGACCAGAACTGGACCAACAACGTGGCCACCGAGGGGTTCGAGGTCGGTACGCCTTCCTCGTGGCCTCCCGGCTGGAAAGAGCAGCGGCCGATACCTTCGCTGCCTTCGTCACGGCCGGTCAAGCGCGGCGCCTGGCTCGCGATCGACGATTCCGGCTACATCTACGGGATGAAAGGCTACAAGACCGCGGACTTCTACAAGTACGACCCGATTCACAACCTGTGGTCCGCCGCGCTCGCCAAGGTGCCCGCCGATGAGGCCGGCAAGCTCAAGTTGCCCGAGAAAGGCTGCCGAGGAGCGTCGGACGGCCAGAACTACATCTACATGACCAAGGGCAACAACACCCTTGGTTTCTGGCGCTACGACGTGGCCGAGGACACCTGGCTCAGAATGACCGACGTCCCGGCCGGGCCGTCAGGCAAGAGGGTCAAGAACGGTGCGGACATGGTCTACGTCACCAAGGACGACACCGGCTACGTGTACCTGATGAAGGGTTACAAGACCGAGTTCTATCGGTTCAATACGGCGACCGCCATGTGGGAGACTCTCCCGAACGTCCGCTACGTTACGAGGGACAAGTATCAGGAAGGCTCCTGGCTGTGCTACGTGCCGTATTCGCCGGTCAACCCGAAGCCGTCGCTGTACGCGCATCAGTCGCGCTACCTCAACGGCACGAAGCACTTCATGTTCCGCTACGACCTCGAGGGCGATACGTGGAGCAAGGCGACGCTGAGCGGTATGCCGCTTTACGGTCTGCACGGCGGCAAGCTGAAGAAGAAGAAGGCCAAGGACGGCAGCAGCGCGGCGAGCTTCGAAGACGTCATCTACGCGCTCAAGGGCGGCAACACCCAGCAGTTCTTCAAGTACTACACCTCGGGCGATACGTGGGTCGAGATCGACACGATGCCGCAGTGGGGCACGACCGGCAAGCGCAAGCGGGTGAACCAGGGCGGCGACTTCATCGCCTACGGCGAGGGCGCGTTCTTCGCGTTCAAGGGCAATAAGACGCTGGAGTTCTGGCGGTACGTGATACGGCCGGGCGAGGCGGCGGCTCAGCCGGAACGGTCCGGAGTGATGGGCCACCGTTCGACGACCGTACCGTCGAAGTTCGCGTTGTTCCCCAACCCCATGGCCGGCGGCTTCGCAACGGTCAGCTACAGCCTGCCCAAGGCCGGACCGCTGAGTGTCACCGTGTTTGACGTCGCGGGCCGCAGCGTGCACCGACAGGTGCTCGTGGGTTCAAGGACCGGTGCTGCGAGCATTGACCTGCGGAAACTCGCCAATGGCGTCTACCTCGTCAGGCTGGATGCCGACGGGTACAGCTCGAACCAGAAGCTGGTAGTGCAAAGATAGCAGCGCGGGACATGACCCATTTCTGTCCGGGGAAATGGGATTGTGCCCGAGCGTGACCAAAGCAGAGGCGGCCGCCCGGCCGCCTCTGCCGTCTCGCTTGACTTCCGGGCTTGTTCAGGTAGATGTTACTACCGCTATGGACAACTCAGAAAGGTCTGCGTCGGTCAGCGCCGACCGTGCCGGGATGGCGGCCGCGCTCCGCGCGGCGCGCGCAGGCATAGCCACAGGCCAGTCGCCGTTCGGGTGCGCCATTGGCAGGAACGGCAGGGTGCTGATTGCCAGTCACAACACGGTCTGGCGAGACACCGACCCGACGCGGCACGCCGAGGTCAACGCCATATCGGCAGCGTGCCGCAAGCTCGGCTCGATTTACCTGTCCGGATGCACGCTTTATGCGACCTGCGAGCCATGCCCGATGTGCTTCTCGGCCGCACACTGGGCACGGGTCAGCCGGGCGGTGTTCGGCGCGAGCATTGCCGACGCCCGGGCCGCGGGCTTCAACGAACTGGTCATACCGGCGAGGGACTTGAAACGCCTGGGCCGGCACAGGATTGAGCTCGTCTCCGGCTTTATGGCCGAGGAGTGCCGGGCGCTGTTCGCCGAATGGCAGAAGGCGGGCAAGTGCGGGGCTTACTGAGGAAGCGAGTGATGTACCGGTGCTCCGTGCCGGCGATTCGAAGGGTCTTCCGCCCGGGAGTGCCGAGATGAAGAAGTTCCTGATGCAGGAGCCGGCCCTGGTTCAGAGTCCGGCCGGTCACCGGTTCACAATCCTCCGAAACTTCTGCAAGGGGTGCAGGATATGCGTTGCGTTCTGCCCGACCCAGGTCCTCGGCCTGGACGACCGGTTCAAGGTCGCGGTGCTGCATCCGGAGAGGTGCATCGGCTGCCGGCTGTGCGAGCTCCGGTGTCCGGACATCGCGATTCACATTGCCAGGGGTAGCGTCCGGAAGGCCGGTAAGGCCGCCGCACCAGTGAGCAGGAGCGGGGAGAAGTAGGATGGGCCCGCGGCTTTTGTCAGGAAACGAGGCCTGCGCCCTCGGCGCCATCCGCGCCGGGGTGCGTTTCTTTGCCGGGTACCCGATCACGCCTTCGACCGAAATCGCGGAGTACCTGGCTCGGGAACTGCCGAAGTTGGGCGGGACTTTCATCCAGATGGAGGACGAAATCGCGTCAATCTGCTGCATGAACGGTGCGACTGCGGCCGGCGTGAAGGCGATGACCGCGACCTCCGGGCCCGGTTTCTCGCTCATGCAGGAAGGCATCGGGTACTCGGTTATGGCCGAGCTGCCGTGCATCATCGTGGACGTGATGCGGGGCGGGCCGGCTACCGGCACGCCGACAAGGACTGCCCAGGCCGACGTGATGCAGGCGCGGCACGGCACGCACGGCGACCCGCCGGCGGTGGCGCTGTGCCCCTGGAGCGTGCGCGAGTGCTTCGACCTGACGGTTGAGGCGGTGAACACGTCGGAGCGGTTGCGGATTCCGGTCATCGTGCTGATGGACGAGATTGTCGGGCACATGCGGGAGCGGGTCGAACTGCCGGATGAGGTCAAACTCTGGGAGCCGGCGAATCCCAAGAAGCCGCGCGAGGAGTACTGTCACTACGAAGATGCGGTGAATTATGATTCGCAGATTGCCAGTTTCGGCGAGGGATACCGGGTGCATCTCACCGGTCTGGTCCACCGCAAGGACGGGTTTCCCACCGACACTCCGGAAATCATCAAATGGAACCTGGACAGGTTGAAGCGCAAGGTCGAGGACAATCGTTCGTGGCTTTGGGACGTTACCTATGAGGACCTTGGCGCTGAGACGGTCATCGTCACGTACGGCACTGCCGCCCGCTCCGCAATTGCGGCCAAGCGCGAGTTCGAACGCAAGGTCGGCCGGAGGCTGGGCTTGGTCAGGCTGAGGATGGTGTGGCCTTTCCCTCAGCAGCGACTCCAGTCGCTTCTGAAGAGCGCGCGCCGGGTAATCGTGCCGGAAATGAACCAGGGCCAGTTGTGTCGTTCCATCGAGCGAACCGTCAGCCGCGACGTGCCGGTGGTTTCGGTGCTGCGCTACGACGGCGAGATGCTGTCGCCCGAGGAGATAATCGAGGCGCTGTAGCTGATGGACGAGCCAAGATTCACCGGCGAGCAGGCGGTTGACGAGTTCCTTGACCGTTTCCGTCTGGACGAGCGGTTTCCGCATATCCTGTGTCCCGGGTGCGGCATTGGGACCGCCATGGCAACACTTGCCCGGGCAACTGCCGAGCTGGGACTTGAGCAGGACCGGCTCTGCGTCGTATCCGGCATCGGCTGTTCGTCGAGAGTGGCAGGATACCTTGACTGCGATACCTTTCACACGCTGCATGGCCGGGCGATACCGGCAGCAACCGGGGTGAAGCTGGCCCGGCCCGAGCTCGAAGTGGTGGTATTCGGCGGAGACGGTGACATCATGGCGATCGGCGGGAATCACTTCATCCATGCGGCCCGCCGCAACATTGACCTGACGCTGTTCGTGCTGAACAATTTCACCTATGCGATGACCGGCGGGCAGGCCTCGCCGACTACGCCTCAGTCGTCGCACCCGGCCGCCACCGCGCCCTATGGCAACGTCGAGCGTGACTTTGACATCTGCTTCATGGCCCGGGCTTCGGGCGCAGTGTTCGTGGCCCGCAGCACGGCGTACCACGTGGCCCATCTCAAGAAGATGATGAAGCTGGCGCTGGGCAGGCCCGGTTTCAGCGTTCTCGAAATCGTGTCCCAGTGCCCGACGCTGTTTGGCCGACAGCAGGGCATGGCCGACCCGGTGAAGATGCTGGAGTGGATTCGGGACCGGAGCGTTGACGTCAGCGAGGTCAAAGACCCGTGGCAAGTCGAGGACCGGTTTGTGATCGGGGTGCTGCACGACCGGGTCGAGGTGCCGCCTTACTCCGAGTTGTACGAGGGCGTGCGCGGTCTGGCACAGGCCAGGGGCAGACGGTGAAGGTCGAGATCAGGCTGGCTGGAACGGGCGGGCAGGGCGTCATCCTTGCCAGCGTGGTCCTCGCCGAGGCCGCGGCAGTCCACGAGGGCAGGCAGGTGGTCCAGAGTCAGAGCTACGGGCCGGAGGCACGCGGCGGCGCGTCCAAGGCGGATGTCATCATCAGCAACGAGCCGATTTTGTTTCCGAAGTGCCGCAAACTCGACGTGCTCTTGTGTCTCTCTCAGCAGGCCGCGGACAAGTACTCAGCCGACCTGAAGCAGCGGGGGACCGCAATCGTTGACAGCTTCCATGTGCGCGAGCATGTCCGACCGTCCGCGGTCAGGTTGCCGCTATCCGAGACGGCGCGCCGCGTGCTGGGGCGAGAGCTGTTCACCAACATCGTCGCGCTGGGCGCGCTGGCTCGGGTGACCGGCGTTGTCAAGCTTGAGTCGCTGAAGCAGGCAATCGCCGGCCGGGTTCCGCCCGCGACGGTCGAGGCAAACCTGCAGGCGCTCAACGCCGGCTGGGACGTCGCGAGGCGTGGTTAGCAGCGCCTTGACCTTGCGGGCAGCACCGCTATAGTGGCCGAATGACTGAAGTTCTGGTCTTTGTGCTTGCCGGCGGGCAGGGAGAGCGGCTGTCGCCTTTGACGCGGGACCGGGCCAAACCCGCGGTGCCCTTCGCCGGCGAGTATCGGATCATTGACTTCACGCTCTCCAACTGCATCAACTCGGGTCTGCGTCATGTGTTTCTCCTGACTCAATACAAGTCCTATGCGCTTGAGAAGCACGTGCGCCTGGCCTGGGACGTGTACTCCGCAGAGCTTGGTGAGTTCATCAGTCTCCTGCCGCCCCAGCAGCGGATGACCAACGACTGGTACCTGGGGACCGCGGATGCGGTTTATCAGAACATCTACTCAATCCGGGAGACGAGCCCGGAGTACGTGCTGGTGCTGTCAGGTGACCACATCTACCGGCTGGACTACCGCCGCATGCTTCGGTTCCACCGGCGCAGCCGGGCCGACGCGACCATCGGCTTGTACCAGGTACCGCTGTCCAGAGCCCACCGGTTCGGGGTGATGCAGGTTGACGCCGACGACCGGGTGGTCGGGTTCCAGGAGAAGCCGCGGCGGCCGAAGCCGTGTCCAGCCAGTCCCGGCATGGCGATGGTTTCGATGGGCGTGTACCTGTTCACCACCCGGGCGCTGGTCGCGGCCCTGATGGTTGACGCCGAGAACCGGCATTCGACCCGTGACTTCGGGCGCGACATCATTCCGGCGATGGTCAAGGGATACCGGGTGTCGGGTTTTCCCTTCTGCGGGGACGGCCGGGCCGGCGAGGCGTACTGGCGCGACGTCGGTACGATTGACGACTATTATCAGGCGAACATGGACCTGGTTGCCAAGGCCCCGGCGTTCAATCTCTACGACCGGCGCTGGCCGATACGTACCAAGGTCAGGCCTGACCCGCCGGCCAAGACGGTCCACGCCAGTTTCGAGGACGGCAGGGTCGGGTTGGCAATCGAGTCGCTGCTGTCGGGCGGCGCGGTCGTGTCCGGCGGCCGGGTCGAGCGTTCGATACTCGGGCCAAGGGTCAGGGTGAACTCCTATGCGCAGGTGCAGGATTCGATACTGTTCTCGGACGTCGAGGTCGGCCGCAACGCCCAGGTGCGGCGGGCGATAATCGACAAACGGGTGAGAGTGCCGGCGTGGTGCCGGATCGGCCATGACCCCGAAGAGGACCGACGGCGCTTCCACGTCACCGAGAGCGGCATCGCGGTGCTGGGCAAGGGAACGGTGCTGTGAGCGGGCAGGAACCGACCGTCGCGGGCCGGGTTTCCGAGTTGCTGCGGCCCGGATTCTACGGACCCGGGGTCAGGAAGGTCAGGATGCTCCAGACCCACACTTCCTGGGTGTTCCTGACCGGCAGGCACGCATACAAGGTGAAGAAGCCGGTCAACTTCGGGTTCCTTGACTACACGACGCTGTCGGCGAGGCGGTTCTTCTGCCAGGAGGAATTCCGGCTCAATCGCCGGCTGTCGCCGGACATCTACCTCGAAGTCGTGACCATCGGCGAGCAGGGCGGCCGGCTTGCCCTGGGCAAAGGCAGGCCGGTCGACTACGCGCTCAAGATGTGCGAGCTGCCCCAGAGCGCGATAATGACCGAGCAGCTCAAGAAGGGCGAAGTCAGGTTCGAGCAACTTGGAGAAATCGCGCGCATCATCGCCGGCTTCCATGCTCATGCCGAACGCGGACCCGAAGTGGCGAAGTACGGCAGTTCGGAAATCGTCCGGCTGAACTGGGATGAAAACTTCGCCCAGACCATGGAGTTCCGGGGCAAGACCATCAGCCACCCCGGGTTCGAGGAAATCAAGCGCAACGTCGAGCGGTTCATCCAGGAGAAGCGGCACCTGTTCCGCCACCGCCGGGAGGCGGGCCACGTGCGCAAGTGCCATGGTGACCTGCATTCCAGGAACGTGTTCGTGAACGAGCAGGTCCACATCTTCGACTGCATCGAGTTCAACCCGCGTTTCTCGTGTTCGGACGTGGCTTCGGAGGTCGCCTTCATGGTCATGGACCTGGATTACTTCGGCCGGCATGACCTGGCCGGACATTTCGTCGAGCGCTACCTGGTGCATACCCGTGACTACGGCATCTTGCGCCTCCTGGACTTCTATTCGTGTTACCGGGCCTACGTGCGGGGCAAGGTCACGAGCTTCAACCTAAATGACCCGGGCATCTCGGCACAGGACAAGGCCCGGGCTCGCGAAACCGCCCGGCGCTACTTCCAGCTTTCTCTGGGGTACAGCCGCAGGTTGTTCCGGTCGAACCGGTTGATTGTCATGCTTGGCCTGCCCGGGACCGGCAAGTCGTATCTCGCCCGCCGGCTGGCGGCACGGCTTGGCGCATTCCATCTTCTGTCGGATTCCATCCGCAAGCAGCTCGTCGGCGTGCCGGTCGGCTCGAAGCAGATTGAGGGCGTGGACCGGGGAATCTACAACCGGACAATCAGCCACAGGACCTATGCCGAACTGCTAAGAAGGACCCGGCTGCTCCTCGGCGCCGGCCAGACGGTCATCGCGGACGCGACGTTCCTGAGAGAGGATTCGCGGCAGGAGGCGGCCGAGCTGGCGAAGAAGGCCGGCGTGCCGGTGCTGTTCGTACACGCCGACTGCCCGGAGAGCACAGTCGCGAGCCGGATGCGGCGCCGGGCGCACGAGTACGGTATGTCCGACGCGGACTTGAGCGTTTACCGGCGGATGAAGGAGCGGTTCATTCCGCCAAGAACCGGCCGCAACCTGATTCGAGTAGATACGAGACAGCCGGTCAACCGCTCGCTGGAGCAGATTGAGCGCGCACTACTTCGTATCTGACGCCCACATCGGCGCCGCGCCGCCGGGCGCCGAATCACGGCTGGTCGAGTTCCTGGAGTCAATCAAAGGCCGGGCAACGTCGCTGTTCGTGCTCGGGGACCTGTTCGACTTCTGGTTCGAGTACAACCGCGCGATTCCGGTATCCGGGTTCCGGGTCCTGGGGGCCCTGAGCCGGCTGGCGCAGGAGGGCACGCGCGTAGTCTATCTGGCCGGGAACCACGACGTGCGGTTCACGGGCTTCTTCAGGCGCGAGCTCGGGATTGAGAGCTGTGCCGGGCCGCTGGAAGAAACACTGGACGGCAAGAGGGTCTGGATGAGCCACGGCGACGACCTGGATAGGCGGCTGATACCGACATTGTTCCGGGCCCTGATGCGCAGCCGGGTGAACCAGGCGCTTTACTCGCTGGTCCATCCTGACCTGGGCATCGGTCTGGCGCGTTCGGTTTCCGGCGCGAGCCGGAAGCGGCCGCCGGACGCGAAGCTCGCCGAGAAGATGGCCGCGTTCGCCCGGACCAGGCTCGAGCAGGGCCATGACATCGTGGTCCTCGCGCACCTGCATCGGCCCGAGCTCAGGCCTCTTGAGCGCGGGATGTATCTGAACACCGGTGACTGGGTGAGCAACTTCTCGTACGGCAGGCTTGAGCAGGGCCGGCTGACCCTCGAGTTCTGGAAGTGAGGTCCCTCCGGGCCGCGGGCAGGGGAGCCTGGCGCGGAACGGTCGTATTCCTGAAGCTCCTCGCCATCGTCGGGCCGGTGTATACGCTGGTCACCGTCCTGCGCTACACGCCGGCAATCAAGGCATTCGCGGATGCCACCGCGCCGTTCATGAAGTACTTCGGCCTGCCGGGCGAAGCGGCGCTGGCGCTGATTCTGGGTAACGTCGTGAACCTGTACGCCGGGCTCGGTGCGATAACCGCGCTCCGGTTGCCCGTGAACCAGCTGACCGTGCTCGGACTCATGCTCCTCATCTCGCATTCCCAGATACTCGAATCCGCGGTGTTCTACCAGATCAGGGCCAAGTGGTGGCTCTTCTGGTTCATCAGGCTGGTTGTGTCCCTCGCCTGCGGCGCAGGGCTTTCGCGGCTCCTGGTGCCGGGTTTCGCGCAGGGGGTGGTGAATGCCGAGGCCGCGGCCCGGCTGGCGCGGATGGCAAGGATGCCCTATGTCGGATTCTGGCCGGCGGCAAAGGGCTGGGCGCTCGGGCTCGCGGATACCGGTTCCAAGATGCTGGCGGTGCTGGTCGTCATATTCCTGCTGCTCGAGCTGGCCCGGGAGTACGGGCTGCTCGAGAAGATCCTTGCGGGCGTCAACCGGGCGACACGGTACATCGGGCTCAGGCGCGAGGCGGGAATGCCGTGGCTTGCGGGCAACGTGTTCGGCATCATTTTCGGCGCCGGGGTGATTACCGACAGCGTGCACCAGGGGCAGTTGAGCTCGAAGCAGGTGAACCTGGTGGCGACGTTTCTATCCCTGAACCACGCGGTGTTCGAGGATACGGCGATATTCCTGGTCCTGGGTGCGAACGTCCTCTGGATTACGTTGCCAAGAATCGTCATGGCGGTCGCGGTGACCTGGGCGCTGAGCAGGATACTCAAGGAGAAGGGTCCAAGGGGGCAAGGGGTCGAGGATTCGAGTGAGGACAGCACAACCGGAGAACGGCGGACTTGACGCGGACGAGCCGGTCAATACGATTGCCGGGTCCAGAGCGCCAATATGAGTAAGAAGAAGTCGAAGCAGCCCGCATCCCAGACACAGGTTCAAGGTCCCCGGTACTTTGCCGCTGACCCTTCAGGTCCGTTTTCCAGGCCTGAGGTCGTCGCGCTGGTTGCGGTGGTGCTCATCGCGTGGGCGGTACAGACGTTCTTCCTCAACTACACGGTGGACGATGCGTTCATCTCGTTCCGGTACTCGCGGAACTTGGCTCAGGGGTTTGGGCTCGTATTCAACCCCGGCGAACGGGTCGAGGGCTACACCAACTTTCTCTGGACGCTCTTGTGCTCGGTGCCGTTCCTGCTGGGCATTGACGTGCTGTGGTTTTCGAAGGTCGTCCTCGCGCTGTTGTCCGCCGGGGCAATCACGGTCTTCGTGCTTTTCCTGCGCAGGCAGCAGCCCAGGCCGGTCTGGTGGCCGGTGTACGCGGCCGGGCTGGTTCTCGGGCTCAACACTTCCTTCACGCTTTACGCGGTCAACGGGATAGAGACGATGCTGTTCTCGCTCCTTCTGCTGCTCTCGCTCCTCTTGTCGAGCCGGGAGTTCGAGCAGGGCGGCTGGCTTTCCGCGATTCCCTGGGCGCTCCTGTTCTTCACCCGGCCGGACGGCGCTTTGTTCTTCGGCCTTGCGTGGCTCGCGCGACTTGTTTGGGGTAGGCGGGACCGGAGTTTCGTCATCTGGACCGCGGCGTTCGCCGTGCCGGCGCTGGCGCTGGTCGCATTCCGGCTGGCATACTTCGGACACCTGTTCCCGAACACTTACTACGTAAAGGGCGCGGGCAGCCTGTCGTACCGGGTGTCAGGATGGGGAGTCAGGTATTTCCGCGACATCTTCAGAGTTCCAGCCAACTGGTTCTACATGCTGGCGCCGGTCCTCGCCGGGCTTTTCACGTGGAAGCGGCTGAGCCGGTTCGGCAGGCTCATGCTGGTGCTGCCTTACATCTACCTGGGCTATGTGCTCTACATCGGCGGTGACGTGAACTTCCCGCACTTCCGGTTTCTGTTGCACGTGCTGCCCGTGATGGCGCTTGCCGGGTTCCTGCCGCTGGTCGCGGTGCCAGCGGGCAAGGAGTCACGGTCAGCGCTCAAACTGACGGCCCTGGTGCTCATCACCGGCGTGATGGTCGTGCTCCAGCTTGGGCATACCCGCTCGGTGTGGAAGTCAATGAACGAAGCGCCGGAGCAGCCGAAGTTCAGGTACGGGAGCCTCGTGCCGCTGGCCACGCACATCAGCATCTACCCGGAGATTGCCGACTCGCTGCGCCGCGTGGTCGCGCCCGCTCAGACGGTCGTGATGCAGGACGTGGGCGCGATTCCGTATTACTCAGGCGTGAACACGATTGACATCATCGGCCTGGTGAACGGCGACCTCGCGCACTACTTCTACAGCCGGGGGTACAGCGATTACCTGCGTGGACGGCTGCCGGAGTCAGTGGTCCAGGAGGTGGATGCTTTCGCGCGGGACTACGTCATTGAGCAGCGCAAGGCCGATTTCGTGCTCTACCACGTGGACAGCGGCCGGGCCGACGACCTGCGCTATTCGTTCCACTGGCACAACCTGGCGTATGACCCGCGCTTTGCGGAGCTTTACGAACCGGTGATGCTGTTCAGCTATCCGGGCACCGGCCGCGACGACCACCTGCTGTTCCGGCGCAAGGCCGGACAGTAGCCGCGACTAGCGCCAGCCGACGACCCAGACCTCGTCTTTGTTCGGGACGCCGATGTATGCTTCGCTTCGGTTCCGGTCCACGGCACTGAAGTCGGTTGTCGCCCCAAACTGGAGGGTCTCGGCCACCGTGTTGTCCGCGGTCCGGGCGATGAGCACGTAGTCGTCGTGGTAGTTCGACAGATAGGCGTACGAGCCGTCGGCCAGGATGGCGATGCCGGTCGGGTGGCTGCAGCCCGGGATGCGGGCGACGACCTCGAGGTCCGAAGCCCGGATGACCGCAACGTTGTTGTCCAAGCGGCAGCTCACGTAGCAGTACCGCCCGTCCGGTGTGAACTCCAGGTCCCCGGGTTCACGGCCAGCCTCGACGTAGGCCTCGACCTGGTTGTCCGACGTCCGGATTACCGCCACGCTGTCGGTTCCCCGACCGCTCGCATACACGAACTCGCCGTCTGGCGTCGCCTCCACGCACCACGGGTAGCCAGGTATCGGCACGTTGGCGACGACCGTATTGTCCGACGTTCGAATCACTGACACCGTGTGGTCGTAGTAGTTGGTCACGTACACGCGGTTGCCGTCCGGCGAGCAAACAAGCTCGTGAGGACTGCTCCCTACCGCGACGGACTTGACAATGACATTGTCGGAGGTGCGTATCACTCCAACCGTGTTGTTTGCCATGGCGAGGTATACGTACTGCCCGCTCGGCGTGGCAGCGACGAAGGCGGGCTCGGCGGGCGTGGCGATTGTCCTGACAACGGTCTTGGTGGCCGTGCTGATCACCGACACTCCGCCGATGCGGTTGGCGACGTAAACGTACTCGTTGTTCGGCAGGATGCACATGCCGAATGGTGCGCAGCCGACCGGTATCCGGGCAACGACTGAATCCGGGTATCCTCCTTGGCCGCGGACGGTCATGTCATGCGCCGGCGACCATTCGGATACACGCCGGGCAATGTTCCTTGCCTGAACTCTGACCGAGTACTCGCCCGCGGTTTCCCAGGCATGGGTAGCGGACACCGGCATTCCGCCGGGCATGAAGCAGGTCCAGTCGGAGCTCTGCCCGTCGCCCCAGGAGAAGCAGTACTGGATCGGTAGCCCAAGCGGGTCCCATGTCAGAGCAGTGAACTCATACGTTTCTCCAGGGCGACCGGAAGTCGGCCCCTGGGGAGCGGCCGGGGTCAGCGGCGGCGGCAGACCGCAGCCAGCCATCAGCACAATTGAAAAGAACACACCGAGCAGTCCTGCAGGTATACGCATCGGTCCTCCTTGGGCCAGTATACGACCTGCCCCGTTCATGTCAAGGCTTCGGAGCTTCAGCCCGGGTTCTGACAAACAGCAGCGGGAAGGCGATGTCGGACAGGCAGCAGGGTATCCAGACCGCAACGAACAAGAGTACAAAGACGCCAAGGTAGTCGAGAAGATTCGGCCCGGGCCCAAGCGCCATCAAGAGGTGAAAGAGTGAGGCTGCGGTGCTGACGAGCAGGTGGCCGGCATGGGGCTCTTTCGTCCTCGGCCAGATGAGCGCGAGGCCGATGCCGAGAAGTGCCGCGGGGTTGACCAGCCACCATTCTTCAAGGAACCCGACATGCGGGTGCGCGGCCGGCAGACGCAGGACGAGCTCGCCGGCATAGGGGATGAGCGAATCCGAAAGCGTGCAGGCGACGATGGCAGCCACATACCCGATAATCGCCGCGCGCCAGGCCGAGCCTTTGCCGGGCCGGTGCAGCCGGTACATCGCGGTGCTGACCACGGCGCTCAGGGTGACGTGCGCCGGGTGAAAGACGTAGAACAGGACGTAGGCGGTCTGGTGCGTGGTGCGCGCGAGCACGAGCGCGAGCAGCGTGCCGGCTACCGCGCCGAGCGCGGTGAAGGGCGCGTGGTGGCGCAGTTCGCGCAGGATGGTCCGGATCATTCCCTAGTAGCTGTGGCAGAGCGCGATGAGCGTGCGCAGGGGCACTCCGGTCGCGCCGACCGGGGCATAGTCCCAGCCTTCCTTGGTGAACGACGGGCCGGCGATGTCGATGTGCACCCAGGCCTGGCCTTCGGCGACGAACTCTTTGAGAAACAACCCGGCGGAGATGGTGCCGGCGTTCATCGGCTTGCCGGTGTTCTTCATGTCCGCGATTGTGCTCTTGATGTGAGACTTGTACCGGTCTGGCAAAGGCAGTTGCCAGAAGAACTCACCCTGCTCCAGTCCCAGCTTGGCGATACGGTCAATCGCGGGCTGGCTGGTGCCGAGCAAGGCCGAGTATTCGTCGCCGAGCGCGACCACGCACGCGCCGGTCAGGGTGGCGATGTCCACAATGAGGTCAGGCTTGAGCTCGGAGCCAAAGGCAAGGGCGTCGGCGAGAATCAGCCGGCCCTCGGCGTCGGTTGAGATGACTTCTGAGGTCTTGCCGCCGTAGTGACGGATGACGTCGCCCGGGCGCTGGGCGCCGCCGCCGGGCATATTCTCGGCCAGGGGCACGAGCCCGTGTACGGTCACCGGCAGGTCAATGCTTGACAAGTACTTGAACAGGCCGAGGACCGAAGCTGCGCCGGCCATGTCATCCTTCATGGCTTCCATGCCCTGGGCCGGTTTGATGGAGATGCCGCCGGAGTCAAAGGTGATGCCCTTGCCCACATAACAGAGGGTCTTCTTCGACTTGGCGGGCGTGTAGGTCAGGTGTACGAGGCAGGGCGGGTTGCGCGAGCCGGCTCCGACCGCGAGGATGCCGTTCATGCCGAGTTTCTCAAGGTCGGACTTGTGCATCGTCTTGACCGCGATGCGGCCCTTGGCGGCAAGGCCTGTGGCAATCTCAGCAATCTTCTCAGGCGGCTTGGCGACCGAGGGTTCGTTGGCGAGGTCCCGGGCGAACGACACTGCCTCGCAGCGGGCTTCGGCTTCCTCAACCGCCTGCTTCATCTTGTCGGACAGGTTCTTGGTGTTGGCGAACACGAGCGTCAGTTCCTTGACCGGCCTGGGGTCGTCGTCCTTCGGGGTCTTGTACTTGTCGAACCGGTAGGAGCCGAGCAGCGCGCCTTCCAGGCCTGAAGCCGCGAACAGGCTCAAGTCGCCCTTCACGTCCTTGTTGTCCGGCACGGTGAGACCGAGGCTTTCGATGCCTTTGTCTTCGGCGAGTTTTGCGGCCCTGGCTGAGGCGGCTCGGAGCTTGTCCGGCTCATAGTCCTTGCGCTTGCCCAGGCCGGCGAGGATGAAGCTCTTGCCGTCGCAGGACAGGAGCACGGCCTTCTTGGGCTGGCCCTTGAAATTCTGGGCACTGCACTGGGCCACGAGGCCGGTGCCTTCAGGCCCGGGCACACCGAGCGGGACCCGGTCGGACTCGAACAGGAAACAGACCCGGGCGTTGCCGGTCCAGTCCTTCAGAGTGGTGAGTTTGACTTTCATTGCGGCTCCTTTCAAGTGACAGGGACTAGGCTAGAGTGGTATGGGCGGTTGTCAATGGCGGAACAGGACCAGAGACAGGACTCGTGGGACCCGCGGCTGGCAGAGATGAAGACGGAGTCGAACACGAAGACCTCCTGAGTTCCGGACAACGGCCAGGGAGGCGGGGACGCCTGCCTTCCTGGTTTGTGCCGAGTGCTACTTGATGGTGACCGATAGGAGGTCGGTGATGTCGGTCCACGTGACGCCAGAGGCGGTGTACTCCTCCTTCTCCATGCACCGGCCGACGTCGGGCCCGAGCCAGAAGTAGGTCGTGTCGTCAATGTCGTCCACGACCATCACTTTCCAGGCGTCCTTGTACCTACCGGCCGTAGTTGCAACTTCCTCTTTGCCGACGAGCGTTCCCCAGATGACATCGTCAATGCACCACGTCTTGTTTTCCTCAAGCGGCAGGGCGAGCACGGTGTCCGGCTCGTCGTCGTCGAAGTCTTCAAACGTGAGGAACCACTGGGCGGTCTCGCGCCAGTAGGTGGTCTCGGCGTAGCCTGAGTAGCGGTTCTCGATGAGCAGAGCGGACTGGCTGTCGGGCAGGACTGCGGTGCCTTTGATTTCCAGGGTTACCGTGTCGCCGTATAGCGTGTCGGTCGAGTCCGCGGTGGCGCGGATGGTGAGCATCTGATACTGCCAGGTTGAGCCGATGCCGAGCGGTAGATAGTCGGGTTCGCCTCCGAACCAGTCGCAGCCGGCAGGCAGGAGCAGGAGCACGGCCATCACGAACAGACGAAGGGCGGTTTTCATGCGGTTCTCCTTTGCTGGCCCAGAGTATAGCGTCGGCCGCAGGAACGACAAGGCGGGAAGAATGCCCTTCCCGCCTTGCACGATGCAGCCGTTACTTGATCGTCGCCGAACTGAGTTCCTCCTTGATGGTCATGGACATCAGCGAGTCGGACGCTTCGGACAGGTACTTGACGAACCCGGTGCCGGAAGCGAACCACTGGTAGAACTTGAAGGTGTCGGAGTCGGTGACCATCGAGTACTCGATCTTCCAAGCCTTGCCGTAGGTCCCGGCCGGAACCGTGACGCTTTCTTGGCCGATGGCCTTGGCGGTGTTGTCGGAATTGACGGTCCAGGTCTTGTTGACTTCGAGCGGAAACGCGAGGAGCTGGTCCGGCGTGGTGTCATTCTTGTCCGAGTACATCCACAGGCCGTCGTCGTTTTTCTTGGCGTAGCTCGTGTCGTAGTGGCTGCCCGAGTCGGTGTAGGTGTTGACGAACATCATGACGTCTTCACCCCCGATCTGGTCCTCGGCCTTGGCTTCCGTCCGGACGGTCGCCGACGTGGTGTCGGGCGCGCCACCGCCGACCGTGACGATCATCATCCAGGTGTAGTTCCAGATGCTGCCGGCGCCCATCGGGAAGAAGTCATCCTTCCCGCCGAACAGGTCGCAGCGCGAGGTCAGGAGCGCGGCCACAAGCAGACAGGCAACGAACAGGACTTTCTTCATGAGTGTTCCTCCATTACGCCTGCAAATATAGGCACGAGTGAGGTACTGTCAACCTGAGGCCTGCCGTCTCTGGGAGCGGCGGCACTCGCACGGCCGGGCTGAGGCGTCTTGGCCGGGGCTAGCGTGTGACGGCAAGGCGGACGGAGCCGGATTC
>Ga0116202_10000299_pt1 | contig 26797 bp, 21 predicted proteins | sample LakKivw325mmetaG_FD_94479 | JGI IMG/M metagenome (GOLD analysis project Ga0116202, IMG submission 94479) | Anoxic lake water microbial communities from Lake Kivu, Rwanda to study Microbial Dark Matter (Phase II) - Lake Kivu water 325m metaG | ecosystem: Environmental > Aquatic > Freshwater >... | reverse complement strand
TAGCCCGAAAAAGTATCCTCCATCTTTTTGAGTTTTTTCTGTCTGAACTTCTCAGCCCTCGCCACACAGATATTGCCGTATATAATGGGCATGGCGATTAACGGAAGGCCGAAATACATGCCTGTCCACGCAAACCCTATGAAATTTCCCAGGGATGGATTGCCGTCGTACACCCTCTTGATGTATTCAATGAACCCGGTAAGGATGCCTTCCTGGAGTTTAAATGTCCATGAATACACGAAGTCAAGAATAATGAGGAGGATACCAAGGATTATCCCCCGCATGTATCCGTAATCCCGGGCGTTTTCTTCCGTCAGAGTTCTCGGTATGCCGAGAAATTTTTGTACGGGGATGAGCATTGTCCTGGTGAGCATCATGAGGTTGCGTTGTATTTCTTCCGGGTTCTCCGCATCAAAGGAGCCGTAAACAAACATGTTTTTCCCGGCGCTCCTGTATACCGCGGCGAATTTGCTTACAGGGGATGAGAAACCGCTGTTGAAATACGGGAAGGAAAAATTTCTCTTCGTGTATACATTCCACCTGCCAGCGCAGGCGTCAAATTCCGATTCCATGTTGTATCCCAGGTACCCGAGCAGCTGGTATGAATGTGACTTGATATCCCTGAAATAGTGTATAGAATCGTAGGTCTTTTTCGCCTCGTCTTCCATATTTTTTATTTTATACCATTCGGGGCGCCGCCGCAAGTCAAATGCGAAAAAAAAGATATTGACAGCAGACGGCAAAAAGGTATATCATATAGCGTTTACTCCGAACACGTCCCGCATCCCGGGCAGAGTGAGGAGTTCTGGTTTATTTTTTTTGTTTGAACACATCGGGAGAGCAATAAAATGGACAGAAGCGCACAGAAGTATGATGCCACCACGATACAGGTACTGGGCGGCATTGAAGCGGTGAGAAAAAGACCCGCCATGTACATAGGCGATACCGCCGTATCAGGACTTCACCACCTTGCGTACGAAGTTATAGACAACAGCATAGACGAAGCAATGGCAGGATTTTGCAGCGAGATTGGCGTCGTGGTCCATGCGGATAACAGCGTTACGGTGTCGGACAACGGAAGGGGTATCCCCGTTGACATACACAAGACTGAAAAAAGACCGGCCGTGGAGGTTGTCATGACCGTTCTGCATGCCGGCGGTAAGTTTGACAAAAAAGCGTACCGCGTATCCGGGGGACTGCACGGTGTGGGTGTCTCGGTCGTCAATGCACTTTCGGAATGGCTGGAGGTGGAAGTCAAGAGGAACGGAAAGGTCTATCACCAGAGATACGAAAAAGGCAAGCCGGCGACCTCGGTAAGCGAGATAGGCAAGACGAAAACGACCGGCACAAAGGTCACATTCATGCCGGACGAGGAGATCTTTGAAACGATTGATTTTGACGACAGCATACTATCCGGAAGGGTGAAGGAACTCGCCTTCCTTAATGCCGGAGTCAGGATAACCTTTGAGGACGAGAGGAAGAATCTGAAGGAAGAGCACAAGTTTGAGGGCGGACTCATTTCCTTCGTGGAATATCTCAACAAGAACAAGAAGGTGCTCTTCCCCAGGCCTCTTTATTTCAAAAAGGAGGAGGAAGACGGCGAGGTTGAGGTGGCTTTCCAGTATAACGACGGTTACAGCGAAACGGTTCTGTCTTTCGCGAACAACGTCAACACCAAGGAAGGAGGAACCCACATTGCGGGTTTCAGGGGCGGGCTGACGCGGGCGATAAACGAATACGGGAAAAACAACGGGTTTCTGACCGAGAACCCGCTGGCGGGAGAAGACATAAGGGAAGGACTTGTTGCCGTGGTGAGCGTCAAGATAGCCGAGCCTCAGTTTGAGGGACAGACAAAGACCAAGCTGGGCAATTCCAAGATACGCTTTCTCGTGGAGGGTATAACCTCGCAGCAGGTGGTGACTTTCCTGGAAGAGAATCCCGAACCGGCAAGGGAAATTATCAACAAATGCGTCATGACCGCGAAAGCCAGGGAAGCAGCAAGGAAGGCAAGGGAACTGACCCGCAAAAAACTTTCCGAGACAGGCGCCCTGCCCGGGAAACTTGCCGACTGCACGGTCAAGGAACCTGACAAGAGAGAGATCTTCATCGTTGAGGGTGATTCCGCGGGAGGCAGCGCAAAACAGGGCAGGGATAGATTCTTCCAGGCGATACTGCCCCTGAAGGGCAAGATCATAAATGCGGAGAAGGCACCGCTTGACAAGGTTCTCAGCAACGAGGAAGTGAGGATGATGATAGGCGCCATCGGCGGGGGCGTCGGAGAGGATTTTGACGTGGCGAAAACACGTTACAGGAAGATTATCATAATGACCGATGCCGATGTTGACGGCGCTCACATAAGAACCCTGCTGCTGACATTTTTTTACAGGCAGATGACAGACCTCATAAGACAGGGATATATCTATATCGCCCAGCCACCCCTTTACAAGGTCAAGAAGGGAAAGAAAGAATCCTACGTGGATACGGAAAACGAGATGGACAGGATACTCATACAGATGGCAAAGGAAAACGTTTCCCTGCTGATAAAAAAGAAAGGCGGGGAAGAGTTGCCGGGAAACGAGAGCGCGGTGAAGACGGCCACTCTGAGCAAGAGGATGAACGAAATCAGCAAGAGTCTTGAGAACAAAGGCATTGAACTGGAGGATATCTTCAAATACCGGAAGGCAAAAAAGAATATACCCCTTTACTGGGTGAGATGCGGCGAGCATGAAGAGTTTTTTGCAACGGATAAGGAGTTATCCGCTTTCATGCAGAAGCAGAACAAGGACCAGGTTGACCTCTTCTCCGGGGAAGACAAGAACTACAAACTGCTTGATATCTATGAATCCAGGGATATTGAAAAGATAATTAAAAGACTTGAGGAAAACGGCATAGAGATGAAATCCCCTTCGGAGAGGATTTTCGTTGTGGAAGACGGGGAGGATAAGAAGGAAACGTGCAATTTCCTTGAACTCTACGAGGTGCTGAAGAACAAGGGCAAGAGAGGGTTGTCCGTGCAGAGATACAAGGGGCTGGGAGAGATGAACCCGCTGCAATTGTGGGAAACGACGATGGACCCGAACACGAGAAGGATGAAGGTGGTTACCCTTGAGGATGCCGCAAAGGCGGAGGAGGTTTTCACGGTTCTCATGGGCGATGCCGTTGAGCCGAGAAGGGGATTCATAGAAAGATTTGCCAGGGAAGTCAAGAATCTGGATATTTGAAGAGACTGGTTTAGAGAGCGAGAGGATTTCGTGCAACAAAAGGGAAGGAATTGAAAAATGTCAGACCATCTAAGAGAGATGTTTGATGATATCAATCTCGTAGAAAGGATACAGAAGCGATTACCCTATTTATTTCAACTCGCGGAATTGGAAAGCTCAAGAGCGGGCAAAACAGGAATGGAAGTAGGCTCTGTTAGAGAGAGAATAATAGTTGCTCTGTTAATTTATAAATTTGGTGCGGCAAATGTGCAAACTGAAATTCCAATCACAGAGCCGGAAGTAGACGTAATATTGTTCGAAAAACCGGTATCAATAAAGACAATAACTGGTAAAACTTTTGGAGGAGTGAAGCTTGTTTGGACGGTAGATGCTAAAAAGGCAAAGAAATTCCTTGAGCAATTTCGTCCACATTGCGATATTTTGCTCGCTCAAATAAACTGGAGTGACAGAGGAGGATTCTATTGGATTCCGTTATCGGTTCAAGAACGGGTCTATGATGAAATGGGGAGACAAAGATATATTAAACTTCCCAAACCAGGAACAAATCCGAGAGGCGTTGAAATTACCAGAGAAGCGTTGGTAGAATTAGTGGAGGATAAAGAAACCAAGAGCATTGTGATAAACTGGCAAAAAAGGGAAGTAGAGTTCAATTCATTCAAGAGATGGGTTGATTTATGGAGGGAAGATTAAATGCTTCATCACAGGATAAATGGCACCAAGACAAGTGCTTTTGGCTCTCCCGGAAGGATAAATCACGACTCATCAAAGTTTTATAACAGCAAACTTTATGAAGGATTGAAGAAGGATAATTTGATTAAATACACGGAAAACCCAATTGACGAATCCTGCGTAAATAAAATTTTTTGCAAAAGCAGTGAAGACATGTCGGAGTTGCCGGACAACAGCGTTCACTTAATGATTACCTCCCCCCCTTACAATGTTGGAAAAGCATATGATAACAATCTGTCTCTTCAGGAATATAGGTCATTACTGAAACGGGTATTTCAAGAGACATACAGAGTATTGGTTCCTGGGGGCAGGGCGTGCGTGAATATAGCGAATTTAGGGAGAAAACCGTACATTCCTTTACATAGTTATATTATTGAAGATATGAGTACTATTGGTTTCTTAATGCGGGGAGAAATTCTGTGGGACAAGGGAAGCAGCGCCAGTTCTTCAACTGCATGGGGAACATACCTGCAGGCAAATAATCCGGTATTGCGGGATGTACACGAATATATCCTTATCTTTTGCAAAGAGACTTTTACGCGTTATAATCCTTATCGGCGAGAAAGCACCATAAGCAAGGAAGAGTTCTTGGAGTTTACAAAGAGTGTTTGGAAATTCAGCGCAGAGCGGGCTACAAAAGTAGGACATCCTGCTCCTTTCCCGATAGAATTGCCTTATCGGCTAATTCAGATTTATACGTTCAAAGACGAGATTGTGCTTGATCCCTTTGCAGGCAGCGGTTCTACGTGTATTGCCGCATTGAAGACAAACAGAAGATATGTTGCTTACGACATTGATAAGAAATATTGCAACTTGGCGGAACAGAGGACAAAAAAGTTCTTGCAGGACCAAGTAACTTTATTTTCAAAACAGAGTCGTGTAAACTGAAAATTGCTATTGTTGAATTTTGGCGGATAAATAAAATATCCGAGTTCAAGGAGAAGAAAGAATGGGAGAAGAAGGAAAGATAATCCCGGTTGGCGTTGAAGAGGAGATGAAGGGCTCCTACATTGATTATGCAATGAGCGTTATCGTGGGCAGGGCATTGCCCGATGTAAGGGACGGACTCAAGCCTGTCCACAGGAGAATCCTTTTCGGCATGCAGGAACTGGGCGTTGAGCCCGGCAAGCCGTTCAAGAAATCCGCAAGGATAGTCGGCGAGGTCATGGGTAAATACCACCCTCACGGCGATGCGGCGATATACGAATCCATAGCAAGGATGACCCAGGAATTCTCGCTGAGATACCCGCTTATTGAGGGGCAGGGGAATTTCGGTTCAATTGATGGTGACCCGCCGGCTGCCATGAGGTATACCGAGGCGCGTCTTACCCCCCTTGCAATGGAGATGCTCGCGGACATAGAAAAGGAAACGGTGGATTTCGTCCCCAATTTTGACGAGTCGCTGCAGGAGCCGCTGGTTCTGCCGAGCAAGATTCCCAACCTTCTTATCAACGGTTCTTCGGGCATCGCCGTCGGCATGGCGACCAATATCCCCCCTCATAACCTGAGCGAGGTGGTTGACGCCCTGATAGCGCTCATTGGCAACCCGGATATGACGATAGAGGAAATCATGAAAATCATGCCGGGTCCGGATTTCCCCACCGGAGCAACCATCTGCGGAAGGGAAGGCATCAAGAGCGCATACACGACAGGCAAAGGGATAATCACGATAAGAGGCAGGATAGAGGTGGAAGATGACAAGAAAAAGGAAATCATAGTCGTAAAGGAGATACCCTACGAGGTTAACAAGGCACGCCTTGTGGAGGACATCGCAAACCTCATAGACGAGGACAAGATAAACGGGATAAGCGAGATAAGGGACGAATCCGACAAGGAAGGCATGAGGGTAGTGCTTGAGGTCAAAAAAGGGGAGAACGTAGATATCATAATAAACCAGCTTTATAAATATACCGCTCTCCAGAGTTCCTTCGGGATAATCAACCTTGCCCTGTCAAACCAGCAGCCGAAACTCCTTAACATAAAGCAGATGCTGGACCTTTTCCTGACCCACAGGAAGGAGATTGTACTCAGGAGGGCCGGGTACGAACTTCGGAAAGCGGAAGAGAGAGACCACATCGTTTCCGGACTTATTATTGCGCTTGATAACCTCGACAGGGTCATAAAACTCATCAGGGATTCCAAGACCGTGGAAGATGCGCGCAATTCCTTGATGGCGAAGTTCAAGATGAGCGAGAAACAGGCACAGGCTGTCCTGGCGATGCCCCTGTCCAGGCTGACCGGTCTTGAAAGGGAAAAGATACTGAAGGAGAAGGAAGAACTCAAGAAGAGAATAAAGGAACTCAAGGAGATACTCTCCAACCCCGAGAAGGTGAAGGCGATCATAAAAGAAGAACTCTGTGATGTCCAGAAGAGATTCGGCGACAAGAGGAGAACGGAGATATCCGCCTCGGTGGAGGACTTTGATGAGCTGGACCTCGTGCGCCAGGAAGACATCATGGTCATAGTCTCTTCCGAAGGATACATAAAGAGGAGCCCCCTTGACCTCTACAGGAGACAGCGCAGGGGCGGAAAGGGACTGGTGGGAGTGAAAACCAAGGAGGAGGATTATGTCAAACACCTCTTTGTATGCTCCACGACAGATACGATACTCTTCTTTACGGAACAGGGCATTGTCCACTGGCTGAGGGGTTACCTTATTCCCGAGGCCGGCAGGAACGCAAAGGGCAAGCCCATAGTGAATCTTTTGAGAATAGACGCTGGTGAACGGATATCCGCGGTTATCCCGGTGAGGGAATTCTCAGAGGACAAGTTCCTCCTGATGATTACGAAAAACGGGATAGTAAAGAAAACGCAGTTGAGCGCGTACAGCAGGCCCAGGAAGGGCGGAATCATAGGCATAGGGCTCAGGGAAAAGGACAAGCTCATAGAGGTGAGGATGACTGACGGCAGCCAGGATGTCATTCTGAGCACGAGATACGGGCTGAGCATAAGGTTTGCGGAAAAAGAGGTCACCGCCGTCGGAAGGGGCGCGATAGGAGTCATAGGGATACGGTTCAAGAAGAAGGACGACGAGGTTGTCGGCGGCGAGATTTCCCAGCCCGACGAAAAAGAGAAGTCTCTCTTCACGTCAACGTCCAGGGGTTTTGGAAAGAGGACAATGATATACCGCTACAGGAAGCAGCACAGGGGCGGCAAGGGGATAATAGATATACAGACAGGCGGACGCAACGGCCATGTTGTCGGAGTCAAGGCCGTGAAGCCCGGCGATGAGATAATCCTGATTACCAGGGCAGGAGTGGTCATAAGGATGAACGTGGATGACGCAAGGGCTGTGGGAAGGAATACGGCCGGCGTCAAGCTTATAAACCTTTCGTCCGGCGATACGATAATGGATATGGCCCTGGTGTCAAAGGAAGATGAAGAAGTTTGAAACATTGAATCATACCGCAGATGTTGCGGGCAGGGTTTACGGCAGGAACCGGAGAGAGTTGTTCGTGAATGCTTCCGAACTGCTCTATTCCCTCATGTCTCCTGAATTCTGCGCCGGCAGGGCGGCCGAAACAAGAATAGGGTTGTCCGGGGACAACACGGAGAACCTGCTTGTAAGATTCCTGAATGAGCTGATATACTATGCCGAGGTGAAGAAGACCGCGGGAAGCGTTCTCCGGTTCAGGATCGGCTGCAGGGAAGGGCGGCTTTTCCTGGAATGCAGAATGAAAAGCCGCAGGATAAAAAGACAGGGGAGAGAGATAAAGGCGGCAACCTATCACGGACTCAGGGTTGAGAAGAAAAAAGGAGTTTTGACAGCGTCGGTAATATTTGACATCTGATGCTCACAGGCGGAGGGGAAGTTCATGTTAATGGCTTCGGGTGAATCTAACAGGAGGAAGTCCGGATGAATAAAAAGGAAAAGGCATATTACCTGGATTTATTGAACAAGGAGAAGGAGAGAATCTTCAGGAATCTGGGGTATCTCAGGGAAGGGATAGGGTCCGGGGAGAAAGGGATACCGACCCACATAGCCGACCACGGCACGGACGAATTTGAGAAGGGACTGGGCATAGATATCTCCGATGCCGAGAGAAAAATTCTTGAAAAGCTCGACTGGGCGATGGAAAAGGTGACCAAAGGTAAATACGGGGTATGTGACGGCTGCGGCAGGAACATACCCAAATACCGGCTGAAAGCGCTCCCGTATGCGGAATTCTGTATCAAATGCCAGAAAGAGAAGGAAAAAAGTGGCGAATAGAAATCCCGGTCTGTTCTACCGTACAGCACTTTCGGTGATATTTCTTGACAGGCTTTCCAAATACCTGGTACTGCATTTCCTGTCCGGTGGTGCCCCTCCTTTAAAAATCTTCAGATATTTTTCCCTGACGCTCGTGAAGAACAGGGGTATCTGCTTCGGAATGCTGACAGGAATAAACCTGAGAATTGCCATAATCATCGCATCCTTCCTCATAGGGATCATGATAATACTGTATCTGCTCCGGTCCGGGGAGAAGAGCAAGCGTACTGAAATGGCCCTGGGTTTCATAGAGGGCGGGATAGCCGGCAACCTGATAGACAGGATAGCCACCGGCGCCGTGATTGACTTCCTTGATTTCCATTTCTGGCCGGTCTTCAATCTCGCAGACGTTTCAATTGTTTCCGGCATAACTCTTATTCTGCTTGAACACATGGCGAAGAAAAAACATGCCCCATCATCCGTTCCTGTCAATTCCGGAAAGGAATTATGTCCGTCAGAAACTGAATGCGGCGGCAGGGGGTGAGAGGAGAAAAGGGGAAAAATGCATCCCGAGTTCATCAAGCTGGGCAGTTTCGTCATCTACTGGTACGGCGTCATGGTTGCTGCGGGGGTCTTCCTGGGCAGCTGGATTTTTCAAAGGAATGCCTACAGCCGGGGATATTCGCCGGAACTGGTCTCCAGGCTCATCCTGTGGAGTGTCGTATGGGGAATCACGGGCGGAAGGTTGTTGCATGTGCTGGTGCATGCGCCCTATTACTATGCGAATCCTTTGCAGATACTGAGCATAAGGAATGGAGGTCTTGCTGTTGAAGGGGCTGTTATCTCCGCACTGGCCTTTATTTCCATTTACTCAAAGATAAGAAGATTTAACCTGCCCGAGGTACTTGACCTCATGGCATTGCCCATTCCCCTGGGGCAGGCGCTCGGCAGGACAGGTTGTTTCCTGAACGGCTGCTGCTACGGGAGGCATACGGAACTGTTCACGGGCGTGAGATTTCCCTTCCTGTCCGGCAGGGTACATCCCACTCAACTCTATTATGTGCTGCTTGATGTCCTCCTGTTCCTTTTTCTCAGTTCCGTCAGCGCCAGAAAATTGAAACCTGGCGTTGTGTTCGGTTCGTACATGATGGGATTTGCCGTCATAAGATACACGGTTGATATGCTGAGGGGGGATTTGCGTCCCACCTTCCTGGGTCTGTACATGACCCAGGTCATAGCCGTGTTGATATTCATGACAGGGGCTGCATGGTTTTTCTTTATACTTGTCAAAAAGAAGGGTAAAACCTAAACGGGAGAGCGGCTGAATGGCAAAACTTCTGTTCAATTATATCTTCATGGAGCCCGAGTATAACCTTGAAGGTAAAGATAGCATAACCATAGGCAGGACCAATACGAACGACCTCGTAATACCAAACTACTCGCTGTTCATAAAACTTGCCAAGGATTCGCAGAGAGCGATGGTCAACGACCTCACGAAGGTCTCGCGTTTTCATGCCAGGATGACCAGGCATGAAGACAACAACTGGTATATGGAAGATATTGGCAGCAAGGGACTCGGGAGCAACTACGGAACGTTCGTTAACGACCTGCGGCTTGAGGTCAAAAAACCATACGTATTGCATAATAACGACAGGATTAAGTTCGGTCCGATTGAATGCGTCTTTCTTGAAGAATAGTTCCCATCTTGCTGATTAGTGCGACTTATCCCGTTTTAAGGGTTGAACTGTACCGTTGCAAACCTATTTGTGTAGCGGTGGCATCCTGATTTACTACATATCAGGACATGTTTATGCCACGGTTTTTTGTGCGATAAATCGCACCGCTACAACATGTAACTTTTCACAAAAGAGCCCATCTAAAGAGATATGGAAAATATTGGCGAAAAACTCACGGTCAAGGCGCAGGAGGCATTGATGGGGGCGCAGTCTGCGGCCCGGGAAAGGAGCCACCAGTCCGTGGACAGTATCCACCTGCTTCATTCCCTTGTTGCCGACGATGAAACGACGGCTGATATCCTGGCGCAGATGGATATAAAGACAGAAGGGCTGAAGAAGGATGTAGCCACGGCGCTGGAAAGAATTCCGCAGGTTACCGGGCCGGGCGCGGGAAGCCTGTCTATCACGCCTGCCTTGAACCAGGCATTGAACGCCGCACTCAGGGAATCAAAAAGCATGGGGGACCAGTACGTCAGCGTTGAACACCTTCTTCTCGGACTGACCGCCGCCGAATCCGGGATTCAGGAACTCCTGAAGAAATATGATATTTTCAGGGAACGCGTCCTGAAAATAATACAGCAGATAAGAAACGGCGATAAGGTAACCGACAAAGATGCAGAGGCGAAATACAAGGTGCTTGAAAAATATACGAGGGATTTTACCGACCTCGCCCGCAAGGGGAAACTGGACCCCGTCATAGGAAGGGATGAGGAAATCAGGAGAGTCATACAGGTGCTCTCCCGGAGAACCAAGAATAACCCTGTCCTCATAGGCGAGGCCGGGGTTGGCAAGACCGCCATCGTGGAAGGGCTCGCAAGAAGGGTTGTTTCCGGGGACGTCCCGGAAGGGCTGAAAAACAAGAGTGTTCTTGTTCTTGACCTCGGTGCGCTTGTGGCCGGCACAAAATACAGGGGTGAGTTTGAAGACCGCCTGAAATCCCTGCTGAAGGAACTTGAGAAGAAGGAAGGGGCGGTTATTCTCTTCATAGATGAACTGCATACCCTTGTCGGAGCCGGGGCTGCGGAGGGGGCCATAGATGCCTCCAACATGCTCAAGCCGGCCCTTGCAAGGGGTGCTTTGAAGTGTATAGGCGCGACGACCCTGGATGAATACAGGAAGCACATAGAGAAGGACAGGGCTCTGGAAAGAAGATTCCAGGTGGTATATGTTAAGGAACCCTCCGTGGAAGAAACCATTTCCATTCTGAGGGGACTCAAGGAAAGGTATGAGGTTCACCACGGCGTCAAGATAACCGACAGCGCGCTTGTTGCAGCTGCCGTCCTCTCCCACAGGTACATATCGGGTAGGTTCCTGCCGGACAAGGCGATAGACCTGATTGACGAAGCAGCAAGCCGCCTCAGGATAGAGATAGACAGCATGCCGGTGGAACTTGACGAGACCGAAAGGAAGATAAGGCAGATGGAGATAGAGAGGCAGGCGCTGAAGAAGGAATCAATGCCGGAGGTGAAGGAGCGGCTTTCCCGTCTTGAGAAGGAACTGGACGTTCTCAAGAAAGAGAAAGAAAAAATGCACTCAAAGTGGCTTGCCGAGAAGAAGATTGTTGAAAAAATGAGGAAGATAAAGGGCGACATGGAATCGGCAAAGAACATCATAGAGAAGGCGGAACGAGAGGGGAATCTCGGCAGGGCGGCCGAATATAAATATGGAAAACTCATAGAGTTGCAGAAGGGGCTGGAGGAGGAGACGGCAAAGCTGAAAAAGGCGCAGGCAAGGGAAGGGTCCCTGCTGAAAGACGAGGCAACGGAGGAAGACATAGCCGAGATAGTCTCCAAGTGGACAGGTATCCCTGTTTCAAGGATGCTTGAGGGAGAGGTTGAGAAACTCGTGAAGATGGAGGAACGTCTTTCCGCAAGGGTTGTGGGCCAGAAGGAAGCGATAGCGGCCGTCTCAAATGCGATAAGAAGAAACAGGGCAGGGCTCTCCGACCCGAACAGACCCATTGGCTCTTTCATCTTCCTCGGACCCACAGGAGTGGGGAAGACGGAACTGGCAAAGGCGCTGGCCGAGATGCTCTTCAACGATGAAAACGCCCTGCTGAGGATTGACATGAGCGAGTACATGGAAAAATTCTCGGTCTCGCGACTCATCGGCGCTCCTCCGGGGTACGTCGGGTACGAGGAAGGCGGGCAGTTGACGGAAAAGGTGAGGAGGAGACCTTACAGTGTCATTCTGCTGGACGAGATAGAAAAGGCGCACGCCGAGGTTTTCAATGTCCTCCTGCAGCTGCTTGACGAGGGCAGGATGACCGACGGCCAGGGGAGAACCGTGGATTTCAGGAATACCGTTGTCATAATGACTTCCAATATAGGCAGCCAGTATATCACGATGTTCAAGGACGAAAAAGCGATGAAGGAGAAGATAGCCGATATTCTCAAAAGCACCTTCAGGCCGGAGTTCCTTAACAGGGTGGACGAGATTATAACCTTCAACAAACTCAAAAAGGAAGACCTTCTGAAGATAGTGGACATACAGACGGCATATCTGCAGAAACGCCTTGATGACAGGAAGATAAGGGTCAGTTTCTCGGACGATGTCCGGGGGTACCTTGCGGAAAAGGGATACGATGAGGTTTACGGCGCAAGACCTCTTAGGCGGCTCATACAGAGAGAGATAGAGAACCCTCTCGCGCTGAAAGTCCTCGGAGGCGAAGTGGCGGAGGGCAGCAGTATTCTTGTGGATCTCAAAGCCGGCTCCCCTGTTTTTCTTTCCAGATGAATTTTCTGTCCCGTTGACAATGTGTACGGTTAACGGTACAACTATTGCAGGAGGTGGTATAAATGGATAAAGTAATAGGCGTGGTTGCGACCAGAGAAAACCTGCCGAAAATCCTTAAGGATATTTCGCTGGGCGAGAGATACATTATAACGCAAAGGTCAAAGGCAAAGGCGGTGATAGTAAGCCTTGAAGAAATTGAGACCCTTGAAATACTTGCTGACAAAAGATTGCTGAGAGATATGATTGCTGCAAAGGAAGACATAAAGAACAAACGGTATATTTCATACGAGAAATACTTTGGAGACAAAGCGTGAAATATAATCTTTTTCTGACACAAACCTTCCTTAAGAATTATAAAAAACTTCCTGAAGAAATTCAAAACAGAGTAAAAGAAAAGATACTTCTTTTAAGAAGCAACCCTTTTATGGGTAAAAAACTCACCGGTAACCTGCAGGGAGATTTTTCATACAGGGCAGGGGATTACCGTATTGTCTATTACATTGAAAGAGACGGAATTTTTATAGAGGCAGTCGGGCACAGAAAAGATATTTACAGAAAAAAAGATAGATCATGAGTGGTCGGCGGGCTGCAGGAAACGGGAGATGACCTGCAGGTTCCTTTCGGTGGCGCCGGTGTTTTCAAGAAGGACCTTGTACCCGTTTTCACCCATCTGGCGGCAGATTTCCGGGTTCCTCAGCAGACGTATCATCTCCCTGTGAAGTCGTCCGAAACTTTCCACCTCTATGCCGCCTCCCCCATCCTTTATCCTGTCCCATTCCTCCTTGAATTGCCAGTTATGAATCCCGAACAGTACAGGTTTCCTGAAGGCAATCGGCTCAATGGGGTTCTGTCCGCCCCATGAGCAGAGACTCCCGCCGACGAAGGCGAACTCGCAGATACTGTAGAAATTGTTCAGTTCCCCGTAGGCATCAACCACTATGACGGAATATTCCCTTTTCCAGGGGAAGCCGGTATATCTCACATAATTAACCATCCTCTGTTTCAGGATCTTGTAGATATTTGTCATGTCAAGGTATCTCGGCACGATTACCGCGACAACATCGCTGAACTCCTTGAGTATTTTCTGCACGGTCTCCGCAACCTGCTCCTCTTCCCGCGGGGAGACAGAGCCGAATACCACGATTCTCCTGTCCTGGCCTATCCCGAGCTTCTCCCTCACCTGCTGCGGATTGAAATTCCTGCCTGTCTCGCAGGCGAGGTCAAACTTCATGCTGCCGGACACCCTTACGTTTTCTCTCGCCGCTCCCAGGTATATCAATCTCTCCGCCTCCTCCTGGGTTCTCATCGTTACTGCCGTAAAAAGAGGCAGGAATTTCCTTGTGAAAAAGCGTATTTTTCGGTACCCGGGGAAAGAGGAGGGTGAGATGCGGCCGTTCAGCAGGAGAACAGGTATCCCCTGTTCGCCGGCTATTCTCAGGAGGTTCGGCCAGAGTTCCGTCTCAATAATCACTATAAGTTTCGGGTTTATTTTTCTGATGGCCCGTCTCATCACAGGGTAGAAATCCAGAGGAAAAAACAGGCGGGTGATGGACGGGATTTTTTTCTCCGCGACGCGCTGGCCTGTTTTTGTTGAAAGCGTGACAACTATATTTTCATTTCCCTGTTTCTGCAGTCTGTCTATGAGCGGGGTTACGGAAAGGAATTCTCCTATTGATACCGTGTGAAACCATATATTCTTCTGTTTCCACAGTTTCTCGCAGGTAGCGTCATCATATATGGCAAATCTCTCCTTCCATTTGCCGGGGAACTTCCTGTCAGGCCGGATATCCCGCCAGATGAAAGGCAGGGCTGCTGCCAGGACAAGAAGGAAGAACGCGTTATAGAGAATCAGATAGATACCCATCCCATATATTAAAAGCCGCCTCCCCTCAAAAGTCAAGTTTCCCCCACGCCCTCTGTCATTGCGAGAGCCGATCCTATCGGCTCGTGGCAATCCCATACCGCTTATCGTTGAGATTTCCGCTGCCGCAAGAGAAAGTCCCCCGGAATTACAATCGGAAGTATTTTTCAGGAGTCCATAAAAAAACTTGACAAGAAGATTATAATGAGTATAATGAATATTATGAAAGAGAGGAAATTTTTGCTTGCAACGCAGTATTACAGGGCTCCCACGCCGCTTCCGGAAGAATGGGAAGAGGACCTTGTAAATATAAAGAAACTTGGACTTGAGGCGGTTCAGTTGAGGATTCAGTGGAGATGGAACGAGAAAAAAGAAGGGGCCTACAACTTTGACGACATTGACCGGCTTTTTGACCTTGCCGAGAAAACAGGTCTGGACGTAATCATAAAATTCATGCTTGAGACCGCCCCTGAATATATCTACCGTAAATACAAGGGATACAGAATTTCCCCTTCGGGAGAACTGATATATTCCACTGCAAACGGCGCTTTTTATGTAGGCGGCTGGCTGCCCTGTTTTGATAATCCGGACGTCAGGGAAAAGGGCGGACTGTTCATAAGAGAGATTGCAAAGAGATACAGAGACAGAAAGAGTCTTATCCTTTACAACGCGTGGAACGAGCCGAGAAGCAGACCCGGCACAGAATGCGCCTGCAGCCATTCCGCAAGGTCGTACAGAGACTGGCTGAGGAGAAAATTCAAAACTGTTGAAGAACTGAATGACAAATACGGAAAGGCATGGGGGGATTTTGAGGACGTATATCCGCCTTCAGGCACAGGAGATTATTCGGAGATGTACCTGTGGCGGCACTGGGCGGCTTTTTCTGTAAAGGATAGAGTCCGGTGGACGGTGGAAAATATAAAGCAGGTTGATAATAAAAGGCAGGTTATATGCCATGTCGGGATGTGCCTTCCCTGCCAGGATGTCTTGAACGATACTTCCGACGATATGCTTAACGCGGAAGAAGTGGATATATACGGTACATCGCTTCCCTTTGGCACCGGAGAGTTATGTGGTAATGATAAAAACTCCGACCTTGCAACCTTCAACAACGGCAACAGGAAGCATTTCTATGTCATAAATCTCCTGCCGGACTGGATAAGAGGCATAAGAAAGAATTTTTATTCCTATGAAATATATGCCAACAATATGCACTATTCCATACTCGATCTGAAACCCGAAGACCTCAAATTCTATATACATAGCCAGATTGCGGCAGGCGCGAAGGGGATTTGTTTCTGGCAGTACAAACCCGAGAGGTTCGGCAGTGAGACAGGATGTTCTGGGCTGGTCAACCTTGATGGAAGCCCCACGGACAGAAGCGTTGAGGTCGGCAGGATACTGAAAGATATAAAAGGTAAAAGAGAGCTGCTGGAAAACTACGAGGTTGACAGGAGCATGCTGGCGGTTATCTATGATTTCAGGTCGGATATGGTTTCCCGGCTTGAAGACACGAATCGTGTTAACATGAGGACAGAAACGACGGACTACCTGTACAAGAAGGCGTTCAAGGGCGCTTACAGGGGATTTTTCCTGCTGAATATCCTGCCGGACCCGGTAGATATCAGGCGGTTGAAAGACGCCTGTTCTTATCCGTTCATTTACCTTCCTTTTCCGGTTATTCTTACCGCGAAAGAGGCAGAATTATTTAGAGGTTACGTTGAAAACGGCGGGATGCTGATTGCGGAAAATTCGCTGGGGTTCAGGGATGACAACACCTGGATGAGGACGCATTCCTTCCCTTGCGGATTGGATGAGGTTTTCGGTATTGAGGAAGATATTCCCAAACAGGCAAAAGACAGGTTGTTTTTCGGGGATGAATTTTTTGAGGTGAATGACATAACAAGTTCTTTTAAGCCAAAGGGGGCAAAAGTCCTCGGGACATGGGAAGACAGCAGTCCTGCGTTAACGGTTAACGAGTACGGAAAGGGAAAGGCGCTGGCGATAGGCTTTCACCCCGGGCTTCTGGACAAAACTGAGGTCTTCCTTAATCTGTTATGCGATGAAATCTCTCTCAAGCCCCTCTTCAGGAGTGAAGGGCGTCTGGTTGTCAGGCAAGGCCGCAGCGGCAGAAGAAAGATGTTTTTCCTGTTCAATTACGGGGATGAACCGGTCAAGATATTCCTGGACGGAATGAATGTGGAAGTTGGTGCGAGAGATACAAAAGAGATAATTGTGGAAGAAGAGAAATCCAAATTGAAGAAGGCGGCGCATGCCGTATAACTTTTTATCAGAGGCGGCCATAGAGACCGCCCTGTTTGCATAAAGAAGGACAACCAAAACGGAGGTGCGTTATGAATAGAAGGAAAGGATTTACGCTGATAGAGCTTCTGGTGGTGGTGGCAATCATAGCGATACTGGCCGCAATGCTTCTGCCGGCGCTGTCCAAGGCGAGGGAAAGGGCAAGGCAGGCGGTATGTATGAGCAACCTTCGCCAGCTACATCTGGCCTGCATGATGTACAGCAATGACAATGAAGAGTACTTCCCCGCAGTCTATGACCCGGCGTTTTTTGCAACCCTGTGGATAGGAAAGGAAAAGGTTACATGGCCGGTGCAGTTGTATGAATACCTCGGCGGACAATCATTCCTGGGCAGGGCGGCGCTGGCGGTAAAAGGAGCCGGAAGTGAAATGGGCAGCGGAAGGCTCGTTACCGTTCTTCAATGCCCATCCAACCCTAGAACGGTTTACCGTCTCCAGGAGGGAGCAGGAAGCGGGACGTATCCGATATACATATCCCAGACTTATTATCCGCGAGTTCCATATTCTTACTATATGGCAGGAAGTTACTGTTACAATAACTTCTTAGGAGGATGGTACAGTTCTGCGGGTTACCACAACGTAAGGGGCAGGTATCAAGAAGGAACGCTTAAGTTAAGCCGGGTGCCTGCAACCGTGGCTCTTTTCGGAGAAGGAGACTGGCGTCTTCTTGGATATCCAACCAGGTTTGCCCAGCTCCATCCCATGGCAAATTCAAGCTGGCAGTGCCATGCGTGGCCACTTCATAATGATAAAACCTTCGGGAATTTCATCACCGTCGGCGGAAGCGTTGAGTCAAGGAAGGCATACGAAGGCGGCTGGGGCAATAACTACAGCTGGACGGTGGCGAATGCCGCACAGCCGTGGGTTGACAACGGCTGGGGCCGCTCTGTATGGTTCAGGGGATATGTGACTCCCGGATGGAAATAGGAAGAACAGTGCGCATTCCGCGGTAAAATATATAAGTAAAAGGGAGGTTCTGGATGAAAATCACAAGGCGGATTTTTTTGTGCTTGTTTATAACGCTGGTTTTTCCCTGCGCGCAGGCTTTTTCCGTGGAGATTGCCGAAGAAGCGGATGCGTTCCAGATTAAGACCAAGAACTATGAGATGTCTCTTGCAAAAACAGGCGTGATAAAAAGCATAAAACCCGCGTCCGCGTCAAAAGCGTTTGATACCATAATTTCTCTTACGGCGGTTGAATGCGGCGAGCAGAACCAGTATAGCAAAACATTCGCCAAGAGTCCTGCTATGGATATCCAGAGAAACTTATCCGCGCCTGCAAAACACAGTATTACGGAAAAGACGGCAAACGGTGCTGTCTTCACCTTTGAATGGGAAGGCGCACTGGCAAAGACAGTCCAGGTAATTTCCATCGGCGATGATACGCCTTTTATGGATATTAATTATAAAGTGACACCGAAGACACGGCTTGCCGAGGTCTATGTACAGCTGCGTTCAAACGGTTTCAGCCCTGTAACTCTATTCTATCCCGACGGGGGAAGACACGGCGCCAACGAGGGGTGGGAATATCATTCGCTCGCTCCCGGGTATATTTTTGCCTATGACTCCGCTTCAAAAGGCGGAATAGGTTTTCTCGTTGACAGGCCTGAAAATCTGCGCTCCCTCGGATACCTGCAGAGGGGGCAGGAGGAGGGCTTTTCAGGAAGATTCCTTTCAATGGGTGTTTACAGCAGGGTGTTGAGATGGGACGAGGCAGGCAGGCCGGTTTCCATAAACCTGAAGGTCTTCGCCGGAAGCCCTGAAGATGCCACCGCTCTGGCGAAGAAACTGCTCCCCGCAAAAGAAGGGATTACCGTTGAGAAGGTCATGCCGTCTAAACTGATATACTGGCCGGATGAGGAAGGGGAAGGCATCGTGACTCTGAAGAACAACTCCGGCGAAAAGGCGGAAGCGGACCTGATTGTGCAGATTACGGGCAGGATTGACGAAAAGGAGACTATCCTGAAGGAGAAGGTTATTCTTTCTCCGAATGAGAAGAAGGAAATACCCGTAAAGTGGAATAACGCGGGAAGGGAATACGGATATGAATTGAGTGCGGAAGCGTCAAAAAGCGGCAAGCAGGCAGGAGTCGGAAGGGAGTATTTTGCGGTGGCGGAGCAGTTCACGAAAGTCGGCCATCCTTACGTCGCCAACCCGGGCTGGATGAACAGGGAAGGGCAGGAGGGCTACCTTATACACAATCTTAGGGAAAACTATAACGGCATCGTTGAATACTACTGCTGGATGCCGGACGAGATTTACGACATGACCCCCGATACGGAAATATTTGAACCTCAAACAGAGTCACAGACCGCATACAGGACTACCATAACCCGGCAGTTCATCAAGAACCTGGTTGCCATTGGCAAGAAAAACGGAGTCAGGGTAGTCACCATGGCGTCAGGGTTTGCTAGTCTGCCCGGTGCATTACAGCATCCCGAAGATATGCAGTATACGCGAGACGGGCAGATTTATTTCTGGGCAGGCAAACTTCACGGGGATGACAGGTTTGCGGTAGTTTCTGCAAATGTCTATGACGAAGAGTCCATAAAGCGATGGGCGCAGGAGATGATTGCTTCCACGGACATGTTCAGATGGGACGGGGTGAGATGGGACTGGAATTTCATACCGGCAGTTCCGCCCGACCCGCTGGACATACTCCGGAAAGACGAGGAGAGGTGGTATAACTTTAACGGAGTTTCAACAGACGAATTGTTCAAGAACCCCGATGACATAGCGGCAAACCTCCTGAAACTGTGGAGAAGCGAGGTTAGTGCGAAGTATCCCAGGTTTGAATACATGACAAATGCCGGTTACCGTTATAAACTTGAGAATGTCTTCCCGAAATACCTTGCGGAACAATCAACAAACTCCGGCATCCTTTTTGAATTCCTGCTCAATTACACTTCGGAGTCGCAGGGCCTGAATACATGGGAGAAATGGGCGACCGAGTTGGTTGATAATACGCAGGTTGTAAGGAAAAACGGGGCACAGCCGGCGGTGGGATGGATGACGTACGCCCCGGGAGGTATCACACAACGGTTGCTGCAATATATCGCTTTTGCCTCGGGTGTCCACTGGAACGGCAAGATAGGGCCGAAGAATTCCATAGACGACGGATGGAAGAGGTTTGCGTACTCATTCAGGTTTTCAGAATATTTTTATGACCCGGGATTCAGGAAGATTCCCGAAGGGGCAGCCAGCGTGGAGGGTTCCGACAGAATCCTCTGGAAGCCGTTCACTTATGGAAGGGCTTTCCAGAAAGGGCAGAGGGAGGTGACTGTACATCTTCTGAATCTGCCCAAATCGGATTACATATCGATGTACCATGAATTACCGGAGACGAAACGAAACATAAAGGTTGTTGTGAAACTGGATGAAGGTGAAAAATGCACAAGGGCAAATGCTCTTCTGCCCGTTCCTTATCCTCATCAGAGCGCACTTAAGTTTAACAATGAAAAAGGACGTGTTGTTATAGACGTTTCGGAACTTGAACAGGCGGCAATAATAGTGGCCGGGATAGGAGGTGGCAAATGATTTTAAGAAAATTGCAGGCTGGCATAGTCTGTTTCCTTCTATTTCTGGCCACGATGCTTTGTGCCGAGGTCATTTACAGCGAGAATTTTGACGGAATCAAAAACGGGACGCCGCTCAGCGAATTAGGCTGGAGCGTAAAGGCGGCAGAAAACCAGAGTCTGTACAGAATTGAAGACGGAATTCTGAAGATAACATGCTTTAATAACCCCTACAACGGAGGTTTTGCCGAAAAAGAGACACCTCTCGTAAAGAAAGGAACGCTTGATTTTGACGCAAACATTGCGATGGAGGGCGCCGGGAACGCGAAAGGCATCGCGCTTGCCATGGGGCTCTACAACATGAGCACGTGGTATCACGACTACTGCGGTGACTGGCGCAGGTATTTTCCTGAGCCGCCGAGCAAAAGGATAGAGGGCTTCAGCATAGAGCCGGTGGGGCACAGGGTTCTTACGAATGTTGAAAAAGGAAAGTGGAACCATTACAGGATTGTTTTTGATGCCGACGCGGGGATTGTTGAGTACTACTGCAACGACATGACAGACCCGGTGCACGTGGATGCAGACGTGCCGGTTCTCGGCCGGGCGGAATATATGGGCAGGTACCTTTCCTTCGCCAGCATCGGTTTCGTGAACGGGCCGGTTACCTACGGAATTGATAATATAGTCCTGGCGGCGGCGGATGATGCCGCGGTTTCCGGACCGGCGGAGAAAGAAAACAGCATACTCGTTTTCCAGGGCATGAGTTCAAATGAATATCAGGCAGCAAAGGTGCTCAGGATACTTGAGGGCTGTACAATCCAGGAGTACTGGGCCGAGGTGCTTCTTTCAGAAATTCCGGTGAATAAATTCAGGATGGGCAGGCTTCCCGGCAAAGGGACTCTTGATAAAAGCAAGGTTATCGTGTTTGTTGACCTTCCTCTCGGGCCTGACTGCGTGCCGGAATATTTCTTAAAACGCCTTGAGGAATGGGTGAAGAACGGCGGTGTTCTCATTACGCTCGGAGGTCCGTTCAGCTATGGGAAGGGGCAGTATAAGGGTACCCTGCTTGAATTGCTTCTTCCCGTGAATATTTCAGGGCTATGGGAAGTGAAAAAGGCCTCTGCGCCTCTGGTAATAAAGCCGGGGGAAGGATTTGAAAAGTTTTCCGTACAGATAGAAAAGGATAAGCCTGCCGTGTATTACTACCATGACCTTACCATGAAAGACGGGGCAAAGGTTCTTGTAAACAGCGAGCAGAATATACCTCTATGGGTATACTGGAATTACGGAAAGGGCAAGGTGGTATCGTTTGCCGGAACGGTCATGGGAAAATCAAGAGGCAGTACGGTTCTTCTGTCGGAATGGACGGGATGGGGCGATTTCTTCAAAGAGATAGTCAAGAAGTTTCTGACCGAATGATAGAGGAGAAAAATGAAAAAAGGAAGTAAAGACAAGTTTATAGTTGAGCCGGAAAGGAAGATGGAGGTTGTTGAGGAAGCGGACGTAGTGGTTGTAGGCGGAGGTCCGGGAGGGTTCCCCGCCGCAATAGCGGCCGCAAGGCAGGGATGCAAAACCCTGATAGTTGAACGGTACGGTCTTTTCGGAGGGCTTGCCACAACGGGCTTGATGGGCCCACTATTCGGTTTTGCGTGGGGGGACCAGGGTAATTCCATACTGGGGGGGATTCCGGTGGAGGTTGTCAGAGGACTGCAGAAGAAAGGCGGGGCGCTGGACGACAGGAATATAACATGGGATTCCATAAGGTTTGACCCTGAGCTTCTCAAACACGTGATAGACGAGATGCTTCTGGATGCCGGGGTTAAAATCCTGCTGCATTCACTTGCCGTCGGGGTCATCAAAGACGGGAACAGGATAGACTCGGTCATCCTGGAAAACAAGAGCGGCCGCATGGCTGTCAGGGGAAAGATCTTTATTGATGCCACCGGAGACGGCGACCTTGGATACTGGGCGGGATGTAGATATACCAAGGGCAGACCAGCGGATGGCAGAACGCAAAGCATGGGCACAAAGTTCCGCATAGGCGGGGTTGAGCCGATGACAGACGAGGAGGAAAAATATTACGCGGGAATAGTGAAAAAGGCGATGGATGAAAAGAGAATACCCGCCTACCACGCCTTTTTTGAGGAGATAAGCGAGAACGGCATAACCGTCAGAAAAGGGGAGATAACGCCCACTGTCACAAGATGTCCGGGAGATGCCACCAATGTTTACGACCTCACGCGCGCCGAACTCAAGATAAGGAAAGACACCCTTGAGATTGTTGATTTTTACAGGAAGAATGTGAAGGGTTATAAGAACTGCTACCTAATAGATACTCCTGTACAGATGGGAATCAGGGAGACCAGGCAGATTATCGGGGATTATGTTCTGACCGGATATGACGTTTTGGAAGGCAAAAAATTTCCGGATAAGATTGCGCGCGGCTGCTGGTTTATAGATATTCACTGTCCCCTGGGATTGTGGAGTTCCAAAAGCAATCTGTGCTCCCGAAAATGCGCGATTGAGCCGCCCTGCATTATGAAACGGAAATATCATGACCAGCTCTATCCGGTGACATGCCCGCCCGCGGGTTCGTACTATGATATCCCCTACAGGTGCATAGTCCCGAATGGAATTGACAATCTTCTTATTTCCGGGCGTCCCATATCCGCCGACCACGGCGGTATGGCTTCCGCCCGTGTCATAGGAACATGTATGGCAATAGGGGAAGCGGCGGGAGTGGCTGCGGCGCTTTCCTCCGCGCGGAAAAAGGCGCCGAAGGATATGGATGCGGCGGGGATTCAGAAGATACTCAAAAAGAATGGAGTGCCTCTTTAAGGGCAGAATTACATAACAGAAAAAGGAGGGGGTATAATAATGGAAAGCGGGAAGAATCCGGTCAAGATTATTGTACTGGTAATTATCATACTCGGCGCGCTGGCGGTAATACTGGGAAGAACGGTTTTTCGTGGAGAAACAGGTTCCGCCCTGACACCTGCACAGAAGGCGGAGCAGGAGCGATGGCAGAATATGACACCGGAAGAGAAGGATGCAGAGACGAGGAAGGAGATGCAGGAGATGGGAGCCTCTCCGGAAAAGGTTGAGGAAATGATGCGCAGGGCGGAAGAAACGAAAAAGGACATAGAAAGTAACAAATAGCCCGGAACTGCCGGGTTTCCGGCAGGAAATCAAATCCCGTACGGTGGGATTAGGAGGGAGAAATGAAGATTTTAATGAAAGTTTGCCTGCTGCTGGCGTTTGTAGCGGGTTTTGCCGTGCAGAATTCTTTTGCGGAGGAGAATGTTATTTTCTGCGACAATTTCAAGGAGATAGCAGATTTTGCCTCAGGCGGATGGAAACTGCAGGACGATATCGGACCCACGAAGTTTGAGCTCACAAAAGAGGACGGCCTGAAGATTTTCCACTGCACGGTTCCCTACCGCGGGGACAAGATAGCCAAGGCGATACCTGCTGTGAGAAAAGGATATCTGGGGTTTGAGGCAAAGATAGGAGGTGCAAACAACCAGCATCTTTCTTTGCAGGTATACCTTTTCGGACAGCTGACCAGTTTTAACGGCTACGGCGTGAAGAAGATAAACTGGAACAGGTACGAGGGGAAGCCTACCCAGAAACACTTTGACATAATGAACAATATTGAACCGGACAAGTGGCACAAGTTCCGCATCTTATTTGACGCTGACGAGAAGACCTTTGAGTTTTTCGTGGATAACATGGACGACCCGGTTGATGTCCACACGAATGTCCCGTTTGACCCGAACAACCCGGAACATCTCTTTGTCATCATCGGAGACTATGCTCTGTGCCCCGGCGAGGTCATCAATTACGTCAACAACGTCAAGTTCGTGGAAATAAAATAATTGAAAAGTTTCAAACTACCTTTTCAGGCGGAGCGGCTGATGCTCTTATCACAAGGCGGGGTGAAAGGATTATTTCCTTGGGATTTGCGTTCCGGTTGTTAATATTGTCCAGGAGCGTTTTTACAGAAATCCTGCCCATCTTTTCCTTCGGCACATCCATTGTTGTCAGAGGCGGGTCTGAATGGATCGTATCATATATTCCGTCAAACCCGACGATACTCATCTCTTCCGGAACCTTGATCTTTTCTTCTCTCAATGCTTCCATGGCGCCTATCGCAACCGCATCGCTGACTGCAAAAATTGCCGTTATTCCCTGCCTGTTTTTCAGCATCTTCCTGCACGCCCCGTGGCCGAGCTTTTCCATGGCGTTTATCCCCTTGTCCTCGGGATCCGTTATTTCCTGCCGGAAGACAAAATCATTCTTGATGCTGAACGCCTCAAGCGCCTTCCTGTATCCGGAAACCCTCAGCGGATAGCTGTTTCCGAAAGCGGGAACGGTCAGGCATGCAATCTTTCTGTGTCCGAGAGAGACCAGGTGCCCCGTTGCTTCAAACGCCCCCCCTTCGTTGTCACTCACCACCGAAAAGAAATCGGTCAACGAATAATCCACGAGTACCACCGGGAGTTTATCCCTGAGTTCATAGAGTAGTTGGTGGTCAAGTTCGTTGATGACGATTATGCCGGAATGCATCTCGGAGTTGATAGCTTTCAGGAGGTACCGTTTGTGTTTCAGGTCCGAGGAATGGGAGCTGAAGACAAGGTTGCATCCGGAAATATTTGCTTCCTCCTCCATCCCTTTCCACACAGGGCCGTAGAATTCGTCATAGAAAAAAGTGTTCTCCGCACGAGGGACAAGCGCGAGGATTGTTTTAACCTGCGCGCATGTTTCATGCCGCCTTATGAATGTTCCCTTTCCCTGCTGGCGTACAAGGATATTCTCGTGGGTGAGTTCACCCACTGCCCTGCGTACCGTTATCTGGCTGACTTTATAAAACCTGCAGAGGTCTTTTTCAGACGGAAGGCAATCCCCTTCCTTCAACTCTCCGGTCTCTATCTTCCTCAAAAGGTCTTTTTTGACCCTGAGATACAAGAAGTCATTCATTTTATATACTTATTATACTCTCATTTTCTAAAAAAGAAATTTCCAGGGCACTTTTGCAGTGTTTGCCGGCATCCTTTTGCAGTGATACAATTGAGACCGCATGGAAAAAAACGGCGTATTTGAACTGATTGCGCCTTCGGGAAATGTCAGGGCCGGAGAATATATCTCAGCGCACCTTCGTTATACGCACGCAGGCGATGTCCTTCGCGCGGGTGCTTTTATCCGCCTGGGAATGAATTTCAAGAACGGCGCACACATGAGGGACACCCTGGGGAATTCCGCCTGCAACGCACCTGTTTCTGTATCCGGAAATGCCAGGATATGCAGGGAACCGGTATGGAGGCGTTCAATAGGCCATCTCCGTACAGCGGGGGTTTCAGACCTGTATGTGATTGACATTGAGATAACTGAGGAAGGATTGCGACAGGGGGAGGCCGTTGATATCTACCTGGGTGGCAGGGATGCGGAGAAACCCTCGTTATGCCCGGGAATTCTGGCCAGGGACAGCCTTGATTTTTTCTACCACGTTGATGCGGAAGGAAGGTATCCTCTCGTGTCTCTCCATCCGGATGCTCCGGGATACATGCAGTACATTTCACCTGACGGAAAAGAATTTCCGCAATGGCGTTCCGCCGGTGTTTCAATCAATCTGTTTCCCTCCTATCCGCGCTATGCAGACCTTGTTTTCCCCGGGATGGTTATGGCAGGGGAAAAGACAGAGATGCGGGTAATTATTTACGACAGGTTTTACAACAACATAGCCGGGTATGAGGGCATGGTTGACATTGCCGAGCCGGAGCGTGCCGAAAGGACCGGCATCAGATTCAAGCCATCCATATTCAATACGGGAAAGAACGGGTATGCCGCTATTCCCATCACTTTCATGCAGGAAGGCATGTTTACCGGTCTTGCCTTCCGCGTTGCCGGACTGGGTGTTGCCGAGGCCAATCCCTGCAGGGTTACGGAGAAAGCCGGCATGCGCATATTCTGGGGAGACCTGCACGGGCACAGCAGTCTTTCAGACGGAGGAGGCCCGGGGCCGGATGTTTTTTTTCACTATGCGAAGGATATCCGCGGGCTTGATTTCTCCGCGCTTTCAGACCACGCCTTCGGCCTGGCTGTCAGGGGACACTGGAACTGGCTTGAGGATGCGGTCAGGAAATCCGCGGAGGACGGCAGGTTTGTTCCGATACTCGGCTACGAGATCATGACAGACGGCCATGGCCACCGCAGTGTGTACTTTCCGGGAGATACCGGAAAACTTCTGATGGCTGATTACCAGCCCGGCTCCGGCGGAAGTTTCCTCAACGAGAAGATTGAGGCATACCGGCAGGTATGGGATTCTGCCGTTCCAATGTCTCCCACCCTTGAAGAGTTCATAGCCGGACTTGAAGGTGTTGACTGCCTGTATACCGCACATCACTGCGGAGACCTGATAGAAAAAGAAAAGACCCTGCTCCGTCTCTACGAGGCATGCTCCGAATGGGGAATTTCAGAGAAATGCGCGAGG
>Ga0116202_10000296_pt1 | contig 26811 bp, 26 predicted proteins | sample LakKivw325mmetaG_FD_94479 | JGI IMG/M metagenome (GOLD analysis project Ga0116202, IMG submission 94479) | Anoxic lake water microbial communities from Lake Kivu, Rwanda to study Microbial Dark Matter (Phase II) - Lake Kivu water 325m metaG | ecosystem: Environmental > Aquatic > Freshwater >... | reverse complement strand
GGTTCATCTGGTGGATAACGGTCGGGCTTGTTTATCTTTCAATCGCTCTCCCTGAAGGAATTTGGGGTGTTGCCGCTTTTTTTATCGGACATATATCTGCGGATTTTCTTTGGTACAGTATTGTTTCATTTTTCGTTGCAAGAGGAATAAAACCTGTTAACCATAAAGCTTTTTTGTTTCTGGTCAGGTTTTGCGGATTATTCCTTGCGGGTTTTGGGTTTTTTCTTATAATGGATGCAGTTATTTAAGAATTTCAATCCTTATTCTGATGCTGGTTTCAGGAATACTGATATCCCTTATTTCTGAATAATTCTTCACCTGGAATTTTTCGTTTAGGTCGTCAATAAAATTTTTATATGAATGAGCCGGTATTTCTGCAAATACCACACGGGATATTTTTGTATCCTCCATTGTTTTTTCAGAAAGAATTCTTCCATTCGCATTGAGGATATGTCCTGTTATTTCAGTACTCTGCGGGATTGATTCTGAAGGAACAGGCACTCTTGATTCTTCCGGTTTTGAATTCTGGATTTTATCCATTGAAACTTCTTTTTCCCGCTGTTTTCTCATTTCGGATGCAGGCGCAGAAAATATAATTCCAGCTGCTTTTTCTTCGGTCTCTTTCATTATAACAGGTCTGCTGGCTAACTGGAGGACAATCTCTGGCTCCTGTTCTTTCCTTATTGTCAGGAAATTCAGGTTATCCTGCCCGGACATCTGCTTTTTTGAAAACTCAGGGTGTACTCTAATTTCTTCTGGCTTGCTGACCTGTTCCTTTTGAACCGTTTCCTTCAGAGATGTTCTGTTTCCTTCATTCAGTGGAGAAATTGGCGGCTGTTGAGGTTGTTTGAAAAGAACAATCATCACCAATACAATAATCTGCGCGACAGCAATCCTTCCCAGTAATATAACAGGTCCTGTTTTCTGATATTTTTTTTCAATGACTTTTTGCAGCACGCTTTCAACAAAATGATCAGGTGGATGTACCTCGTGCAAACCTTTAATAATTCCCATCAATTCTTCAATCTGTTTGTATTCAGAATAACATGCAGCACATTTTTCAAGATGCTGATGGATCTGTTTTTTCTGTTCCTCTGGGACAGACCCTTCAACACAGTCATAAATCAATGACCGTATTTTTTCACAGTTCATTTTTTTAAGTTCCTTAAAAGTTCTTTTAATCTGTTCCTTGCTCTTGCTATTTTTGACTTTACGGTGCCGGAAGATAAACCCGTGATTTTTTCTATTTCCTCATAGGAAAGCTGCTGGATATCCCTCAGGATGATAACCTGCTTATGGTCAAAAGGAAGTTTATCTATGGCACACTGTACTAATTCCTGGAGCCGTTTTTTTTCATAGCTGACCGCAGGGGAATTGGAATAATCTTCCACATTAACCGTTAATTCACTGCCGTAAGCACTTTTTCTCATTCTGTACTGACGTGAAAGAACCCGGTTTTTGCAGATATTCACTGTTACTCGATAAATCCATGTTTTGAAAGAAGAAAGATGTTTAAAAGATTTTATGTTTTGATAAACCTTTATGAATGTGTCCTGCGCACAATCAAAAGCCTCATGCGCTTCACCGGTGAACCTGAAGCAGATGTTATATACCATATTCTGATATCTTCTAACAAGAACCTCAAATGCATACATATCATCCTCTAACTGGATCATTTTTATAAGTGTATCGTCATCAAATTGCTGCATATTATTTTCATTCATTAGACAATTCCAGAGGGAATATGGTTCCTGGACATCCGGAAGGAATTGCTGTATTTTTCATTTCTCTTTAAAATATTCAATGAGAGGATTGCTCTGTTTTCCTTCTTTCAATCCATCCAGGGTAATTTCCAGCGCTGCTTTAACAATGTCGGATTTTTTAATTTTTCTATTAATTCTTCTCAGAACAAACCATGCTTCGTCGAGCTCTGTGAGCAATTCTTCAGGGAAATAAAATGTGGCTTTACCTTTCTCTGTTTCTTTTTCTATCTTTGCTTTTGATTCACCAAGAAAAATATCAACACCTTTACCCTTCAGAGATGGCCTTTTTGGCATCTTCAATCACCTCCTTTGCAAGTTCTCTGTACGCTTCGGCTGCCTCAGAAGTTTTTGCATAATGAATGATTGGCATTCCCGCAAGAGAGGCATCTGCAAATTTAACAGTTCGTTTTATTACTGTTTGGAAAACCTCATCAGGAAATATTTTTTCAAGCTCTTCCACGACTTCTCTTGAATGAAGGGTTCTCGTGTTGTGCATTGTCCTGAGAATGCGTTTTCTAAGTCCAGGATTTCCTTTTTTTCTAACTTTTTCAACAATGCTTCCCAGTTGTTTGAGTCCTCGCACAGCAAGGTATTCTGTCTGTACGGGAATAATCACAGTGTCAGCGCATATCAATGCATTTGTTGTCAGCACTCCAAGACTTGGAGGACAATCTATGAATATAAAGTCATAATTGTTTTTAATTTCATTCAGTGCGTCTTTGAGGTTTCTGTCCCAGCCTATTTCTCCGATCAGTTCGCCCTCTGCACCTGCAAGGTCAAGATTGGAAGGAACAAAATGGAGATTCTGAATACCGGTATCTTTGATAACCTCTTTGATTGGATACTGTTCGCAGTTAATTAGCGAATCATAGATTGTTTTTGAAAATGTATCAGGGTCATTACCAAGGGAGACTGTAAGACCCGCCTGTGGATCAAAATCAACAAGAAGAATTCTGTAACCCATTTCAGCCAGTGCCGATCCAAGACACAGACATGTTGTTGTCTTGCCAACTCCACCTTTTTGATTTGTGACGGAATATATCGCAGCCATATAAACAGTATAATGGTAAAATGGTAAAAAATCAAGTGTTTTTAATTTGACATTTCATAAGGTTAGATGATAAATTTGTTAAACTTTTTGAAAAAGGAGGAACAGATGTTAAGGGTGGGAATAATTGGATTCGGACTTCGTGTGTCAAGTATGGCAGCATCAATGAAGGTATTTGATATTCCCTATAAGATTGCAGCAGTTGCCGACCCCGCTTACAGAGACATTGAGATTGCGGTGAAACAGAAAATACCGGAAGCAACTGTGAGAAGAAGGATTGATCCGGAATTGATGCAGGATACCAAATACTTTTCTTCTGCTGATGAGATGCTTGATAAGGTTGAGCTTGATGGAGTAATGATAGGCACAAGATGTTATCTTCACACCGAAATGGCATGCAAGGTTGCAAAAAGGAATATTCCGTTATTTCTTGAAAAACCCGTATCTATCAATTTTGAGCAGATTAAGATGCTTGAAGAAGCATTCAGAAACGTCACAGCGCCCGTGGTCGTTTCTTTTCCTCTGAGACTTTCTTCAATGGCATTGAAGGTTAAGCAGATAATTGATTCTGGAAGGATCGGGAACATTGAGCATGTTGTTGCATGGAACGATGTTCCATACGGAGCAGTTTATTTTAATAACTGGTACAGAAATTACGATGAAGTCGGAGGTCTTTTTCTTCAGAAAGCAACCCATGATTTTGATTACATCTTTTTCCTTACAGGAAGAAAACCAGAGATGGTGGCGGCGATGAATTCCCAGAGAATATATGGAAAGAAGGATAAACCCTTTGATCTTCTTTGCAGGGATTGTGATGAAAAAATGGATTGTATTGAAAGTCCCTTCAACCTTTTTTACAGAAGATTTAAGGGCGAGAAGGTTGACTGGAACAACTGGCAGAAATGCATGTTTTCAAAAGAGATTAAGAATGAAGACAGCGGGAATGCTTTGATTGAACTGGATAATGGAGTACAGGTGAATTACAGCCAGAATTTTTTTGTGAGAAACCAGGCTGTTGGAAGAAGAGGCGCAAGACTTTACGGCTATAAGGGGACAATTGATTTTGACTGGTATCGGAAGACAATAATAATTTATGACCACATAACTCCAATCACCGAAACAATCAGTTACGGTGGAGATTTACCGCATTTCGGCGGAGACAGGGAACTTGCTTATGATTTTCTTATGGCAATGAAGGAAGGTAAGCCTTCAAGGTCTCCAATAGAAGCGGGAATAACAAGTGCGCTTACGTGTCTCTGGGCTCGTGAATCAGCGGAGAAAAAACAGTTTTTTGAGGTCAAAATGCCATGAAGCCAAGGGAAAGAATTTTAAACGCTCTGAAACACAGGGAAACAGATAAAATTCCTGTTGATCTGGGTGGAATGGATTCAACCGGGATTACAGCTGTTGCCTATCACAATCTTAAAAAACATCTTGGTATCAATACTGGGAAAATAAGAATTTTTGATCCATATCAGCAGGTTGTTGCTGTTGTAAAGGAGATTCTTGAGATTGTGGGTGGAGATGTTATACCGATTTTCCCTGAACCATTAAACTGGAAAAAGGAAAGATTGGCTGATGACATTTTCTGTGAGGTTCCGGAAAGATGGAATACAGAAACACTAAAAGATGGTTCACAGCAGGTTAAAAACGAAGGAATAATAATTGCAAAAAAACCGGCAGAATCATGGTATTTTGAACCATGCTATTATCCACTGGCCGGATTAAGAACAGTTCAGGAGATTGAATCAAGAAAGGATGTTTTTGAAAACTTTGACTGGCCATTTTATGTCGATGAAACAATTGAAGCTCTTGGGGAAAAAGCAAGACAACCTTATCAACAGACAGATTATGCTCTTATGGGGAACTTTGCAGTTCATATTTTTATGGGTGGTCAGCTTCTCAGGGGGTTTGAACAATTTATGATTGATCTTATTATGCAGCCAGAGATTGCTGAATGTATACTCAATAATCTTTCTGAGGCATATATCAGAAGATTTGAAAAATATGCTGAATATGTCTGTCCGTATGTGCAGATTATTAATGTTAACGATGACCTTGGCACTCAGAATAGCCTTCAGATTTCACCTGAAATTTACAGAAAAATTGTCAAGCCTTACCATAAAAAACTCTATCAGTTTATCAAAAAAAAATTCAGCGGTTATCTTTTTTTACACTCAGATGGTTCAATCTATGATATTATTCCAGACCTCATTGAGATTGGAGTGGATATTATCAATCCTGTTCAGTTTACGGCTAAAAACATGGAGCTTGAGAAACTTAAGAAAGAGTTTGGAAAGGATATAAGTTTCTGGGGTGGTGGATGCGATACACAGCAGATTTTACCGTATGCTGAAAGAAATAAGGTGAAGGAGCATGTTAAAAAATGCCTTGATATACTTGCTCCGGGTGGCGGATTTATTTTCTGTCAGGTGCACAATATACAGCCGGATGTGCCACCTGAAAATATCATGGCAATGTATGAAGCGGTGAGAGAATTTTATTCATAATACAACTCGAAATTTTTGTCTATTCTCACAGGATGCCCGTCTTTAAGAATACTCATTTTCCCTGCCTCAATAACAGCTGTACTCACAATAGCCTGGGATGGCAGTGGTCTTAATCCTTCCAGTTCTGAGATAATCCTTTTTCTTTTTTCAAGAGACATTTTTCTGTCAGGGTTTTTTATTTCCTGATTTATATGAAGGCAATCATCAATTGCCTGTATGATGCTTTCGGCTCCATATCCAAGATACAGATTTTCTTCAGGATTATTCCAATCAATATAGGGTTTGAAAAAATAAGGATTAAACAGTTCATAACCATTTTCAGTGGTTGAGAAATTTGAATTTCTATTGGCGTTGTCTGCCCTGAATTCGCCCTGAGTGCATGTCATCTGGAATCCCTGGTTTGAAAGGCATGGATTTTTTTCTGGAAGAATCCAGGATGTTTGAAGATACTGGATTGCTTTTTCTTCCCATTCAATAAACGCCTGGCAGGCATCATACGCGTTAATACCAAGTGAAGAGAGAAATTTTTTCTGGCCGTTTGCTATGACCTTTACAGGTTTTAGCCCTGTTATGAAATAGAACATATCTATGTAGTGTGTACCGAGATATTCAAGAGGAGAACTTCTTTCGCACCAGGACCTGAAATGTTTAAGCGGTATTTCTCTTCTCTGTTCGTGCCATGCATGGCAGCACAGAACCTGACCCATTTCGCCTTTTCTGTACTTATACTGCAGCGCTCTCAAAGCCAGATCATGTCTTTTGTGAAAATCAGTAAACACATATAAAGCTTTTTCTTCTGAAACTTTTAAAATAAGCTTTGCATCTTTGGTTTTCAGACATAATGGTTTCTGCACGATTACATCAAAACCCTCATCCATAGCGGCAAGACACATTTCAGCGTGAAGATCGTCAGGAGTCGCGATAATTACAAGACCGGGTTTATCAAGTTTCTTCAGGGCGTCTTTCCACGCGTCTGGATCCTGATCTTTTTTTTCAGGATATCCTTTTATTTCAGCCTGCGGGAAAATACAGGACATTTCATCAATGGTTTTTCTTCTTCTTGACGCAACAAGAATTGAGGAGATTTTCCCTTTTTTCCTTTCCTGTATCAGAACAGGGATAATCACCTGTTTTGTAATCATCCCCCCACCTATAACAAGGATATTCAGTTTGTTCATTTTGTATTACCTGTTTTTATTCTCAATGCTGTGATTGAATGAGCGGGGAATTTCCATACAGGATTTTCATGATTTATTTTTTCATGGTATTGCTGAATTCCAACTGCTTCGTTTTTAAAATCATTGGTTGCATAAATATCAGGCCCATTCATAACAGAAACACAGACATTTTTTTCACATACCATGCTTCGAAATTCAATGGAAGTATCTATTGATTTTTCAGGATGTCTGTTTACAACAATCAAACAGACCTCATCAGTTTGCGTGTCATAGGTTGCAGATACATCAAGATATGGGAGGTTGTGTATTTCAGGAACATTTTTTTCGTCTATTTGAAAGCTGTCTTTACCCACGTCAAATGTTGGCCACGGAAAATAACGATAATCCTTGCAGGAAAATGTTTCACACCATACATCAGGTGCAAGGACTGTATCACCGGTTAGGTTTGCAAATAAGAAAAACGGGTAATAAGCGGTCTGTCTTACAAGCTTATTTTTCTTTGTTCTGAGAAGACCAAGACAGTTTACAAGCATGGACTGATGTGTGAATTCAAGTGTTCTGCAAAATCTCAGAATAAGATTCATTACATCAGCAAATACAAGCGCGTCCTTGAGATTATAGATTTCGTCAAGATTATTTTTGTGTCCTTTTCTGTACCAGACTCCCCATTCTGAAAGAGCAAGGAAAATTCTTTTCCCTGATTTTTTTTGTTCAGAAATTCTCAGTATGTCTGCTTCCATTTTTCTTAAATGGTCTGAAACTGTCAGAACCTGTCCGAAAGAATCAAAATATTCATGCCTTCCGATATATGTATGGACAGAAATTCCATCAATATAATCCCACGCTGAATTCAAAATTATTCTATCCCATTCAGGATCATGATTGCCCATACCTACGGCAATGATTTTGATTGATGGGTCAACCCTTCTCATTGCCTTTGAAAATTCGATAAGCTGCTGGCAGTACTGAATTGCAGTTTTTGTTCCGATCTGCCAGTCGCCATATATCTCATTGCCTATTTCCCAGTATTTAACGCCAAAGGGTTTCAGATTCCCATTTTTTCTTCTCAGGTCAGCATAATAAGTATTTCCTGAATAATTGCAGTATTCAACCCATTCAGCTGCTTCTCTCACGCTTCCATCACCCGCGTTGATGGTGATATATGGTTGAGTGGAAACAAGATCGCAGAATTTAATGTACTCATCCGTACCGAAGATATTGCTTTCCTCACGGGTGATATCATCAGCATATGATAGTTTTTTCTGTCTGTTTTGTTTTGGGCCTATTCCGTCTTTCCAGTGATACCATGATGAGAAATTTCCGCCAGGCCATCTTATTGTACCGACTTTAAGTTTCCTTATTTCCTCGCAGACATCTTTTCTCAATCCATTTTCATCAGCAAATTCCGATTCCGGGTCACAGATTCCCGGATACAAACATTGATGTACGTGTTCTATAAACGAGCCAAAAAGGTAAGGGTTTTTCTTTCCGATCACCTTTGCTGAATCCACAATAATATGCGCCTTCATAAGTGCCCTTTTTTCATACAAACTGTTTCAGATACTCAATCTGTTTTAATCGTTGTTCAACAGGCCCAGAAGCAGTATCCATATCTTCATTTGAAATGAATCCGTTATATCCGACTGACTTCAGTTGTTCAATGTAGTCCCTCCAGTCAATAATTCCTTCATTCACAGGAACACTTTTTGGCTTCCAGACAACCGTACCATCAACCCTTTTTTCTGTTTTTTCCCATATGAGGTTTTTAAAGTGAACATGGATAAGATATTCACCAAGAATTTCAATTCCCATCTTTGCATCTTCTCTTCCTTCAACCACCTGATTTCCAGGATCATGTATGACACCAAGATGCTCAGGGCTGAACTTACTGCAAAAATGATAAGCAGCTGCACAGGAACTCACTGCAAAACCATGATGAATTTCAATTGCCGCCTTTATTGGATATCCATCCAGAAGTTTTTCCACCTTTTCAAAATTTTTCCATCCTTCCTCGATAATATCATGGTAGTTGCGGTCTCTTTTATAATAAAGTCCCCTTATTCTGAAAAATGGACATCCAAGTTCACAGCCGGCATCACGAATGATTTTGATATCCTCAAGTTGATCCATTTCAACGTATGATGAAAAACCGGCAACTTCAAGATTAAAATCAGCATTTATCTTTTTTATTACCGGTATACTTTTCCTCAGAGAGCAAACAGCGAGGTTATTTTTTACCTCTGGACCAAAATCCTTCAGACACTCATCAGGCAGAACTCTCCATTCAAGTCCCTGATATCCGTATCTGTGAGCTATCTCACCTATTTCTTCCAGGCTGTTAAAAGGAAGAATTATCGTCTGAATACTGAATTTCATGTATTCTCCTTTTCATGGGTTTGTTCGGTGAATCTTCAATAAAAATTTTAATGTTTTATGTCAGCCTTTAATTACGGCAAGGGGTTTCATTTTTGCAACCTTCCTTGAAAGCCCTGTTTCTTCAACCACTCTTACAACTTCATCCACATCCTTATATGCCTCAGGGATTTCTTCAGCCAGACCTCCGAAACTCTTGGCTTTTGCAATGATTCCGCGTTCCAAAAGTTCCTGCACTATCTTTCTTTTTTTACTCGTTTTTATTGCCTGTGTCCTTGACATTGTTCTTCCTGCACCATGGCAGGTTGAACCCCATGTTTCTTCCATTGTTTTTTTTGTTCCCACAAGCACATAAGAGTTTGTTCCCATGGTTCCCGGAATGATTACAGGTTGACCTATGTTTCTGTATGCCTGGCATACCGACTGATGCCCTTGGGGGAAAGCCCTGGTCGCACCTTTGCGGTGAACATAAACATATTCATCTTTACCTTCAACCTGATGCTTTTCATGTTTTGCGATATTGTGTGCAACGTCATAAACAACATAAAGTCCCAGCCTTTCAGAGGGTATCATGAGGACCTTTTCAAAGCATTCTCTTATCCAGTGAGTTATAATCTGTCTGTTAGCCCACGCAAAATTGGCAGCAGCACTCATAGCGCCAAAATATTCCTCTCCTTCTTTTGATGAAATTGGTGCGCAGGCAAGCTGTCTGTCAGGAAGAGAAATGCCATATTTGTTTACAGCTTTTCCAAAACTGATAAGGTAGTCATTGCAAACCTGATATCCGAGGCCACGGCTGCCTGTATGAACCATAATTGTAACCTGGTTTTCAAAAAGACCGAACACATCCGCAGCTTTTCTATCGTAGATTTCAATAACCTGCTGAATTTCAAGAAAATGATTACCCGAACCGAGTGTTCCGAGCTGGTCCAAACCTCTTTCTTTCGCTCTGCTGCCTACAGCATCAGGGTTTGCTGTTTTCATGCAACCCGACTCTTCTGTTCTTTCTGCATCCGAGTTCCATCCAAAACCCTGTTTGAGAGCATAGTTTGCTCCATCTGAAAGAACCTCATCAATCCGATTCATTTTAAGAACTATTCTTCCGGTTGAACCAACACCTGAGGGAATGTTTGAATAAAGGCAGTTTACAATGTTTTCAAGCCTGTTTTTGACCTCGGATGCTGTAATATCCGAACGAATCAGACGGACTCCACAGTTAATATCATAACCGACAAAACCTGGAGCAATCACACCTTTTTCTTTTCTGAATGCTGCAACGCCGCCTATGGGTGCTCCATAGCCCCAGTGAACGTCAGGCATAGCAAGGCTGTAGTTAATAATACCAGGCAGACAGGCAACATTTGCAACCTGTTGAAGAACATTGTCTTCAAATGTTCTCTCAAGCATATTTTCTGAAATATAGACAACGCCGGGAACAAGCATATTCCCTTTTTTTTCTATCATCCATCTGCACAAACCAACCTTTTTTATTTCAGATTTCAGGTCTTTCATTATGTAGTACCTCTTCCACAATTCTTCTGCCTTCTGCTGTTGCCTGATAGTTCAAAGCATTTTTTTCTGTTCTGAATGTTTCTTTTATACCGAATTCAATATCTTTTTCTCTCACAGGGAATTCTGAAATTTTAAATATCCTGAGCAATCCTCCAAGCATGATCATGTTTGCGATGCGAACATCTCCGAGTTTTTCAGCAATTTCAGAAGCCGGGATGCCGATATTTCTATTTCTGCTTTGTTTTCCGGGTGCTATGAGTGAGCTGTTCCAGAGAATCCATGCATCTTCTTTGAGATATTGCCTTAACATCTGCAGGGAACTTTCGTTCATAAATATGCCGTAATCAGCCTTTGAGATCACGGGTGAAACAAGTTCTCCTGATGAGAATGAAATCATGCTGTAAACATATCCTCCACGCATTTCAGCACCATATGCGGGGAGAAAGCTCACATTCAGTCTTCTTTCAGCACCGGCGTATGCAAGCACCCTTCCCATCGTCACAATACCCTGTCCGCCTGAACCGCCCATAATAATCTTCCACGAGCGATAAGTTTTCTTTTTCAAGTCCACCATGCTTTTGGCTTTGGTTCGCTTATGAGAAGGTTTTTGAGGAAAGATATGGCTTTTTTCAGCCCTTCATCAACACTCATAAGACTATCCTCGTGTTCTATGCTGAGGGCGCCATCGTAGCCGACAAGTCGCAGATTGCTTATGAAATCTCTCCAGAAATCCTCGCCATGTCCGAACCCAACTGTTCTGAAGATCCATGATCGGTTTATTTCATCAAGATATGTTTTTGTATCAAGCACGCCATTAACCGAGGTGTTTATGCAATCAATCTTTGTATCCTTTGCATGAACATGATAAATTGCTCCAGCGAGTTTTCTTACAGCAAAAACAGGATCGATTCCCTGCCAGAAAAGATGGCTCGGGTCAAAGTTAGCACCAATAACCTCACCAGCAGCATTTCGCAGTTTAAGCAGTGTTTCAGGATTGTAAACGACAAAACCAGGATGCATTTCAAGACAGATCTGCTTCACATTATGTTTGGAAGCAAATTTTGCCTCTTCTTTCCAGTAAGGGATTACACAATTTTCCCACTGCCACAAAAGGGTTTTTGAAAAATCATCGGGCCACGGACAGGTAACCCAGTTAGGTGATTTTGCATTTTCAGAATCTCCGGGACAACCTGAAAAGGTAATGATTCTTTCAACCCCGAGTTTTTCAGCGAGGAGTATCGTTTGTCTCTGCGCATATCTGTGAGCTTCAGCTATCTTTTTATCTGGATGCAATGGATTTCCATGACAGGAAAGTGCGGAAATTTCCAGTCCTCGTTTTTCTATTGCTCTGCTGAATGCTTTCAGGCTGTTTTCATCTGAAATAAGTTGGTCAGGATCGCAGTGGGCATTGCCTGGATAATTACCTGTTCCTATCTCCACTGTTTCAAGTCCAAGATCTCTGGCAATATCCAGCGCTTCTTCAAACTTCTTTCCTCCAAACAGAACCAAAAAAACACCCAGCTTCATATGCCCTCCTGGTTAAGTGTGATAAAATATTATACCCTGATTAATAATTTATTGCTAAACGGGAATTTGTCAAATATATGATAAACAAAACTCTATTTTTTCTTGCTTCACGATTTATAGGGAAAAGGCATCAGGAAAGTTTTATTTTTTTCACCAGTATCGTCAGTGTTATAGGTATCGCTCTTGGTGTGGCAAGCCTGATGCTCGTTCTCGGAATCATGAATGGGTTCAGCAATGATCTTAAGAGAAAGATTGTGGGAGCCAATCCGCACATTGTTATAGAGGGTGATCCTTACATGGAGGATTATAGAAACGTCGCAGTTAATCTAAAAGACATCAAAGAAATTACAGGTATCGGCTATTTTGCCCAGACACAGATTATTTACAAGTCGTCCCTTTACATGATAGGCGGCTATCTGAGAGGGGTTGAGGGAGAAAGTGAAATTTCAAACCTGAAAAAATTTATCAAACAGGGAAATGTTGATATCGGGTTGGATGGGATAATACTCGGCAGTGAACTTGCGAAGGAACTGGGCGTTAATATTGGAGATACATTATTTATTATTGGCGGGCTTCCGGCAAGGGAATTTCCATGTCGCGTGACAGGTATAATTGAGTATGGAGTCTATAATATTGATGTTTCTGTTGGAATTACAGGTCTTGAAGATTTTCAGAAAAAGTTTTTTTCTGGCAGGAAACTGGCAAATATAGGGATAACGGTCAGCGACATATATCACTGCGAGAAAATTGCAGGAAAAATTGCAGGGAAAATCTCTGCTGATTTAAGAGTGAGCACATGGATAAAAAGAAATAAAATTCTTTTTGCAGCCCTTGCTCTTGAGAAAAAAGCGATGCTGTTGATTCTTGCTGTGATAATACTTGTTGCTTCTTTTAATATCGCAAGCACTCTGATGATGACAGTATACAGAAAGATCAGAGAAATCGGGGTGCTGAAAACCATTGGAATGACAGGAGAACAAATACGTTCTATATTTTTAATACAGGGGTTGCTGCTCGGATTGAGAGGGCTTATAAGCGGCCTTATTCTTGGTGGTACCATCATATGGGTTCTCAAAAAATACAACATCATAAGGCTTCCTGAATACATTTACAGTATTTCGTATTTACCCCTGGAACTTTCAGGTATGGAAATTTTTATGATATGCGGAACTGTTTTTTTTATGACTGTTGTAGCGTCTATTTTCCCTGCATATAAAGCGAGCAAGCTTGAACCCGCAACAGCATTGAGATACGAATAAAAATGAATCACTGCAACATCGCAGGTGAAAATCTGATTAGAATATATGAGGCAAATGTCAGGGCACTTGATGATATTTCTCTTTCAATACCCTGCGGAAAAATAACTGTTATACTTGGACCTTCAGGTTCGGGTAAAACGACTCTTTTGAACATTCTTGCACTTCTTGACAGACCTGATTCAGGTGAGGTGTTTTTAAACGGGAAAGCTTCTTCTTCTTTTTCAGAGAAGGAAAAGGCACAAATCAGAAACAGAATGTTCGGTTTTATTTTTCAGTTTTTCCACCTTATTCCTGAGTTAACTGTTGAAGAAAACGTTATGGTTCCCATGATGATAAGGCAACCAGATCTTCCCTTTTCCGGGTACAGAGAAAAAGCCAGACGCCTGCTTGATGAGTTCAGCATTCTCAATAAAGCCGGTAATTATCCAAACCAGCTTTCTGGTGGGGAGAAACAGAGAGTGGCAATATGCAGAAGTCTTGCAGGAGAGCCGGATATAATTTTTGCTGATGAACCCACCGGAAATCTTGATAAAAATGCAGGGGCTGAACTCATTTCCCTTATAGCTTTCTTAAACAGAGAGAAAGGCAAAACATTTATTATTGCAACCCATAATGAAAATTTTTTGAAAATAGCGGCAAATGTCATATACTTATCTAATGGAAAAATTATTCACAGGGAGTAAAAATGGGACTATTGATTTATTTTGACGGTAAATTTGTTGATGAGAAGGATGCGAAGGTTTCTGTTTTTGACCACGGATTACTTTATGGAGATGGCGTTTTTGAGGGATTGAGAACATATGATGGAAGAATTTTCCGACTTCAAGGACATATCAAAAGGTTATACAGGTCTGCAAAAGCCATAATGCTTGAAATTCCTGTTTCAATGGAGGAGATGTCAGATATAATCATCAAGACCATAAAGAAAAACGGGTTAAAAAACTCGTATGTCAGGGTTGTTGTAACAAGAGGTATAGGAGATCTTGGCCTTGATCCGAGAAAATGCTCGAAACCAACAGTTTTTGTTATTGCAAGCAAAATAAAACTTTATCCTGAAGAATATTATGAGAAAGGTCTTTCTGTTGTTACCATAGCAACAAGGAGAAATCTGACTGAGAGTCTAAACCCTGCCATCAAATCCTTAAACTATCTTAATAACATTCTTGCTAAAATTGAAGCAACAAACGCTGGAGCCATGGAAGGGCTTTTACTCAACAACGAAGGTTACGTTGCTGAATGTACGGGTGAAAACATCTTTATCCTTGACGGAAACAGGCTTATGACACCACCCATATATGCCGGAGCTCTTGATGGAATTACAAGAGATGCTGTTATTCAAATCGGGAAAAACATGGGTCTTGATGTTCAGGAAAAATTGCTTACAAGGTATGATCTTTACAATGCAGACGAATGTTTCCTGACAGGCACCGCTGCTGAAATTATACCTGTATCCGTTATTGATGGAAGAAAAATAGGTTCAGGAAAAACAGGAAAACTAACAAAAAAAATCAGAGAAGAATTTCATAAGTTGACCATCAGCGAAGGTATTCCAATCTGAGATACCATGAAATGCACATTTTGCGGGAAAAATTCAGCAAGGTTATTTTTTATGGAAATTTCTTCAAGGGGTAATGTTGTCAGAAATTATTACTGTCTTGAATGCGTAAACAAAAATCCTGAAATCCGTATGATGCTTGAGATATTTTCAGAGAAGAAACAAAAACGGCCTGAAAAGAAGGAAAAAGTTTGTCCCTTTTGCGGTATCACACTCAGGGAATTAAAAGATTCTGGTTTTGCCGGATGCGCGAAATGCTACAGGATTTTCAGACCTTTTATAAGGAGGAAAATTAAAAGAATGCACAATGGTTTTTTCCACAGAGGAAAATTTCCTGTTTCCTATGGAAATAGAAAGAATATTCTGTGCTATCTTGAAGACAGGATGAGGCAGGCTGTTTCCGAACATAATTTTGAAGAAATTGAAAAAATCAGGAAGGAATTTGAACTTTTCATGGATAATGGATAAAAAAGTAAAGGATTTAATACTCAACGAACCGGTGCTGTCTGACGAACAGTTGATTTTTACCACACGGGCGAGACTGGCTCGCAATATTGAGAGATATCCTTTTCCCCATATGATGAATGAAAAGCAAGCAGAGAAACTTGCTCTTGAAGTGGTTGAAGCGGTACGCGATATTGTAAATGATACATGTATTGTTATTCCTATGGCTGATGTTGATCCTTTAACTCGGGGTCTCATGGTTGAAAGGCATCTGATAAGTCCTGAGTTCGCAGAAGATGGTTTTGGGAAGATCCTCATATTGTTTCCTCGACTCAAATTGAGAATACTTGTTAATGAAGAAGACCATCTTAGAATTTCCTGTTATGATACGGATGGCAATCTGGAGAAAACATGGAAAGTTCTGGATGCTTTTGACTGTAATCTGGGAGATAGGATCAGATATGCGTTTGATAAAGAATTTGGCTATCTCACGAGCTGTCCCACAAACATTGGTTCCGGTTTAAGGATTTCTTCCATAGTATTTTTGCCTGTACTCAAAGCCACCAGAAAGATCAAAAACATCTTTCAACTGTTGTATAAATTGGGTTGTGTTATCAGGGGTTTTTATGGAGAAGGTTCACCGGTTATGGCAAATTTCTATCAGATTTCCACGGGCAATGTTCTTGGAAAAACAGAACAGGAAATTTGTGAGGATTTTGAAGCTGTTATCAGTGCGATCAGGCAACAGGAGATGGATTCAACGGGTTTGGTGAATATAGCAACCGTAAAAAGAAATATAAAAATTTTTATTGACAGAATTTTCAGCAATGTTTCAGGAGAAATATCTTTTGATCATGCGATAAATGGTCTTTCAGTATTGCTTTTTGGGAAAAAGTTAGGTATCATACAGATGAGAGAAAATTTATTGAAAAGGCTTGTTTACAGAATTATGCCTTTATCATTGCAGTTTGAAGCAGGCACAAAACTGGAACAGGGGGAACAGGAAAGATTCCGGTTCAGAATACTGGAACGTGAATTGAGGAACGCAAATGTTCGAGCAATACTTTGAAAGATTTACAAAAAGGGTTAAAACTGTCCTGGAACTGGCAAGGCAGAACGCAATGAGATACGGGCACAGTCAGATAGAGACAGAAGACATTCTGATTGGACTTCTTGATGAAGGACAGGGTATGGGTATCGCGGTTTTGCATTTTTTGAAGGTCGATCCTGAACATGTAAGATTTGAACTTGAGAAAACCATTCGTGTTGGCATACCGATTCTCACCTCAGGAGAGATTCCATTGAGCCCCGGAACAAAAAGAGTACTTGCCCTTTCCTATCGTCAGGCACAATATTTCGGACACACTTATGTTGGCACGGAGCATCTTCTTATAGGTCTTATTGCAGAAGAAGAAGGACTTGCAGCAAAGGTTCTTATTCGTTTTGGTCTGACAGTGGAAAATATCAGAAAGGCAATAGAAAATCTTCTCTGGGGCGAACCAGAAAACATTTCAAAAAACAAACAGACACCTTCGCAAACTTCTTCCCAGACTCATGCTAAATCAAAAACACCAACCATAGATGCATATGGCAGAGATATAACTCATCTTGCAGAGGAAAAAAAGCTTGATCCTGTTATTGGAAGAGAGAAAGAAATTGAAAGAGTTACTCAAATTCTTTGCAGGCGGAAAAAGAACAATCCGGTACTTCTTGGAGAAGCAGGCGTGGGGAAAACTGCGATTGTGGAAGGATTTGCTCAGAAAATAGCATCAGGCAATATTCCCGAAATACTGAAGAACAAGAGGATTATTATGATTGACCTCGCCAGCCTTGTAGCGGGAACAAAATACAGAGGAGAATTTGAACAGAGAGTAAAACTTCTCCTGGATGAGATAAAACAGAACAAAAATATCATAATTTTTATAGATGAACTGCATACCCTTGTGGGAGCAGGTGGCGCTGAAGGAGCCATAGATGCATCAAATATATTAAAACCTGCACTTTCTCGCGGTGAGATACAGTGTATTGGTGCGACAACATTTGATGAATACAGGAAATATATTGAAAAAGATGCTGCTCTTGAACGAAGGTTCCAGCCTGTCATCGTTAATCCTCCAACAGTGAATGAAACAATTGAAATATTAAAGGGTTTACGGCCAAGGTATGAGGAACACCATAGACTGAAAATAACAGATGAAGCCCTTGTTCTTGCGGCAAAGCTTGCGGATAGATACATAACGGGCAGATTTCTGCCTGACAAGGCGATAGATCTGATAGATGAAGCAGCAAGCAAGCAGCGTCTTCTGTTTTCATGCAGCACGCCGTCAGAAATTGAGGAACTTGAAAAACGAGCCACACAGCTTGTTTCATTGCAGGAAAAAGCCACATTCCAACAGGATTTCGAAAAAGCCGCAAGGATAAGGGACAGAATAAGAGAAATAAGAGCTCGTATAAATGAAGCCAGATCCTGCTGGGAAAAGACGCAGTCCGATTCACTCAAAACAGTCACAGAAAAAGAAATTGTGGAGATTGTTTCAAAATGGACCGGGATTCCTTTATCTCAGTTCTGTAAGGAAGAAAGAGAAAAACTTCTTGAAATGGAGGATTACCTTCACAGGATTGTGGTTGGTCAGGATGAGGCAATTTCTGCGGTGAGCAGAGCCATAAGACGTTCAAGGGCCGGTATTAAGGATCAGAAGCGTCCGATTGGTTCTTTCCTTTTTCTCGGTCCAACAGGTGTCGGTAAAACTCTTCTTGCAAGGGCGCTGGCTGAATTCTTATTTGGAGATGAGCAGGCTTTGATTCAGGTTGATATGTCTGAATATATGGAAAAATTTGCCATAAGCAGATTGATAGGCGCCCCTCCCGGATATGTCGGTTATGAGGAAGGAGGTCAGCTTACTGAAAAGGTGCGGAGGAGACCATATTCTGTTGTTCTGCTTGATGAAATTGAAAAGGCACATCCAGATGTTTTCAACCTTTTACTCCAGGTTCTTGAAGAGGGCAGGCTAACGGATAGTTTTGGAAGAAGCGTGAGTTTTCAGAATGGCATATTGATACTGACATCAAACATAGGAACCCAGCATCTTAAAAATCGTTCAACGATTGGTTTTCAGGAAGAAGGTGAAACACTTTCATACAATGTTGTTAGAGAAAGGATTCTTGAAGAAGTTAAAAAAACCTTCAGGCCTGAATTTCTCAACAGACTTGACGAAATCATAGTTTTCCATCCACTTGAACAACAACATCTGTTAAGAATTGTTGATCTTGAAGTTGAGAAGGTTGCACAGAGACTAAAGGAACAGAATCTGACAATTTATCTCACTGAAGGAGCAAGAGAATTTTTGAAGAGGGTGGGTACTGATCCACAGTTTGGAGCAAGGCCATTGAGAAGGGCTATTTCTCGATATCTTGAAGATCCCATTTCTGAGGAGATTTTGAAAGAGAGTTTTCCAAAGAACGCACATATTGTTGTAAAAGCCACTGAAACCCGACTGATTTTCACTGTAACCGAAGGAGAAAAACATGTCGCAACTGCGTCTGACACAAACCCTTGTTCTCCTGACTAGTTTTTTTCTGTCAGTTTTTCTTTACGCCGACACTTCCACAGTTGCCAGCATCACAGTAAAGGGAAATAAAACGGTTTCTTCCACGAAAATCAATTTGATGCTCAGAACAAAACCAGGTGAATCGCTGGACGAAGAAATCTGGAAAAGAGATATTCAGGGACTGATGGAAACAGGATTTTTCTCTTCAGTGAAGTACGAAATAAAGAAAACAGATAAGGGATTTGATATCACGCTTATTGTTGAAGAGTATCCGCAGATTTCGGAAATAAAATTTGCAGGAGCAAAATTCTTTAAGAAAAAGGAACTTGAAAAGGTTATTGAGGTCAAGAAGGGAGACTATTGCAGTGATATTCTTGTTAATAGTGCAGTAGCAAAGCTCAAACAGTTGTATGAAAATAAAGGTGTCTGTTTTACAGATATTTCAGCTTCCATAATTCCTGCAGCTGAAAACAAGGTGATTCTGACATTCAATATAGAGGAGGGTGAAAAGAGATTTCTTGTCAGTAAAATAAGTTTTATCGGTAATAAGGCTTTTGATTCTGATGTTCTTCGCAGGAAGATGAAAATAAAACAGAGAAGGATGCCATTCTTGCGCGGGACATTCAAACCTGATATTTTTGAAGATGACCTTGAAAGACTGAGGAATTTTTACATAAACAATGGTTATCCTCAATGCAAAATTGATAGAGAAATTTCCTTTGAAGGGATATGGGTGAAGATAAGTATCTCAATTGAAGAAGGTGAAAAGTATTACTTCGGAAAGACAGAATTTTCAGGGAATCCTGTTTTTTCTATTGATAAGCTCAATAAGATGGTTGAATATCATGAAGGTGATGTATTCTCGCAATCAAAATTGGACAGAACACTTTCAAATATGTTTCGGCTGTATTCAGATGCTGGTTACATCAATCCTGAAATTCTTCCTGTGCCTGAGATTAAGGGATCCAGTGTTAATTATAAAGTTGTAATTGATCCACGCAGCAGAGTATCCATAAATGAGATAAATATAACCGGTAATACCATCACAAAGGATAAGGTAATTCGTCGGGAAATGGTCATACATCCAGGAGATATTTTTTCAGGTGAAAAGGTTAGAAAAAGTTTCAATAACCTTGCAGACCTTCAATATTTTGACGAAATAGACATCAAACCTGAACCTGTTGATGAAAAATCTGTAAATCTGAATGTTTCTGTGAAGGATAGAGAAAGGACGGGTTTATTTACCTTTGGGGCCGGCTATGATTCACTTGAAAAGGGTATTGGATTTATCAGTGTTGAACAGAGAAACTTTGATATTTCAAATCCTCCTTATTTCAGAGGCGCCGGACAGAATCTGAGGCTTGAAGCTAAAATAGGCGGTATTACAAGAAACTTTCTTCTTAGCTTTACAGAACCATACCTTTTTGATAGACCCATTTCCTTTGGTCCGGACGTATTCATTACAGAAATGTCCTGGGATGACTATGCCGAAAAACACAGCGGATTTAATCTCAGGATCGGTCGAAGATGGGAAAATTTTTCTCTTGGATTTAAACTTATGACAGATCGGGTTAAACTTTCGGATATCAAAATACCAGAACCAGAATTCCAGAACCAGGCTGGTAGTAATAGAATAAATAGCATTACTGCTACATTTACTTTTCAAACCCTTGACAGAAGGATTATGCCAAAAAATGGAAACCTTGCTGAACTGACTATTGAATATGCCGGCAATGTCCTGGCAAGCGATATTGAATACTGGAAGGCAACGATAAAAAATGATTATTATAAGAGTTTTGGGAAATGGGTTTTTCACAGCAAAACTTATGCGGGAAAGGTTGATAGTTTTGGTGATACTCTGGATGTTCCGCTTTATGAAAGGTTTTTTGGAGGAGGCATAGGAACAGTCAGGGGATATAAGGAAAGAGAACTCGGACCTAAAAGCGCGGATGAAAAATATTATCTCGGAGGTAAGTCCATATTTGCACAAAATTTAGAATTGATGTATCCTTTATCTGGAGAAAACGAAATATTATGGGGTGTTGTTTTTTATGATGCGGGCAATGTATGGGATAAGGATTTTGACCTGGGTGACTTAAAACAGTCTGCTGGTGTTGGATTGAGAATCAAAGTTCCCATAATGCCTGTACCCATACAGCTTGATTATGGATGGGCGATAAATCCTGAACCATACCAGAGCAAAGGTCAGTTACACGTTGGTTTCACTCTGGGATTTTAAAGGAAAAGGAGATAAAATGAAATTCTTTTTCAGGGCCGTTCTTATTGCAGTGGGTTTTATGTTTTTAAGTTATTATGCATTTTCTGCGACTCCACCAAAGGATGCACCAAAGGTTCTTAAGGTGGGATATGTAAGTCTTGAAATGATTTTTGATCAGTACAAAAAGACAGCAGAAAGCAGAGATGAATTCGAAAAAGAAAGAGAAAATCAGCAAAAAGAAATCGCAAAAAAGCAGGAAGAACTCAGAAAGGCCCAGGAAACATATGAAAAGCAGAAAGATATTCTGAAGCCTGAAGAAAAGAAAAAGACTGAAGAGGAAATCCAGAAACTTCAGCAGGAATTTTACAATTTTGTGGGTGCTGCAAATCAGAAACTCGACGAGAAAAAGTCCCAGCTTATTGAGGCGAGATTAAGGGAAATTCAGGATGCAATAAAAGAATTTGCAATAAAAGAAAAATATGATTTCATATTGAATTCTCAGGCTGTTTTCTATGGTCCAGAAGGGACTGATATTACTGAACAGATTGTGAAATTTCTGAATAAAGAGAAAAAGTAAAGGAAATGTTTAAGATGACTGTTAAGGAAATCGCCCGACTTGTGGGCGGAGAGATTGTGGGAGATCCTGATACAGTTATAACGGATGTATTAGGGATTAAAGAAGCAAAGAAGGGTTCAATTACATTTGTTGCAAACCCAAAATATCTGGTACTTTTAAAATCAACCCAGGCAAGCGCCGTTATTGTTTCCAGAAACAATCATTATTTGGTTAATTCTGACCTTACTCTAGTAAAGGTTGAAAACCCATCTCTTGCATTTTCGAGAATAATAGCACTGATAGGTCCTGAACCGATAAAATTCAAGCCCGGCATACATCCTACGGCTATCATAGGCAAAAATGTTAAACTGGGCAGGGATGTTTCAATCCAGCCTTATACAGTGATTGAAGATGATGTGGTCATAGGAGATAGGACTGTTGTTGGTGCGTGCGGTTATATTGGGCATTACACCAGAATAGGAAATGATTGTTTTATATATCCTCATGTGATAATACGCGAAAGAATAATCATAGGTGACAGGGTTAACATTCATTCTGGAACAGTGATTGGTGGAGATGGTTTTGGTTTCGCCACGGTCAAGGGTGTCCATCATAAAATACCCCAGATAGGAACAGTTGAAATAGGAAATGACGTTGAAATCGGTTCAAATGTGACGATTGATCGTGCAAGGTTTGAAAAGACGTATATTGGTAATGGCGTTAAGATAGATAATCTTGTTCAGATTGCTCATAATGTTATTATCGGGGATAATACAATCATAGTAGCTCAGGTTGGTATTTCAGGAAGTACAAGGGTGGGGAAAAATGTTATTATCGCAGGGCAGGCGGGCCTCATCGGACATATAGAAATTGGAGATAATGCAATTATCGGTGGGAAAGCAGGTGTTACAAAAAATGTTCCTGCGAACGCAAATGTTTCGGGATTTCCAGCAAGAGAAAAATGGGAAGATATGAAATGCGCCGCTTATCTTCGCAGATCTCCTGAGGTTTTTGAAAAGCTCAAGGATCTTGAAAAGCGGATAGCCCAATTAGAGAAAAAAATTCAGAAACAGAAAAATGAATCAGAAGACAATTGAGCGTCCGTTCTCAATAGAAGGGATTGGCCTTCATACCGGAGAAAAGGTATCAATCAGCGTACATCCTGCACCGGCAAATACAGGAATTATATTTATACGAAAGGATATTCCTGAAAGTCCAGCAATAAGAGCGGATATCAATTTTCTCCTTGATGTGGAAAAATTTCCAAGACGTTCCTCCATATCAAACGGGAATGTTCATATCCATACGATAGAACATTTAATGTCAGCAATATATGGACTCGCACTTGACAATTTGATTATAGAGATAAAAGGTGGTGAATGTCCGGGCCTTGATGGCAGTACGTTAGTCTTTGTTGAGAAGTTTATGAACTCTGGAATAGTTGAACAGAATGAATCGAAAAAATTCTACAGATTGAAAGAACCGATTTATATTTCCGAAAATTCTTCGCACATAGTTGCTCTTCCTTCTGAAAATCTGAGGATATCATATACTCTTGATTACCAGAATTCGCTGATTAAATCACAGTACGCTTCATTTGAGGTCACTCCTGATTCCTATGCAAAGGAAATTGCACCAGCAAGGACATTCTGTCTTGAGGAAGAGGTGGAGAGGCTTAAATCCATTGGTCTCGGGAAGGGCTCGGATTTTAACAACACAGTTGTCATTGGAGAAAATGGTGTTATAAAAAACAAGTTCAGATTTCCAAATGAACCGGTAAGACACAAAATCTGTGATCTTATAGGGGATTTTGCGCTTCTTGGAATGCCTTTGAAAGCTCATATCATAGGAATAAAAAGCGGACATGCGTTGAACACAAAACTGGTGAAAAGTTTGAGAAACCTTTTGCAAAAAGAAAAAGTCAGCGCTGTGTATTCAGATACATCAATAGAGAAAAGAAAACCGGTTCTTGAGGTTGATGATATTGAAAAAGTTATACCCCACAGATTTCCCTTTCTTCTTGTTGATAGAATTATTGAACTCGAAGAGGATAAAAGAGTCATCGGGATCAAGAACGTTTCATCCAATGAGTGGTTTTTTCAGGGACATTTTCCAGGCAGACCTGTTATGCCGGGTGTTCTGATTGTTGAAGCTATCGCTCAGGTTGCCGGTGTTCTGATGCTGAGCAAAAAAGAAAATCATGGGAAACTTGCCTTTTTCATGAGTATTGAGCAGGCAAAGTTCCGTCGTGCTGTGAGACCGGGTGATCAGCTTGTATTAAAAGTTGAGGTCAGTCGTCTTAAAAGCAGAGTAGGTCAGATTCAGGGAAAAGCTTATGTTGATGACAAAATTGCCTGCGAGGCGACTTTGATGTTTGCACTCGTAGATGGTTGATCAAAATGTCCCTCATACATCCTTCCGCACAGGTTGATGTTCGCGCAGAAATTGGAAAAGATACCCGTATTGGTCCGTTTGTTATTATTGAAGGAAATTCAATAATTGGGAATGGTTGTGATATGGGTCCCATGGTTCATATAGCCAGCAATGTTGAAATCGGAGATAACTGCAAAATATTTACCGGAGCTGCGGTTGGAAACCCACCTCAGGATTTGAAATACAGAGGCGAATTTTCTTTTGTGAAAATTGGCAGAAACAACACAATAAGAGAATTTGTTACAATAAATAAAGCCACAGGAGAAAATCAATCCACAGTTATTGGGGACAATAATCTTCTTATGGCATATGTTCATGTTGCTCACAACTGCGTTATCGGAAACTATTGCATTATAGCAAATGCTGCCACAATAGCCGGACATGTTATTATTGATGATTATGCAATTATTGGGGGTCTTGTGGGTATACATCAGTTTTCAAGAATAGGGAAACATTCAATCACCGGGGGATGTTCAAAAATTACCAAGGATATTGTTCCATTTATTGTGGCAGATGGGCATCCTGCAAGGCCGCATGGAATAAATATTATTGGTTTAAAAAGACGTGATTTTCCGACTGAAGTTATTTCCGCCCTTGAAGAAGCCTACAGGATAGTATTTCGCAGAAATTTTACTGTTCAGCAATCTATTGATGAGTTGAAATCATCTGGATTGTTTGAAATTTCTGAAGTCAGGGATCTTGTTAAATTTCTTGAAACATCAGATAGGGGCATTGCTAGAGAAAGAGATTAATAAACAGGAGATAAAACCATGGAATATCAGAAACTTATTGAAAAAAGATACAGTGTCCGTGCTTACAGGAAAGATCCTGTTGAAAAATGGAAGATTGAAAAAATACTTCAGGCTGCAAGGCTTGCACCTTCTGCGGCAAACAGGCAACCATACAGGATAATATTGATAAATACATTGCAGAGGCAGGATGAACTGAGAAAGATATATGATGTTGACTGGTTTGTCCAGGCACCTGTTGTCATATGTATATGCGGGATAAAAAGTCAGGCATGGACAAGGAATGACGGTAAGAATCATGCCGACATAGATTGTGCCATTGCGATGGATCATATGATCCTTGCTGCAGCTGACCTCGGACTTGGGACGTGCTGGATATGTGCTTTTGATGTTGAAAATGCAAAAAAGATTTTGAAGCTTCCGGAAGGTGTTGAACCTGTTGCATTCACTCCTTTAGGATATCCTGTTGATTTGTCAAAAGAGAAAAAAAGAAAAAAATTGGAAGAAATTGTATGTTATGACTTCTGGTATTGATTTTATTTTGGGAATTCAAACTTAATCTGAACATCTTTTCTTTCTTCTTCAGGAACAACGAACAATTTTTGATCCATATATCCCATCATTTTTGCCACCAGAGTATCGGGTATCTGATGGATTCTGATATTGAAAAGATTTACACTTTCATTGTATAACTCCCTTCTGTCTGAAATCTGATTTTCAAGTTCGCTGATTCTATTTTGCAGTTGAAGAAAATTGTTATTTGACTTAAGTTCAGGATAATTTTCTGCAACTGCGAAAATCGTTCTGAGGGCTGATGTTATCTGGTTATCCAGCTGTTTCTTTTCTTCAACATCCTGCGTGCTCAAATACTGGGTTCTCATTTTCGTGATTTTCTCAAGCGTTTCTCTTTCATACTTCATATAACCTTCACATACCTTGATTAATTTATTTATTTCATCGTGTCTCTGTTTGAGAAGGACATCAATGTTTGACCAGTTTTTATCAATGTCTCTTCTCATTTTTATCAGGCCGTTATAAATGGTTATGAAATATATGACAATTCCAAGTACAATGAGTCCTGTTGTAAGGGCTACAATTGGCATATTCCATTCCTATTTAGCTGTTATAGTTTTCAGGATTAACCAGAAAAAGAAAACGATTAAAAATGATCCGCCGAAAATCATAAAAGCGGATCTCTTTTTAAAACTTTCCACCATCTTATTTTCTTCCATAGTTGAAATTATAAAATGAAATCCATCTGTTTTGCAAATTATCACATCAGAAAGGTGCGAGGGCACAAAATCATCTTTTTGCAGTTCTGTGGCTTTTTCCAGATGAATTCTGGCTTCTTCCTTTATTTTCTCTTTTACTTCAGTTAACTCATTTTCATCTATCCACATATCCCTGTTTTTATCAAGTTTGATTTTTTCATCAGGATTTTTTATAATCTGTTCAATTTTTTTCTCCACAATTTGATTTTCTATTTCCTCTCTTGATGGTAACTTCTTTGCTCTTCCAAGCACATAAAGATATTCGTTTTCAAGAATATAATATTCTGTTTTTCTGATATTGCCCTCTCTGGAAACGTAGTTATTTACAAGATTGAGTTCCGCACCATCCGGTAAAATTTTAACAGCCCCTGTATCATCAACAAGATAGAAAATATTTCTACTGGTTGTATCAAGTGTTTTAACCCAGCGATAGCTTTTTCCCACTTTTCTCCACTCTTCCTCAACATACCTGAAGAAAACACAGGGTATCTTTGATACCGGTGTTTTCAAAAGATTTTTTGCTTTTGCCTTTCCTTTTATTTCAACCTCACCCATAGGAATTGCTCTTACAGTTGAAGTGGGAACATTTTGAATCAATCTTTTTTTATGGAGCGTTCTGAATCCATTGAAAAAAATGTATATACCGAAGATCTCGCCCAGTACGGCAGTTGAAATTTGTTTTATCTGTTCCTGATCCATGCTATTTTATTGCAGCAGCCAGAATATTGATGTTTCCGTTTATATTTAATATCAGAAGGTTCCATGATGGTTTTTTATTTATGCATATGTGTTAGAATTGCCCAGCTACTCCATATTATTGGAAAAGCTCCACCATATATCATAAAAAAAGATTTAACCTCCATATTT
>Ga0116202_10000294_pt1 | contig 26913 bp, 22 predicted proteins | sample LakKivw325mmetaG_FD_94479 | JGI IMG/M metagenome (GOLD analysis project Ga0116202, IMG submission 94479) | Anoxic lake water microbial communities from Lake Kivu, Rwanda to study Microbial Dark Matter (Phase II) - Lake Kivu water 325m metaG | ecosystem: Environmental > Aquatic > Freshwater >... | reverse complement strand
TACATAGAGGAGGAGTCTCTTATGTCTAGAAATAAAATAATGATTATGATCACCGCTATGCTCATTTTTGTCATGATCGTTTCAGCATGCCAGTCGGCTGCACCCACAACACAGATGACAGAATCAATTACATTTGGGATGATCCTGGTTGGTCCTTATAATGATAGCGGTTGGAGTGAGTCAACTTACAACGGCGGGCAATATGTAGTGGATCATATGCCTGGCACAAAGTTGCTCTACATAGATAATTCGTTCAACCAGAAAACCACCCCAGCCCAACAAGCCGAATCACTCGTCAGCCAGGGTGCATCGGTAATAATCTTCAACTCTGACAGCTTCAAGGATGATTCCAATACCTTTGCCCAGGCTCATCCAGATATTGTTACCTTCATGCTTTCTGGTGATCAGCAATGGAAGGAAGGAGAAGATTACAAGGGCTATCCCAATATGATCAACATCATGGGCAAGATGGAATACACGAAGGAGATGGCTGGATGCGCTGCTGCACTGACCACCCAAACTGGCAAGATCGGCTACCTGGGTCCGTTGATCAATGATGAAACCCGGCGCCTAACCGATTCGGCTTTCCTGGGTGCAAAATATTGTTGGACCCAGGTACTTGGGAATAATGCCAGCGATCTGACCTTTAGCGTCACTTGGATTGGTAACTGGTTCAACATCCCTGGCCAAACCCTCGACCCTACCTCGGTGGCAGATGACTTCTATAACACTGGTTTTGACGTCGTTATCTCAGGTATCGATACTACCGAAGCTCTGATGGAAGCCAAGAAAATGTCCGATGCCGGCAAGACTGTATACGCAGTTGCATATGATTATTCCGACGCGTGTGCCGGAGCTCCTAATGTTTGCCTGGGTGTCCCTTACTTCAATTGGGGCCCCGCCCTGCTTAAGAACATGCAGGAGATTGCAGCAGGGACCTGGACGCCTCACTTCGAGTGGAATGGGCCGGATTGGGCGAATTTTAATAACCCTGATTCCGGAGGTGTCGGATTTACCTATGGTGAAGGATTAACTGCCAGCAATAAGACAATATTAGAAAAATTCCAATCTGATCTGGCTGGAGGTTTGGACCTGTGGACAGGCCCGATCAATCTCCAAGATGGTTCGGTATACCTTAACGCCGGTGAGGTGGCTACCGATCAGCAAATCTGGTATATGCCTCAGTTGCTTGAGGGTATGCTGGGCCAAAGCCAATAATCAGAGGTTTCTATTCAATTTTTAGAGATAGATCAGGCAGTAAGATATTAATCGACTGCTAAGCGCTGGGGAGAATATTTGATACGGTTTACTCCGGATCTCCCCAGCGCTCGATATATCGTAAATTGCTTATGCACTTATAATCTAATTATGAAAGTCGAACTTCGAGACATACATAAATCATTTGGTACGGTTTATGCTAACAAAGGATTAAACCTAACTTTTGATTCAGGGAAAATTCAGGGTATTTTGGGTGAAAACGGTGCCGGTAAAAGCACTTTGATGAAAATTCTATCCGGTTTTTACCAGGCAGATCGTGGTGAAATATTCCTTAATGACCAAAAGGTTGTCATTCTAACTCCAGCTGATGCCATGACGTATGGTATCGGCATGCTTCACCAGGACCCATTGGATTTTCCCCCCATGCAAGTGCTGGATAATTTCATGATGGGAGCCAAGGGAGGCATTTTCCTTGATCGTTCCCAGGTAAAAAGGATCTTTCTCCGCCAGAGTAAAGAGTTCGGCTTTGATATTGATCCTGACAATTACGTTGATACACTGACAGTCGGAGAACGCCAACAGCTTGAAATTTTAAGGCTGCTCTGGTTGGGGGCTGATGTATTGATTCTGGATGAACCGACTACGGGGATCAGCGCCCCTCAAAAGAAAATACTTTTTTCCACGCTCAAGATACTTGCCTCTGAAGGGAAAACCGTCATTTTTGTATCTCACAAGCTTGAAGAGGTCGGCGAGCTTTGTGACCGAGTGGCTGTTTTACGTGCAGGGGAGCTGGTTGGAGAGGTGGACCCACCTTTTGATAATGAAAAGCTTATATCATTGATGTTTGGCAAGCCGGTACTCAAAGATCAACGGAAGAAGATTACCCCAGGCCAGACAGTGCTTGAGATGCATGACGTCAACCTGGAAGACTATCGGCTCCAAATCAGGCATATTAACTTCAAGGTATTTGAAGGGGAAGTGATTGGACTTGCCGGGATGGAGGGAAGCGGGCAGGTATTATTTTTACACGCTTGTGCCGGCCTGTTACGCCCGGTTGGAGGTGAAATCTACCTGAAAAATGAAGCCATGGTAAACAAGACATATATTGATTACCGGCAGAAAGGTGTGGGCTACTTGCCTGCAGCGAGGATGGAGGAGGGATTGGTGCCTGGATTAACATTGAGCGAGCATTTCTCTTTGGTGGATGGAAATCGCTCGTTATTCATTGATGAAAGACAGGCAGTTAATACCTGTAACCAGCGAATCAAAGAATATGACATACGAGGGCGTGCATCAACCAAGGTGGAAATGCTTTCGGGTGGAAACCAGCAGCGCGCTATATTGGCATTATTGTATGACTCATTGTCGTCATTATTATTGGAACACCCTACCCGCGGATTGGATGTTGGATCGAGCATAGACATCTGGAGAAAATTAAAATCTCGATGCGCACACGGCACAGCAGTAATCTTCATATCATCAGACCTGGAAGAAATATTAACTTATAGTGACCGTATCCTGGTTTTCTTTAGTGGCCAAATTTCAAAACCCCTGGATGTGACCACGACGACGGTTGAGGAGCTGGGTGAGTTAATCGGTGGGAAAAATTGGGAATCAACTCGGTGAATTAGGTTATTCGTATGCAATCAAAAGAACATTCACGATGGATTAATATTGGCTTCCAGGTGTTGGGCATTATCGCTGCCCTTGGTTTCACAACGATCATCCTGCTAATCACCGGAGCACCTCCTCTTCAGGCATTTCAGCAGATGATCTTCGGTATTGCTGGTTCAATGAATAATTTTTCTAATGTGCTCGTCGCATGGATCCCGTTACTGATCGTTACCGCAGGACTCCTTGTGACTTTTGCAGCTGGTTTATGGAATATAGGCATTGAAGGCCAAATTATATTGGGTGCAATATTCTGCACAGGTGTATTACGGGCTTTAGAGCATAGTACATGGTCGGCTGGAATTATTATCTTCTTGGGCATCCTGGCTGGGATATTGGGGGGAGCTTTGTGGGCTCTATTGGTTGGGTTACTAAAAACCTTTGGTGGCGTCAATGAAATATTTGGTGGATTAGGCATGGATTTTATCGCCAGCGTGATGATCCTGTGGCTTATCTATGGTCCATGGAGGCGGCCTGGGGTAGCATCACTAAGTGGCACTGCCATTTTCCCCGAGCGGCTATCGTTACCCACATTCTCAGGTGTTCAAATCAGTCCATGGTCACTTGTTTTTGGGGTAATTACCATCGTTTTAATTTATTTTCTACTCAGGGGGACATATATTGGATTAAAGATGAAAGCGATTGGTAAGAATATTCGAGCAGCCTTTATGCTTGGCGTTCCCACCTGGCAGTATATGTTGCTCTCTTTCGTTGTGTGCGGAATATTCGCGGGTTTAGCAGGCGCCCTTCAAGTGGTGGGGGTTTATCATCGTTTGCTTCCATCTATCACCAATGGATATGGATTTCTAGGCTTGCTGGTTGCCATGCTGATTAACTTCCAGGCGATCTGGGTAGCTCCAATCGCCTTATTTTATGCTGCGATCAACGTGGGAGGTATCCAACTACCGATCGTATTAAAAGTGGATTCAAACCTGTCTGGTGTCATTCAAGGAATGCTGGTTTTTTTTGTTTTATTAACCGACGGCTTTCGGCAGCATTTCTTAAAGAATAGATAGAGGCTTTCTGGGATGAACATAGACTTTCTCATTGTTGGCTTGGCTGGTGTTTTGGTAACCGCTGGACCAATTGTTTTTGCAACTATCGGAGAGACTTTCGCTGAACGCTCGGGAGTGATCAATCTCTCGGTTAATGGAACGATCGTGCTATCAGCCATGACGGGGTTTGTTGTGGCGGTAACCACAAACAGCTTGATTCTTGGATATCTATCCGGCATTGTTGTAGGTGCATTCGTGGCGTTGTTGATCGCATTTTCAAGTATCACTTTGCACCAATCGCAGGTAGCTGTGGGGTTTGTGCTCACTTACACAACCCTGAGCCTGGCATATTTCCTGGGTGATCCGTTCACCGGCTTGCAAGGACCAACCCTACCAACCTTGCCCATCCCAGGATTGGTAAAGATTCCAATCTTGGGACCTTTGTTATTCAAAGCTGATTTATTAACCTATTTAAGCTACATACTCATAATTATCGCCTGGTTATATGTATTTAAGACTCGTCCAGGTTTGGTATTGCGGGGTATTGGGGAACGACCAGCTGCAGCTTACATACGTGGTGCGAATGTTAACCGACTAAGATATCTTTATACTGTGCTGGGAGGGGCGCTGGTCGGACTTGCTGGGCCGATCTATTCACTTGGGGTAAAGGCAGGCTGGCAAGGTACGATTTCCGGCCTTGATGGTTTTGGCTGGATAGCATTAGCGATTACGATATTTGGAGGCTGGAACCCATTACGTGCTGCATTTGGGGCTTACCTGTTTGCTTTTTTACAATGGCTCAGCCTGACGATACAACCCTATGTCAGTATACCCGGCCAGGTTTTGCAAGTGGCGCCATTTCCACTCATGATCCTGACCCTTCTATTCGTTAATATCAGCGATGCTGAATGGGTCGGCCGTACTCTGGCAAGATTACCTGAGAGACCGCGCAGGATCTTTGTAAGGATATTGCGAGCACTGCATGCCTCTCCACCGAGTGCGTTAGGTACCCCTTTTGTAAATGAGTAGAGATATAAAGATTATGGGTAAATTTACCGGTTATCGTTGCTCACTTTGCCAAACAGAGTATAGCGTGGATGAATTGACATATACCTGTCCGAAGGACGGGGGAAATTTGGATATTATCCTTGACGATCAAGATATCATGCATCATTTTGATCCACAGGATATCTTCAGATCGGGAGACCAGTCATTATGGAGATACTTACCTTTACTTCCAGTTGATGACCCTGGTGGTGCAGCTACACCATTCAGGGCAGCAGGAAATACGCCCATCTACAATGTTCATCCATTAGCTGAAAAACTTGGAATAAGCGCATTGTGGGTTAAAGATGAAAGTCGCAATCCGACAGCTTCATTAAAGGATCGCGCCAGCGCAATCGTGGTTGCCAGGGCGCGTGAGATACATGCCGAAGTAGTGGTAACAGCATCCACCGGTAATGCAGGTGCAGCTCTGGCAGGTATGTCCGCATCGATTGGCCAACGTGCAATCATCTTCGCACCGCGCAAAGCCCCACCTGCAAAGGTAGCCCAGCTGTTGATATACGGGGCCACAGTGTATCTCGTTGATGGAAGTTATGATGACGCTTTTGATTTAAGCATACAAGCATCCAATGAATTTGGGTGGTATTGTCGTAATACAGGCTACAACCCTTTCACTGCTGAAGGTAAAAAGACGGCGGCATTTGAAATTTGGGAATGGGCAGAGCAAAGCAAATTAGTTCATCAAGAGGCTATATCCATTTTTGTACCTGTTGGGGATGGAAATATCATTTCCAGTGTGCATAAGGGTTTCAAAGACCTCATGCAGCTTGGGTGGCTCAGGGGGATGCCGCGCATATTTGGGGTTCAGTCGGAGGGCTCGGCGGCGATTGCGAATGCCTATTTTTCAGACACGGAGCAAATTACACCCGTGCATGCCCACACCATCGCAGATTCTATTTCCGTAGATCTTCCCCGAGATGGTGTGAGAGCAATTCGCGCTGCTCGTGAAACCAACGGTGGGTATATCCTGGTTAGCGATGATGAAACCCTGGCTGCGGTTGCACAGCTGGGTAGTGTGGGTATATTTGCCGAACCAGCAGGGGCAACAGCTTATGCTGGATTGGTCAAGGCTACTCGATCCAGAATCATAAACCCTGATGATCACGTGCTGGTGCTGAATACAGGCAGTGGGTTAAAGGATATTGGTGCTGCAATGCAGGCAGTGAAGCAACCGCCCATTATTGAACCCAGCCTGGATGCCTTGAGAAAGTTAATGCTCTGAATGGCTGGGCTGAAAACTATTTATGAGCAACGAATCGATAAATTCGTGCCAGGATACTTCTAAAATGACTGATAATATCCAGTATTCAATCATCGCGCCGATCTACAATGAAATCGGTAATATTCCCGAGCTTTATCGACGAGTGAAAGAGACTCTCGAAAAGACGGGAGAAGAGTGGGAATTACTTCTGATCGATGATGGGTCAACGGATGGCTCAACTGATGAAATTCGCAAGCTGGCAGTCATGGATGAGCATTTAAAGCCGGTCATTTTTGCGCGTAATTTTGGGCACCAGATAGCAGTTACAGCCGGGTTGGATTATTCGCAAGGCCGGGCAGTAGTTATCATTGATGCAGATTTACAGGATCCACCGGAAGTTATTCTTGATTTAATTGCCAAGTGGAAAGAAGGGTATGAAGTTGTGTATGCACAGCGCTCTGCGCGTGAAGGCGAAACCTGGTTTAAGCTATTCACTGCTTCATTGTTTTACCGCCTGATCTACCGCATTACAGATGTCAATATACCAATGGATACGGGTGATTTCCGCTTACTGGACCGGAAAGTAGTTGATGTAATAGTTCAAATGCGTGAAAGGCATCGATTCCTGCGCGGCATGTCAGTTTGGGTGGGTTTTAAACAAGCTGGCATCACGTACAAGCGTGCTTCACGGTATTCGGGAGTTACTAAATATCCGATGAAGAGAATGATCCGGTTCGCCAGTGATGCCATCACCAGTTTTTCCTATTTTCCCCTCCAGGTGGCGATGTATTTGGGATTTGTTTCGGCAGGCCTGGCAATTATCGCAATTCCTGTCGTTGTCATCATGCGGATTGTGGGGTCTCATGCATTTCTCGGGCAAGCCACAACATTGATTGCTGTGTTATTCTTGGGTGGGGTGCAGTTGATTTCACTGGGGATACTGGGTGAATATATCGGCAGGCTGTATGATGAGGCAAAAGGGCGACCACTTTACATTGTGAGAGAAGCACCCTCCAAAAAATAACAAGGAGATATTGAATGAAAATCGATTTATCCATAGAAAAGGAACGGCGGGCACGCGCCATCCAACGAGTGCGGGAAAGGAATATTATCATCCCGACCTTCGAACAACTTAAAAATCCTCAAAGCATTCCTGAACAGATCAAGCAAGAGTTAACCCAGATTGGCTTGTGGGATGTAAACCCGCGAAATCTCTTTCGCATTACCTGGCATAACGATCCAATACCACAGGGCGGTGGCTTTGGGGGAGTTAATTATCTTGAGCTGCCCAGCTCCTTCACTGGAACATCTGCACGCATCATCGCATTGGTGGGGAAGTGGTTTCCAACGGGCTCCCACAAGGTGGGCGCGGCGTTCGGCTGTCTGGTGCCGCGGCTGGTTACCGGTCAATTTGATCCTACCACTCAAAAGGCCGTATGGCCGTCCACGGGAAATTACTGCCGGGGCGGTGCGTATGATTCTGCATTACTGGCTTGCGAGTCAATTGCCATCTTACCCGAAGGGATGAGCGCGGAACGCTTTAATTGGTTGGCGAATATTGCAGGTAAAACGATCAAAACACCGGGTAGCGAATCTAATGTTAAAGAGATTTTTGATAAATGTTGGGAATTACGCAGATCCGGCGAGGACCTGATGATATTCAATCAATTTGACGAGTTTGGTAATTACTTGTGGCATTATGTGCTCACAGGCAAAGCAATGGAAGAAGTGTTGCTCGAGAATCTGGGACCAAAAGATAAGTATCGCGGCATGGTATCAGCTACCGGCTCAGCTGGCACCATTGGCAGTGGGGATTACATGAAGCAAAAATACCCCGACAGTAAAGTTGTGGCCAGTGAAGCGTTGCAATGCCCAACCTTGATGTACAATGGTTTTGGCTCGCACCGAATTGAGGGAATTGGCGATAAACACGTCCCATGGATCCACAATGTCAAGAACACTGACATGGTGGTCGCGATCGATGATCAAGCGGTAGTCAACCTGTCGAGATTGTTCAATGAACCTGTTGGGCAGGAATACCTGTCCAAGTCGGGGGTGCCTGAGAATTTAATACAAAACCTGGATTTGATGGGCTTCTCAAGTATCTCCAATGTCCTGTCAGCGATCAAAATGGCTAAATATTACGAGATGAATGAAAACGATGTCATTCTCACCCTCCTGACCGATTCCATGGAGCTGTATACCAGTCGCATTATTGAGCTACGCCAGGAATACGGAAATTATTCGGAAAATCAGGCAGCAGCTGACTTTGCGCGCTATTTACAGGGTGTGACCAATGATAATATGATTGAGCTGGCTTACACCGATCGCAAGAGAATACATAATTTAAAATACTATACCTGGATTGAGCAGCAAGGTAAGACCTACCCTGAAATCCAGGCCCAATGGTACGACCCCGATTATTGGACTGACCTCCAATCGCAGGTTTCAGAGATGGATGAGTTGATCGAAGCATTTAACGCTGAGGTGGGGTTGATAAAATAGGGAATAATCAAGCATAATTCATCCACTCGATTAAAATGATTATGATTACTTTCATAGAGAGACTGGTTAGCATATGATCCATCCCACCTCACTCGTTTTAGTAGCTGTGGTTAATAATCCCAGGGATCTGGAGATTGCCAGGCTTCTAGGATGGTATCGCATTCCACTGCGAACGGCGCCGAAAGTGATAGCAGTGGATTACCTGGCTTTCTATCAGACAGGTACTTTTGGTGATGAAAAGTGGCGTATCCAGGAAATTGCCCCCGTGCGTGGTCACGAACTAACCACGCGAGCCGAGTTATTACGTACAGAGCCAGACCATCCCAGAGCAAGAGAGGAATATTATAAGGTCCAATTAGGACCATTGGAGCGCCTTCCAGTACCGATCCTTGCAGATACATGGCGGCGGATCACATTTCTCTACACTACCGGCGAATATCTACTGCGTGCGCGAACAATCAATGATTTGGTGGTCCAATCCGACGAACGGCAGTTATTATGGCAAGCATTGCGCGAGCGCAACGAGCAAAAGTATGGATCCACGGATGAAGGGGGAATCGATTTGCCCGATGAAGTACTCGCCGTTTTATTAGGGATCAAAGAAAGTGGAGCGTCATACAGCGAAGAGGAGCGAATATGAAATCGGGCAATTCCATATACGAGGTTCTGGAATTGTTCATCAGTCAATTCGCAACGATGCTATCAGATAATTCCAGGCCAGACGTAAAAAATAATGATCTGGCGGGTTAAAATTACCTAGCTAAACGGAATTTATGCAGGATTGAGTAAAATTATCAATGAATTCATCCCTGACGATTAATGGACATGATTTAACATGGGGAAGCAAAACATACATCATGGGGATCTTAAATCTCACACCTGATAGCTTTTCAGGTGATGGGTTGATCGCCAGGAATCAGACTTCAGAGCAATTCGAGCTCAATCTAAGCACTGCTTTAGCAAAAGCCCGTGATATGGCTGATCACGGGGCGGATATCATCGATATCGGTGGCGAAAGCACTCGACCCGGGGCACAAATGATAAGCGCTGATGAAGAAATGGAACGAGTGGTACCACTGGTGGATCTATTGGCTTCAAATTTGGATGTGATCATATCCATTGATACTTATAAAGCCAGCGTGGCTCAAGCAGCGATACAACATGGAGCAACGCTGGTGAACGATGTATGGGGATTCCACGCAGATCCAGAGCTAGTGCACATTGTCGCAAAATATGCCGTTCCGGTGATCTTGATGCATAATCGCAGCTCCTGGGCTCACGCAGAGATCAAGGAAAAATTAGGCGGACGGTATGTGGGAATTCCTTACGAGAACTTGCTCTTAGATGTGAAGCGTGAGCTTATGGAAAGTGTCGAGATTGCTCGCTCAGCCGGTATTCCTGATGAAAGGATCATCCTGGACCCGGGTATCGGATTTGGAAAATCGGTGGAGCAAAACCTGGAGCTGGTGAACCGGTTAGGTGAAATACGGTCACTGGGCTTTCCAATTTTGCTGGGACCTTCGAGAAAATCGTTTATTGGATATACGTTAAACGACCCTCCAGATCAGCGATTGGAAGGTACTGCAGCAGCAATTGCGATTGGGATTGCGCGGGGTGCTGATATCGTGCGGGTACACGATGTAACCTTCATGAATAAAGTGGTGCTTATGACCGATGCCCTGGTGCGACATCATAGGGTGGTTGATATCCATTAACGCAATAGTGGTGCGAGGCTGCTTCAGGCATTATCTTTGCATCAATTTTTAAGATCTATTTAAGGAAGAGCTTTCGAGGCATATACTATAATTCATCCCCGCCTCATAGAGCTTTTTATTGGAGCAAAAGATGGATATTTTTAATACCAGGGATATTATCGATACAACACACGGAAAATTAATCATTTTCCGTTTAGATAAATTAGAGCTAGAAGGATTTACGCGTGTAGCGAGACTGCCGTATTCCATAAGAATCATGTTGGAATCACTCCTGCGCCAATGCAACGAAGAAGAAATCTTGCGTGAAGATGTGATCAACCTGGCAAATTGGACGCCCGATCAAAAAGCCCGCCCAGCCTTGCCATTTAGACCAGCACGTGTGATCATGCAGGATTTCACCGGCGTACCGGCAATTGTCGAGTTGGCTGCGATGCGTGAGGCCATGATGCGCATGGATGGCGATCCATCCAGGATCAACCCGCAGGTTCCAGTGGACCTGGTGATTGACCATTCGGTACAGGTGGATTTTTTTGCCAGCCCTGATGCACTCATGCGTAATGCGGAACTTGAATTCCAGCGTAATCGTGAGCGTTATGAATTCCTGCGGTGGGGGCAAAATACATTCCGTAATTTCAGAGTGGTTCCACCAGCGACTGGAATTGTTCACCAGGTTAACCTTGAATATCTGGCCAAAGTTGTGAGTGTAGAAAAGTCTGGTGATCAGATGGTCGCCTATCCCGATACACTGGTTGGGACGGATTCGCATACCACCATGATCAATGGTTTGGGCGTTGTGGGCTGGGGTGTGGGAGGTATTGAAGCTGAAGCTGCCATGCTTGGACAACCCATCGATATGTTAACACCGGATGTCATTGGAGTGAAGCTGTTTGGGCAGCTTATGGAAGGTGTTACCGCGACTGACCTGACGCTGACCATCACCCAGATGCTGCGAAAGAAAGGCGTGGTGGATAAATTTGTTGAATTCTACGGACCTGGACTAAGCAATTTGTCGCTACCAGACCGGGCTACCATTGCTAATATGTCACCTGAGTACGGAGCTACGATGGGATATTTCCCCGTGGATGATGAAACCTTACGATACTTGAAGCTAACCGGTCGGTCACCAGAGAGTATTGAATTGGTGGAACGATATTGCAAAGAACAGGGGTTGTTTCGGATGGACGATGCCGAAGAACCGGAATATACCGATAAATTAGAGCTTGACCTGGCGAGTGTCGAAGCCAGCCTGGCAGGTCCGAAGCGACCCCAAGACCGGATTCCCATCGATACAGCACAGCAATCATTCAGGACGACACTTTCGACACCGGTTAAGGAAGGCGGATTTGGGCTGTCTGAAGAAGAAATCGCCAAGCAGGTCAGTTTTGGCGCTAATGGACACACCTTGAAAATGTCGCATGGTGCAGTGGTCATTGCCGCGATCACTTCGTGCACCAACACATCCAATCCATCGGTAATGCTGGCAGCAGGATTGCTGGCGAAGAGAGCTGTTGAACGCGGATTAACTGTGAAGTCATACGTGAAAACGAGCCTGGCACCCGGCTCAAGGGTGGTGACGGAATATCTGGCCAAAGCCGGCCTGCTGGAACCGCTATCGATATTAGGCTTTAATGTTGTAGGCTATGGCTGCACTACATGCATTGGCAATTCAGGCCCATTACCGGGTGAGGTGGTTAAAGCAATCACCAGCGGAAACCTAGTGGCTGCCGGCGTGCTCTCAGGGAACCGAAATTTTGAAGGGCGTATCCACCCCTATGTGAAAGCAAACTTCCTGGCTTCACCACCGTTAGTGGTTGCTTATGCACTAGCCGGGACGGTGGATATCGATATTAGAAATGACCCGCTGGGAATAGACCTGGATGGCCAGCCAGTATATCTGAAAGATATCTGGCCGACCAATCAGGAAGTGGCTGAAGAGGTCAGGAATAATATATCTCCCGAGATGTTTAGAAATAAATACCAGAGCGTATTCAGCGGAAACGAAACCTGGAATGCAATCCATTCCAGCGATAGCGAGCTATATCCTTGGGATGCAGCGTCCACATATATCCATGAACCTCCCTTTTTCACCAATGAAACCACTGAAAAAGCAACCATCAAACCCATCGTAGGCGCCAGGGTGCTGGCATTGTTGGGCGATTCGATCACTACCGACCACATTTCACCTGCCGGATCCATCCCTGCTGACAGCCCGGCAGGAAAATACCTGATATCCAATGGAGTGCAGCCACGCGACTTTAATTCATATGGCTCACGAAGGGGGAATGACCTGGTGATGACACGTGGTACCTTTGCAAATATCCGCCTTAAAAACAGGATGGTTCCGGATAAGGAAGGTGGTTTCACATTGCACCTGCCCGAAGGTGAACAGATGAGTATATTTGATGCCGCGATGAAGTATCAAGAAGAGAACATACCTTTGGTAATCATTGCCGGAAAAGATTATGGCAGCGGATCCAGCCGGGATTGGGCAGCGAAGGGAACCAAGCTGCTTGGTGTTAAAGCGGTAATCGCAGAATCATTCGAGCGAATCCACCGCTCCAACCTGGTGGGAATGGGTGTGCTTCCCTTACAATTTATGCCGGGAGAGAATTCAGCTACTATTGGGATCAAAGGCAATGAAAAATTCAGTGTGGAAGGATTGGACGATCAAATATCACCAAACTCAAAATTAAGTGTGAGGCTGGAACGGGAAAGCGGGAGCGTCATCTATTTTCATGTGATTGTGAGACTGAACACGAACATTGAAATTAATTATTACCGCAATGGGGGCGTGTTAAATACAGTGCTTAAAAAAATGCAAAAATTCAATTAGATTCAATTCAGAATTTGTGGAGCGGCCTCATAAAGTAAAATGGAGGCCGCTCTTTTTCATTCACTTACTGCCTAGTTTGATTGCGATCAGATTTATAAGTGCTCATGCCAGCAGGGTGGTAAGTGGGGTCTGGGCGACTCTGGGGCTGCCGAGAAGCAGAGTTGGAAGGTTTTGGAACCGAGTGAATTGCCATAGGAGCCTGAGACTGATGGAGAGGGTTATCGGCGCGACGCATTACGGGTACAGTGCGTGGCTGTGGAGCGCTCTCTCCCTGGCTGAACAAGCGATTACCGGCAATGGAAAAGGTACCGATGATTAAGACCCTGATCAGCCAGACCATGATAGCCACGAAAATGGGCACGATTTCCAAGAGGATCTCATGCGAAATCACAGCACCACCGAGTGAATTGTGATTAACGATAGCCAATGCCACACCCCACCAGGTGAGCATGGCGTTCATGCAGGCAGCCAACAACCAGGCACCGAATAAGTACCACACTTCACGAGAGCTATTTTCATCTTGCTGGGGAGTGAATAAACGGGCAATGCCGGCAAAATCAATGCCACAAAAGGCTAAGGCAAGAATGGTTGCCCAGCGCACTCCAAGGAAACGTAGACCACCAAGGAGATCATTGAGCGCAAAATCGGTGGTGGTGTAATTGAAAATTTCAAAAGCAAGCAATGCGCCAATAATCAACAAACCGAATAATTTGCCCCGTGAATAGTTCACCTTTTTGGTTAAAAAGTTGAAATTGATGGATCGACTGGCTGAGTGATTCATGGCTTAGCTCCTTTGAAGAAAATGGTTTGGCACACATATAGAACAATAGTGCTAATAAACCATATTATAGAGCAAATGTTCTATTTGTCAAGGGGGCAATTTTATGCAATACCTGCCAAAGTTCTATCAAATTAAGAAGCCTATCCATCAAGTAAGCGTATGAATTCTTCTGCCTTTTCCACCAGATGCTTATCACCGATAAACAGGGGGGTGCGTTGATGAAGATCGGTGGGATGGATATCCAGGATATCTCTAGTGCCATCTGAAGCATAGCCTCCTGCTTGATTGGCGATGAAAGCCAGAGGAGCTGCTTCGTAAGTCAGGCGGAGTTTTCCGGAGGGCTTGGAAGGGTCGTGTAAATCGGCGGGATAGTAAAACAAGCCACCGGAGAGTAAAGTACGGTGAAAGTCACCCACCAAAGAACCAATATACCTCAGTGATAGGGGTTTTTGCTCGCCATCCATTCCCTGTAGCCAGTGGGTATATTTAACAACTCCCTTACTCCAATACACCTCATTACCATGGTTAACAGAATAGTATTTAGGGGTTTTAGGAATATGGATATTCGGATGGGTGAGCAGGAATTCACCGATCGTGGAGTCTAAAGTGAAGCCGTGCACGCCTGACCCGCTGGTGTAAACCAACATGGTGCTCGAACCATAGATCATGTAGCCCGCAACTACCAGGTTCCTGCCCGGTTGCAGGCAGTCTTCCAGGGTGCCGTGCCCGTCGCTAGAGATGCGCCGGTGGATGGCAAAGATGGTGCCGATGGTAGCGTTGTAATCGATATTGGATGAGCCATCCAAAGGGTCATAAAGAAGGACGTATTTTCCGATCGGAAAACCGTCAGGTATGGTGATGAGGTGCTCATGTTCCTCAGAAGCCATTACTGCAATCCGCCCGGTATGATCATTGAGCCGGTAAATAGCCTGGTCGGCGAGCTGGTCAAGCTTCATTACCGTCTCGCCCTGGATGTTGACATCATCGGTAGAGCCGAGGACCTCAGACAATCCTGCACGGGTGGTCTGGCTAGCAATAAATTTTCCAGCCAGGGCAAGGTCGTAAAGGATGTTGGTCAGTACTCCCGTGGCCTCAGGATGTACCTGCTGTTCTTCGAGGATGTGCCGTTCAATGGTGATGATCTTATTTTGGTTGAAAGTGATATTTGCCATGATTGACTCCAATTTTATGTAGGTTGCCTTTTTTTATGGTAGAGGATGAATTGGGCAATGGATTTGATTAGGAAGGCAGACAGGCTATTGCGCATAAGAATGCTAGCAAAATGGTAAAACGTTCCTGGCACACAAATCGGCTTATTGTGCTCGAGGGCATTCAGGGAGGCGGTGATTACCTGATGGGGTTTCATCCATAAGAAGCTGGGGATACTTTGCCGGGAAAAGCGGGTGTATTCGCGGGTATCGTGAAATTCAGTCAGGACGAACCCGGGGCACAGCGCTTGGACATGCAGGGCACTACCATGAAGCTCAACACTTAGTGCTTCAGAGAAACTAACCAGGAAAGCCTTGGTTGAGAAATATAAGACATTACGGATGGGAATGAGACCAGCCAAAGAGGCGACATTGATGATGGCACCCTGGTTGCGAGCTACCATTCCTGGAAGGGCTGCCCGACAAAGCAACACCGGCGCCAGCATGTGAATATTCATCATGGAGAGCTGTTTGACTTCATCCACCCGATAAAATCTCCCAACCGTGCCAAAACCGGCACTATTCACTAACAGGTCGAGCCGAGGCAGAGCCCGGATGGTAGAAACCAGCTGCTCAATACCTGACATATTCGATAAATCAGTTTGCTGAGCTTGTGCAATGATGCCATATTCGGAATGGAGAGAGTCAGCCAACACCTGTAACCGCTCCAGCCTCCGGGCTGCGAGGATCAAATCATATCCACGGGAAGCCAGTTGGCGGGCAAATTCAGATCCCAATCCGCTTGAAGCGCCGGTGATTAGTGCAATCATAGCCGAGGTTTGCTGAGTTTCTAACGGACTCTTCTGGTTGAGATTGTCCAAATATCCATCCCTCGATCTTTTGAAGCTTTGGAAGCTGTGGTTCTCACACAGCCCGATTCCTCAAAAATGATATTTATCATACCATACAGGCCCACCAATGCATCAAACTGATCCTCACCCGATGGGCAGTTACCGAAGCCATCAAGAATAGCGTTTTTAATCGACGGCGACAATTCCAGGCTGTTGATTTCAGCCCATGATAGTATTTGTTTTGAGAATGATTGCCTATCGGTTTGGCGACGCTTGCTTTTCCGATGTGGTGAGGAGAAGCTTAGCCTGAGGTGCCCATAAATCTCTGCCGGGTAAGTTTCGACCACAACCAGATTACCGGGCAGGTATAAATCTACAATTGGAGCTGAACAAGGCCAGATCTGAATATTCAGGTTATGGTCCACTATAGCCTGGGAAAGCAAATCACGCCAGGCGCAAATAGCTGCTTTGCCCACCTGCGAGGCGCCCAGGTTCCAAAAAAGTGGGCAGGAGTGCGGCGATTAACATGGCTTTTTCGCATAGCCGATATAGTTGGGCGAGGGAGATACCCAAACCTTGCTCGAGATGGAAGCGTTTCGAATTAACCAGCTCTCCAGTTAACCCACGGCAAACTGGCTGCGAGACAGCGCACGCCATCCAGCGTTTCTCTGGATTCACACTCCAATCCGCATGGCGATGACAGATATTAGTTCGAAAGCCATTTGAGCATTACAATAATTGGGCAAGAACCATCCATTCGCCTGGTGTACCAGTAATCATCTGGTGGTTCCTGATCACACCGGCATGTTCCAAGCGAGTAATAGCCTGGTCGAGATCTGCCGGTTTCCACCCGAAAAGCTTGGACGGATCGCGGTACTGGGTTGCCCCGAGCGAAAGGAAATAAAGCTCGATGATTTTTTGGCGAGCATCCACTTCCCCCAAATAGCGGGCGTGTTCAAGCAGCGAAGGTTCATAGCGGGACACGATATCATAGGTGAACGAATAATGCCATGAGCCAGCATCCGCCACGCCCACTGGCATGATCTTAAAATCTGCCTGCAAGTCTGCCAGCGCACGCTCAAAGCGACTGGAGCTCTCGTGGCTGGTGAGGTGTGATGCCTTGCGCAATGAGATGGTGTCTTGCGGGCTACTGGCGAGCAGGGCTTCATACACAGCCTTGGCTTCCTGTGTCATACGCCCTTGCTCGTAAATGGTAAGGTAATCCTCTTCGGGGGAGCCGTAATTTTCAGTCAGGGCATAAAAATAAGCGGCAACCTCCATAGAAATAATGGTGGCTCTTTTACGAAGGATCTTTCCATAATACCAGATGTGCTTACCCAGCAGAGAGTCCTTCCAATCCCAGCTGATATGACCCGGATCATCATGCTCATCCGGAACCGGACGGTCACCAGCCACTGCACCCCACAGGCTGGGCAAGATAATGCCCTGTATGGGCCAAAAAAATATAAAGCCGCGTTCGTTTACATAGCGAATCGCATCATCCTTCGTTTTCAAGCGAAGCTGCGGTTGAAAGGCGAAGGTTTGTGAGCGATATTCACGGATATGATCGAGCGTAAGCATAGATTTCATGGGAAAAATTCCCCCATCATATAGGTGCCCATGGTTTACTGATAGCCGCCTGAAATTACCGGGATCAGCTTGATGACAACATTCTCTTTGATGATCTCATCATCGGTGATCAGCTCCCCATTTAGGGTGGCGAGCACACTATCTGGCTCGATACCCAGCTTTTGCAGGGCTTTGCGTACAGTCATGCCATGCTTAACCTCAAATTCTTGTTTGCGCAGGATGATTTTCGCTGTCATATGCCAATTTAACCACAAAAAAACTGGATTTATAGCAGGCAAATGGGGGGAATTAATTATTTCAATTTAACCGGTTTTCTAACCATGTAGGGGCATGCTGTTATCGACTAAATTAGCTCAAACAACGCTGATTCCAACCAGCTGGATGTAAAATTAAAGTATGTTAATCAGGAGGCGAATAGATGTTGCTGCAATCATTTCGACCAAAATCCAGGCTGGCGACAAAAATCACCACAGTGAATCAACCTCGATTCCCGGTAATTGATGCTCATAACCATCTAGGCGATGAATTTGGTGGGGGGTGGATCAACCGCCCGGTAAGCGAGCTGATCGATCTCCTCGACCAGGCAGGTGTGAAGAGATACGTGGATCTGGATGGGGGTTGGAGCGATGATATCCTGGCAGCCCATCTCGATAAATTCAAAGCCAGCCACCCCGAACGTTTCGTGGTGTTTGGAGGGGTGAACTGGGAGATGTGGAAATCGCTGGGGGAGGCCTTTCCGGAATGGGCGGCCAAAAGAGTAATCACCCAGAAAAAGAGCGGTGCAGAAGGCTTGAAAATCTGGAAGAATTTTGGATTGAAGGTGACCGACCACACCGGCCAGCTGGTTAAGGTCGACGATGCCCGACTGGCACCAATCTGGGATATTGCGGGAGAGTTGCATTTACCGGTGATGATCCATGTCGCTGATCCGGTGGCGTTTTTCGACCCGTTGGATGAAACCAACGAGCGCTGGGAGGAATTAACCGCCCATCCTGATTGGCATTTCCCATGCCCGCCATATCCGGCATTCATTTCCATCCTTGAAGCCCTGGCTAAGCTTGTGAAACACCACCCAAAAACTATATTCATTGGTGCCCATGTGGGATGTTATGCTGAAAATCTGAAATGGGTTTCCAGCCTGATGGATGAGTGCCCAAATTTTTATGTGGATATCAGCGGCAGGATCAGCGAATTAGGGCGCCAACCCTACACCGGGCGGAGATTTTTCCTGGAGCACGAAGACCGCATATTATTTGGCAGTGACATGGGACCGAAGCTGGAAGAATATCGATTGGCTTACCGATTTTTAGAAACAGACGATGAATACTTCAACTATAATGCTGCGGAGATTCCCCAACAAGGCAGGTGGTGTGTGTGTGGCTTGCATCTGCCCGATGAGGTGTTAAAGAAGGTTTATTCTACAAATGCCGAGCAGGTGTTATTGGATAATAATAACTAAATGATGAGGAGTTTGATGCTATCATTTAGGTATTCGTTGAATGTGTATTTTCGGTCACTCGACCCACACGATTCGATCAATAATTTAGCGGAGGCGGGCTCTTATTTTTTATCGTCATCGTCCACATGCCTGCCAGTTCTGTTATATAATTTTGTCAGATATCAAGTGGTTTAGATATATCTCGACCTTTGTGGTGAGAGTATTTAGCTTCGAGGGATGGTGATTCAGCATTGGACATGGTCGAAGATAAATCAGCTGTGAAGCGGTATTTAGATCAGGAGATTTACGTAAGTGGAGAATGAAAAAACCAGTAATCTTGATAACGGAATTATGGTGGTGGATAGAAAGGAAGGCAGGCTAACAATTCTGTGAAGGCGCTTTACAGAAAATTCAAGTCATTCATTTATTTTTGTGATATTATCTTATCGTCAATATACAGAGGACTTAGCATTGACCTGGCAGTTCACAACTGAGGTACTGATCGCATTACTGGCAGCCGCCATTGCATTGCTCTTGAGCATATTAAGCTGGCGGTGGTGGAGAACCCCTGGGGTAATTTTCTTTGCACTGATGATGATTGCTGTAGGGGGTTGGGCAATATTTTCCGGGCTGGAAATTGCATCGGTACCCACCCTACTCAAAATCTTGTGGGCAAAAATGCAAATCATAAGCGTTGCATTTATTGCCGGATTTTGGTTATTATTCCTGCTTCAATTCACCCACCAGGAAAAAAGGATAGCTAACTGGTGGGTTGTCTTATTAATGATCATACCGGTGATGACCATATACGTTGCTGTTACCGAAAACCAGCATCACTGGCTGTGGAAATCGATCGTACCTTCATCGAATGCTCCAGGTGCACCGCTGAATTTCACCGGCGCATGGTGGTATTTACTATCAGCTGCCTTTTTTTACCTGGAGCTCATCGTTGGGGTGATGATATTAATTCGGCGAATCATCGTCGCCCCCAGATATGCAGGCACCAGGAGCCTTTTAATTTTGTCAGGGATCATCCCTCCCCTGGTTTGTAACCTGATCTTCCAGGCTCAGATCGTCCCATCCATTCAGATGAATATCATCATCTTGATCGGTTTGGTGATCAGTGGGTTGGTCTATTATTGGGGAATCTATTATTTTCAGCTGCTCGAATACTCGTCGCTTTCACGTGATGAAATCATCGACAATATGAGTGAAGGCGTGATCGTCCTGGATAGGAAAGACAGGATATACAATATAAACTCGACTGCATTGAAAATGCTGGGATTAAGCCAGCGTTCTGCCAGGCGGAAAACACTAAATGATATCATTGCCATCTGGCCAGGCATTGCTGAGACTTTCCGTGTGCCCCATAATTATGAAACCGAGGTGCGAATCAATGGGGAGGTCCCGAAGACTATCAGCGTGCGTACCTCTAACCTCAAAGATCGGGATGGGCACGTAACTGGCCGAATGGTGGTCTGGTGGGACATCACCAACTACCGGCAGGTGGAAGCTACTTTGAGGGATTCTGAGGCAAGATTTAAAGCCCTTTTCCAAGGGGCGCCGGATGCCATCATTATTACCGATAAAAATAACCACATCCTGCTGGCTAACAACCAGGCTACAACGTTATTTGGTTATTCGATGGAGGAGCTGGCGGACCATTCGATTGACCTGATCGTGCCAGAACGCTACCAGGAAGCATATTACAAGTATCAAAAAGCTTTTATCGATGAGATCGACACCCGTCCGGGGATCAGCCTGCCGCTGTATGGGGTGAGGAAAAACCGGCGTGAAATACCCATCGAAATTGCATTGAGCCCGGTAAAAATCCCATCGGGGGTAATTTTCACAAATATCATTCGCGATCTGACCATTCGCCGCGAGGCTGAAGAACAATTACGGCTACAGAGCGTAGCGCTTGAATCGGCAGCAAATGGGATCATCATCACCGACCGTAATGGAAATATCCAATGGGTCAATCCGGCATTCACCAAAATGACGGGTTACAGTGTGGATGAGGTGATTGGTAAGAATCCACGCCTTCAGAAATCTGGGCTGGTGCCGCAAGAAACCTACCGTAATTTATGGCGCACGATATTAAGCGGCAATGTATGGCATGGCGAGCTGATTAACCGTAAGAAAGATGGCAGCATTCTCACTGAAGAACAAACAATCGCCCCGGTTAAAGATGGCTCGGGGGAGATCATGCATTTCATTGCCATCAAGCAAGATATTACCGAGCGAAAGCATGCCGAGCAGGTGTTGAGTAAACGCTCCGATCAAATCGCCACATTAAACCGGGTGATGCGCTCATTGAGTTCCAGTCTCGACCTTTCGAAAGTGCTCGATATGATCTTGCAGGAAATACAGCAGGTGATCCCTTACGATAGCGCCTCGATCTGGTTGTGTAAAGAGGATAGCCTGGAAATTATCGCCGCGTATGGATTTACCAATCCCGAGGCATTGATTGGTAAGACATTTACTCTCTCCTCAAACAACAATGCCAATGCAAGGGTAATCCGCTCACGCATGCCCTTAATCGAAAATGATATCTCGTCAAGTTTCAACGCACTGCAAAATGGCAATCAAACCAAGACCATGAACCGCGGCTGGATGGGTGTGCCAATGATCATAGGCGACCGGGTGATTGGGATGTTGGCGTTGGATAAAAATGTGCCCAATTTTTATACCCAGGAGCAATCTCAATTTGCCGTAGCATTTGCAGCTCAGGCAGGCATTGCGATTGAAAATGCCCGTTTATATTCAGATGCTCAAAAAGAGCTGATGGAGAAAATCGAAGCAGAAGAGAAATTATTAAAATTACAAAAAGAGCTGGAGGAACAAGCCATCCGAGATTCATTGACCGGTTTATACAACCGCAGGTTCCTGGATGAAACCTTATCACGTGAATTATCACGCGCAGAACGGGATAAATATTCGGTCAGTGTAGTGATGCTGGACCTGGATCATTTTAAGAATTTCAACGATTCCTACGGCCACGACGTGGGTGATCTCATGTTGAAGCAGCTGGGCAAGATGTTGACATCACAGGTGAGAGCCGGCGATATCGCCTGCCGCTATGGTGGCGAGGAATTTGTAGTGGTAATGCCCAAGGCATCATTATCGGTTGCCCGGCAAAGGGCAAATGACTGGCGCATCAAATTCGAGAGCCAGGAAATTGAGTATGAAGGGGAAGTGCTGAATGCCACCCTATCGGCAGGAGTGGCGGTTTACCCATTACATGGTACAACCAGCGAAGAAATCGTGCGGCGGGCAGACCAAGCGATGTATGCGGCTAAAGCAGCCGGACGCAACCAGGTAAATGTTGCCCAATAAAGTCGAATTAACCCCAGAAATATGATCCAATGAATGTTAAACTCAACCACATTTTTCTATCAACCAGGGGGAATTCTGAGATCATCGATATCACACAAAAAGTGAAGGATTGCATCACCAGCAGCAATCTCTCCAACGGGTTGGTGACTGTTTTTTGCCCATCATCCACCAGTGGCGTAACCACCCTGGAATATGAGCCAGGCGTACTGCATGATTTGCAACACATCATGGGGGAAATCGTCCCACAGGACCGCTACTATGAACATGATGAAGCCTGGCACGATGGAAATGGACACAGTCACGTCCGTGCTGCCCTTTTAAAGGCTTCATTGACGATTCCTCTTGTCGATGGACATATGACCCTGGGTACATGGCAGCAGGTGGTGTTTGTCGATTTCGATGTAAGACCGAGAAAGAGGGAGATTATTGTCCAAATTCTCGGAGAGTAGACTCCTATGAAAAGCGGCCGATTGACCGGCCGCTTTTCAATGATAGACCGAGAATAAATACTTTATGTTGGGAGATTTTCTTTCGTGCGCATGGCGTTGAATGCTGCAATGGATACTTCCAACATGTCATCGCTAGGCTCGCGGGTGGTTAGATGCTGCAAGGCAAGGTTGGGCTTAACAAGCAGCTGCACTAATTTTTGGTCAAGGTGATTAGCCGTCCAGCGTATATATTCATACGCGAGGCTGGCGAGGAGAGGCAGGAAAAGTATGCGGCTTGCCAGGCGCCAGGTGGTTGGAAGCGGGCCCAGCAACGAGAAGAGTACGATCGACAACAATACCAGGGTCAGCAGGAACGCAGTGCCGCAACGTGGGTGTTCAACCGAAAATCTAGCCACCGACTCGGGGGTTAATTCGGCTCCGTCTTCATAGGCATTGATGGTCTTGTGCTCGGCGCCGTGGTAGGCAAATACTCGGCGTATGTCGGGAATGAAGCCAACTGCCCAGATGTAACCGACGAGTAAAAATAGGCGGACAAGCCCTTCGAGCAGATTTCCCAGCCAAGCATTGAAACCAAGGTAGTGTTCAGAAAGCTGACCGATGGCAGCAGGAGCGAGAAAGAACAGGCCAACCCCAATGGCAATAGAAATGAACAGGGTCAGGTACAGCATCGGGCCCTCGATTTTTTCATCTTCGCCGGTTTGGGTGTTTGCCGAGATGGTCAGCGCACGCGTCCCAAGAACCAGGGCATCGAGCAGCATAACGATGCCGCGTAAAAACGGGATCTTGATGATCTGGTGCTGGTAGATAGCGCTCAACGGCTCTTGATGAATGGTTATTTCACGGTCAGGGGCACGCATAGCGATTGCCACGGAATGTGTGCCGCGCATCATCACCCCTTCAATCACAGCCTGGCCACCGTACAACGGAAAACGAGATTTCTCATTCATAATCATTAGATAATCTAGATATAGCGCCAAGGATTATTCGAGCACGAAGTTACTGTGCCAGATTAAAATAAAAATGGATGAAGCTATCAATGCCACGATACCAGGAAGGCAGGTGAAGTTTCTCGTTGGGTGAATGCATATTGTCATCCAGCATGGAAAATCCCGTATTTACCGTTGGCACACCTAAAATCCGCTGGAAGTCTAAAACGACCGGCACGCTGCCTCCTTCACGCTTGAATATCGGAGGTCTGTGCCATACAGCTTCCAGGGCATTACTTAAGGCCTGGACATAAGGCGAGCTAATATCGGCGATGGAAGCCGGACCACCGTGCTTGGGGGTCAGACTCCAGCGAATGGATCGGGGGGCGTGGGCTTCCAGGTAAGCTTTCATCTGCTGGTAAACATCATCGGGTAGCTGGTCGGGCACCAGGCGGCAGGATATTTTTGCCATTGCCCAGGCAGGCAGGACGGTCTTTTGCCCATCACCAGTAAAACCGGATAGCATTCCATTAACTTCAAGGGTGGGGCGGGCACCGATGCGCTCGGTTGATGTGTAGCCGGCTTCGCCATCCAAAGCGGGAGACCCGGTGGCTTTCAGGTAGAAATCATCATCGATGGGCATCCTGGCGAGCTCAGCACGCTCTTCCTCACTAAGTGGACGGACTTTATCATAAAAGCCAGGTAATGTTATCCGGCGCTGTGAATCATGCATGCCGGCAATCAGTTCACACAATGCCTGGGCGGGGTTGAGCACTGCACCACCGAAGACACCTGAGTGCAGGTCGTGGTCGGGGCCGTCGATGCGCAACTCCATATAAGCCAAGCCTCGCAATGCATAAGTGATCGAGGGAATTTCCGGGGAAATGGCACCTGTATCCGGGTTAATCGCCAAGTCACATTTAAGCATTTCACGGTGTGATTCGATGAACTCTGCCAGGTGCGGCGAGCCGATCTCTTCCTCACCCTCGAAGATAAATTTAAAGTTGATTGGCAGCTGGCTGGTTTTCAGGATTGATTCAATTGCATCCAGGGTTACAAGGATTTGGCCCTTCATGTCGGTAACACCACGGGCATAGATATACTCACCGCGCACTTCAGGCGAAAAAGGCTTGCTTATCCATAGATCCAGGGGATCGGCCGGTTGGACATCATAATGCCCATAAACTAAGGCAGTCAGGGCGGGTGGTTTGGCATGCATCCATTCACCGACAACAACCGGATGACCTCCAGTTGGCAAAACCTGTACATGGTCCATGCCTAATATGCGCAGGTGGTTTGAGAGCCATTCAGCAGCCCGTTGGACATCACTTTTGGAAACTTCATCCGTTGATATCGATGGTATGGTGGAGAAAGCCTTTAATTCATCTAAGAAGCGGTCAGCATTTTCGTGGGCGTATTCGATTGCTTTTATACGAAGGTCAGTCATGGTATCTCCTTATCCAGGGAATATGAATGTGTAGTTGAGGATAATCAGCTCAATGGTTCGGCGGGATGCGTTTTTATCCATCAGATTTCAAATAAAGCGCGATGAAAGGAAACAAAGATCGGCAAGCTAATGTTATGTTATTACATCAACTGGCTTTGGCATTTCTTGCAATAGCTGCCAGATGCTCCGGGCTGGTCCCGCAACATCCTCCTACTACCTGAGCACCTGCTTCCAGCCAGGAAGGCACTAATGCACCCATTTTCTCGGGGGTAATATCGTAGAATGTATTGCCGCTCGCATCAACGCGAGGTAGCCCTGCGTTAGGCTTAAACCAAAGGGGTTTGGAAGTTGCTTGCTTCAAATCTAACAGGTTCTGCAGATTATCCTCGAGGCTATGGCCGCAATTGATCCCAAGCATATCAATAGGCAGGCTATCGAGCTCTTTGGAAGCCAGGGAAGGGCTGACCCCCATCATCGTTCGGCGACCCCGGTCGTAGCTGAGTGAGACTACTAACGGCAGTTCACTCACCTGGCGAACTCCCTGGACCGCCGCTTTGATTTCAGCGATGTCAAACTGGGTTTCAATCACCAGCAGGTCGGCCCCCGCTCGCGTAATGGCATCCGCCTGTTCTGCATAGGCATTAATCACCTCATTGGTTTCTAGGGGTCCATAGGGTTTTAATAACTGGCCAACCGGCCCAAGTGAGCCGGCAACATATATAGGTGCGGTACCCACCGCCTCTCTGGCAAGCTCAACGGCTTTACGGTTGATTTCTACCGCTTTACCTCTGAGATCACTGTTACTCAAGCGGATCGAGCTGGCACTAAAGGTGCTGGTGAGGATGATATCAGCACCAGCATTGATGAAATCCTTGTGCAGCTGGATGATTTTCTGGGGGTGCGCAATTACCCACGATTCAGCTGTTTGGCCTCCTGGCAATCCCCGTGCGATAAGGTTGGTACCAGTTGCGCCATCGGAAATCAGTATTTCATGATTTGTGATGCGGGTTAAGAAGGTCTGTTTGGTCATTAATGTTATTTTATCCTGATTTACGAGTAGTTGTGTTATTTTTAGCCATTTAATCATTCAGAAGAACGTGAAGGATTAGAAGCGGTTACAAACATCAAGTAAAATACCAGTAATATCGTGGTGAACATCATGGTGAAACCGAGAAATCCAAGGTTATCCAATGGATTGAACAGGTTATCAACAATCTCTCTCAATACAGGCCGTGCATTAAAAAGGATGTCCCAGCTGTTATATCGGCTAAAGCGACCAAGATAAACACCCAGGCTGGCGAGGCTCAGGGAGAATAGAGCAAACAGCCAGCCGAAGATTTTTCCCAACACCCTCTCAATGATGATGTGGATGCTGCGCAGGGAGGCAATGGCAAGGAAACAGCCAGTGAAGGCAAATAAAGCAATTAAGCTTATATCAAACCATAGTGGGACCGGTGGGCGAGGATCGAGATAGTAGAAGTCGGTGACAATATACGGGGCATTGGGGAAAAAAACAAGCCATAAAACACCCAGAAAAGCGATCAACCACCAGGGTTTCGATTTACTACGGTAGGTTGATGAAGCCAGCACACTAAAAATGTATGGCAGCCAGGCGAGAAATAAATTCCATAGTAAATTAGAATAATTATAGGTTGAGCTATAAATAAACCTGAAAATTAAAAACGCGCAGGCCATCAAGGAAGATAAGATGAGCGGGAAAAATGAATGAGTATGCAAAAAC
>Ga0116202_10000293_pt1 | contig 27182 bp, 23 predicted proteins | sample LakKivw325mmetaG_FD_94479 | JGI IMG/M metagenome (GOLD analysis project Ga0116202, IMG submission 94479) | Anoxic lake water microbial communities from Lake Kivu, Rwanda to study Microbial Dark Matter (Phase II) - Lake Kivu water 325m metaG | ecosystem: Environmental > Aquatic > Freshwater >... | reverse complement strand
GCCGTTCAATTCATTCTTCATCCTTCAATCTCTTCCCATCCTCCAGGCTTTTTGATTATATTACATACTATAAATCTTTAATCCCATCATTTCTTACTCTTTACACCTGAAGGCTCATGAAACCCAAAGAAGTGCTGTTCATCAAGGGCGCCCGCGAACACAATCTGAAAAACATCGATCTGGAAATCCCTCACCACCAAATGGTGGTTATCACCGGATTAAGCGGCTCCGGGAAATCTTCTTTAGCTTTTGATACCATCTTCGCTGAAGGCCAACGACGGTATTTGGAGTCGCTCTCGTCCTATGCTCGCCAGTTCCTCGAACGAATGGAAAAACCGGATGTAGATCTTATCGAAGGCTTATCACCAGCGATCGCCATCAATCAAAAGGCTACTTCTCATAACCCGCGGTCAACAGTAGGAACCGTTACTGAAATCTACGATTATATGAGGGTTCTTTTTAGTCGCTGCGGAAAAGTGTTCTGTCCCCAGTGTGGAAAACCCATTGCTTGTCAGACCATTCAACAAATCACCAATGAGATTCTCACCTATCCCGAAAACACTCGTATTGTCATTCTATCTCCCTTGATCCGGGGTCGGAAAGGGGAATACAAAAAACTCCTGAGTGATATGCTGAAAAATGGTTTTGCTCGCTGCCTGGTTGATGGTGAATTCGTCGAACTCGAAGAATGGGAAAAAATCGAGCTTGATCGCCATAAAAAACATGACATCGATCTGGTGGTCGATCGATTGATTCTCCACCCCGACGAACAACGCCGTCTGGCAGATTCGATCGAAATCGCCCTTCGTTATGGAAAAGGATTAGTCAAAATCGGGATCGTTGCTACTGGTCAAAACATGGAAGAACGTATATTTAGTGAACATTTCGCCTGCCCTGACTGTGGAATAAGTTTTCCCGAAGTCACCCCTCGGATGTTTTCATTTAACAATCCGTATGGTGCCTGCCCTGCGTGCAGTGGTCTCGGCACTCTTAGCTTCATCGATCCCGGGTTGGTCATTTCCGACTGGTCGAAATCTATCGAAGAAGGAGCAATCATTCCCTGGTTTACATTCGATGAAGACCACTATTATATGAACAAAATCAAGCGAACCTTGAAAGAGAAGGGGATACGTTTTAAGGTGCCCTTCCAAGACCTGACTGAAGAAGAACGTCAGCTCGTCCTCTATGGGAATGGTGATTTTGAGGGTATCCTGAGTTATTTAGAAAAACGTCTGAAATCGGCTGAAACCTGGTGGGAACAGGATGAAGTGGCACGCTTTATGGCCACAAAAACCTGTCCCGAATGCCAGGGCGATCGGCTCCGCCGAGAAAGCCTTTCGGTCAAGATTCAAAATCATTCTATAGGTGACTTATCGCGTCTTACTATCAGTGAACTGGAAGGATTTTTTCAAAATCTTCCCCTCTCGTCTCAGGAAGCCGTCATCGCTGCCACCCTCTTACGAGAAATACAGTCCCGAGTGCATTTCCTGGTTGAGGTGGGATTGGATTACCTCACCCTTAGTCGATCGGCCATGACACTTTCTAGCGGAGAAGCGCAACGGATCCGACTTGCCACTCAAATTGGATCTGGGTTAGTTGGGGTCCTGTATGTGCTCGATGAACCGACCATTGGACTTCATCCCCGTGATAACCAGAAGCTCATACACACCCTCAAGAAATTGCGCGACCTGGGAAATACCGTCATCGTCGTCGAACACGATGCAGAAACCATGAAGAGTGCTGATTATCTCATCGATATGGGTCCGGGAGCAGGGGAGAGAGGAGGCAAAATCGTTGCGTACGGTACCCCGGAAGAGATAATAAACAATGAAAAAAGTCTCACCGGTCAGTATCTGAGCGGGAAAAAAGAAATCCCAGTACCTTCGAAAAGAAAGGTACCAGAAGAATGGCTCATCATCAAGGGAGCCCGTGCGAACAATTTAAAAAATATTGACGTGAAAATTCCTTTGGGGATCATGGTGGGATTGACCGGGGTATCCGGTTCGGGGAAAAGTACTTTAATGGAAAATATTCTCTATAGGGCTCTTTCCCGCATTTTCTACCATTCCATCACCGAACCGGGTGACCATGATACGATCGAGGGAATAGAGAATATTGACAAAGTGATCGTGATCGATCAATCTCCGATCGGACGAACCCCGCGTTCAAATCCAGTTACTTATACTGGTATTTTTAATGAAATCCGGAATCTTTTTTCTCAGCTCCCGGAATCGAAAGCCAGGGGATATAAACCGGGTCGATTCAGCTTTAACGTTAAGGGTGGACGCTGCGAAGCCTGCCAGGGAAACGGTGTGATTAAAATTGAAATGCATTTTCTTCCTGACGTCTTTGTTACCTGTGAATACTGTAAGGGGAAACGATATGCTCGTGAGACGCTGGATATCAGTTTTAAGGGGAAGAACATTGCCGAAGTCCTCGATCTGAGCGTTGATGAAGCCACTCTCTTTTTTGAAAATGTACCGACCATCCGTCGTAAATTAGAGGTTCTCCAACGAGTCGGTTTAGGATATATCAAACTCGGTCAATCTGCCACCACTCTGTCAGGAGGAGAAGCACAGCGAATTAAACTCACCAAAGAACTCGGCAAAATCGCCACCGGTCGTACTCTGTATCTTCTCGATGAACCCACAACTGGCCTTCATTTTGCTGATGTAGAAAAACTCCTGGACGTTCTATTAGAGCTCCGAAAAAGAGGGAACAGTGTCCTCATCATCGAGCATAACATTGACGTTATAAAATGCTGTGATTATTTGATTGATCTGGGCCCTGAGGGCGGTGACCGAGGAGGATACCTGATCACTGAAGGAACCCCCGAAGAAGTGGCTGCTCATCCTCGTTCCTACACTGGATTATTTTTGAGTGAGGTTTTAAACATTGAGCGAAAAGAATTTTGTCAAGTCTGAAACCACCCCGCAAAACCTTCAGGAACTTCCGACCAGTTGTGGAGTCTATATTCTCCTTAATCCACGGCAGAAAATCATCTATATCGGCAAAGCAGTTAATATTCAAAACCGGGTTCGTTCTCATCTGCAACGAGAATCCACTTCTCCTCTGAAGCGAGACATGGCTCAGGAAATAACAGCCATCCAATTCATTCTCACCCAAGATGAATCCGAAGCCCTGCTTCTTGAAGAAGAACTGATTAAATCCCACAAGCCTCATTACAATATCCGGATGAAAGACGATAAAAGCTATCCCTATATCCATTTCAATGGGGAAGGTCATTTTCCGGCGGTAAAATTAGCCCGTCGAAAAACCGCCGGCCAGGGATATTTTTATGGACCGTATACCAACGCCAAAAAAGCCCGTGAGGGATTAAAAACCCTTCGCCAGATCTTCCTTTTACGCGGATGCTCTATCCCTGAGGCTCGCTTTCCACTCGAACGTCCATGTCTTGATCATGAACTTGGATTATGTTGTGCTCCCTGTATTGGCAGATGTAGTCCAGCGGAGTATCGCGATCAATTCATAAAAGCGCAATCTTTTTTAGAGGGAGATTATCAGGAAGTCACTCGTTGGTTAGAGAATGAAATGTGGAAAGCTTCTGATCGACTCAACTATGAAAAGGCAGCTCAACTGCGTAACCACCTCAATTCGCTGTTAAAAATCATCAACCGGTATCGTTTGGTTCTCCCCGACGCCTCCGATATGGACTTTATTGAGGCGGCTACCGAAGACGAATTAACCAGTATTGTAGTACTGAAGGTGAGAAAAGGGCGATTGATCGGTATCGAAAATTTTCATGCTCAGGGAGAGGAAACTGCTGATCGGGAACATCTGTTGAGTGAATTTTTTGAAAACTTTTATCTCGACCACTTTACTCCTCCCGAAAAAATCTGCCTCAACTTAAAAAACCTTGATCACCTCCAAACCCTTATAAAAGAATATAATCGTGACATTTTCATCAGCCTGCCTGGGAACGATTTTGAAATCGATCTTTCAGTGTTTGCCCGTGAAAATGCCGAAAAAAACCTTCAAATAGAGAAAATCAAATCAATTCGCAAAAACATGTTGAATGAAAAAATTCTACTAAATGTGAAAGAAACCCTGTCTTTACCAGTTTTCCCTCGGTTGGTAGAAGGTCTTGACATTTCCACCTTTCAGGGTGACGAATCGGTCGGTGCCATTGTCGCCTTTGCCGATGGTATGCCATATAAGAAAAGGTACCGTAAATATATTATTTGCGAATCCGACCATCCCGATGATTTTCACATGGTGGAAGAAGTGCTTCGGCGTCATCTGCAAAAGCTCAAACGTGATTCATCCGGTTTCCCCGATCTCTTGCTCATCGATGGCGGTATGGGACAACTCAATTCGGCACTTAAAATTTTACACGAAGAATCATGTGATCTCCCGGTTCTCTCGCTTGCCAAAGAAAACGAAGAGATTTTCCTCCCCGGGCGATCTCTCCCAGTCTGTCTGTCTGCCGACTCCGACGTCCTGCAGTTTCTCCAGCGAGTGAGAAATGAGGTTCATCGTTTTGTCATTACTTTCCACCGCATTCGTCGGAATAAAAAGATGTTTCACTCACTCTTCGATGAAATCCAAGGTATCGGGCCCCAACGTAAAACCAAACTCCTGTCTGCTTTTGACAGATTGGAGGAGATTCTTCATCATTCTCCCGAAACAATTGCACGTCAGTTGGAAATACCCAAAAAAAGTATTATAGAATTACAAAAAAAACTTTCCCAGAAAAATTCATCCGATCTGGGAAAAAACGATAATTTCCATGGATTTTAAAGAAAGCCTTAAAAATGAACTCTATTCTTATTTTCCTCATCATCCCGATGAAATATTGAGTGAGTTCACCGGTATAATGAGAACCGGGGCTGTCATAAAAAAGCAACGAAATGAACTCTTTATCCTGTTTTCTCATCGCGACCCATCCCTGATAAAAAAATGTGTGACCCAAAAAAAAGCAATATTTTCGGATTCCCATCACACCCTCACCATTCAAGAAAGAAACGGTCTCCAAAAAGGGGTGTTCTATACTCTTGAATTTCCAGTCACTCTTGATATCCTTGATATTCTTGGGTTTCACAATGAAGATATTCTCAGTCGTTATTTACTGAAAATTTTGGCTCCTCATTTTTTGAGAGGGATATTTGAGGCTCGCGGCTATTTGAGTAATCCCTTCCTTAGCTATCATCTTGAAATTCAATTGAATTCGGAAAAAATCGCCGCTATGATTCTCCAGTTTCTCATTCATCAGCAATTCCATTTCCATTCTCGTACTGTAAAAGGGGAGATGAATCTTTACTCAAAGCATTCCCAAACCATTGCTGATTTCATCCATTACCTTGGAGCACATCAGTCGTATCTGGAACTTGAGAAAATCATGGTAGAAAAATCAACCATTAACAACCTCACCCGTTGGGTGAATTACGAAACCGCCAATTTAGAAAAAATCGTCAGGTCTTCAACCAGACAACGAAAAAAAATCAGCTTACTCAACCTGGATATTTTGCCTTTTCATCTCCGTGAGGTCGCTCAATTACGGCTGGAACATCCTTACGCATCACTCCGCGAAATCGGAAATTTCTGTACACCACCTCTTTCCAAGTCGAAAATTCATCGCCGACTCAAAGAAATCGAAAAAATCGCTGACCAAAAAGGGGTTTACAGAGAGAATGACATATCATAAAATAGTTGGAAGAAAAAATATAATCATTGTTTATGTAATGAGATTGATTTCGCTTTTTCACGTTATTAAGCAATTCGAGAATTCTTGCTGGGTACTATTTGGTAAATACAGGAATGAGTAACCAGTGAACCATGAAAAATAAATAAGCTGTCATTGCGAGACCTCGTAGTTTGAGGTCGTGGCAATTCAATTTTTTCTTTGTTTTATGTTTTAAAAGGATAAGATTGTCACGTCATCCAACCACAAGACGGTTGGACTCCTCGCAATGTGCTTCATTACTGTGAGTTTTCATTACTCACATGGTGCTGTAAGCACCATGGCGTTCTATCTTATTACCAATTAGGTAATAGATTTTTTTTACTTCCAACGTTTTTTACGTTACACTATTCTTATTAGATTGTTTTATTTTCAGTTATACGTGGTGAACAATGAAATTCTTCCATTCTTATCGGTTGAGTTTCATGTTGGCCTTTCCTCGTAATCAACGATGAAAGGCTTCCTATAATGATTTAAAGGAGGAATATAGATGGCAAATGTTATTTTAAAAGAGATTTTAAAAAAGTTCGGAGATGTGCTCGCCGTCAACAAGATCAGCCTCGAAATCAAAGATCAGGAATTTGTGGTGTTTGTTGGTCCCTCTGGGTGCGGCAAAACCACCACATTGAGAATGATCGCCGGTCTGGAGGAAGTTGATGGGGGAGAGATCTATATCGGTGACGTCTTAGTCAATGACGTTCCACCGAAAGATCGTGATATTGCCATGGTGTTTCAAAATTATGCTTTGTATCCCCATATGGATGTATACAATAACATGGCTTTTGGTTTAAAACTCCGGAAATTCCCTAAAAATGAAATTGATCAACGGGTAAAAGAAGCTGCTGAAATTCTCGGTATTCAAGAACTCCTTCAAAGAAAACCCAAACAGCTTTCCGGTGGTCAAAGACAGCGAGTCGCCGTTGGTCGTGCCATCGTCCGTCATCCCAAGGTCTTTTTATTCGACGAACCATTATCCAACCTGGACGCCAAACTCCGGGTGCAGATGAGGGCAGAGCTTTCAAAACTGCATGATCGACTTAAAACCACCATGATCTACGTCACCCACGATCAGATCGAAGCCATGACTATGGGTGATCGGATTGTCGTCATGCGTGACGGGTTAGTTCAGCAAGTCGGAAGTCCACTCGAGCTCTACAACAAACCAGTCAATAAATTTGTTGCGGGTTTTATTGGAACTCCTTCAATGAACTTTCTCGATGTTGTCCTTAAAAAGGAGAGTGACACTCTCTACCTCGATGGTCAATCCTTTAAACTCACTATCCCTGATGAATTTAAAGAAAAGCTTCTCCCTCATGTCAACCAGGAATTAACCTTCGGCATTCGGCCTCAAGACCTCTTTGACAGCAGTGTAAGCAAAGACGCTGCCGCCGTTCCCGGGGTGATCATCAACACCACCGTCGATGTTGTCGAGCCTTTAGGTTCAGAACAAATCATATATCTCACCACCGGACCTCATACTCTGGTGGCAGTTTTGGATATGCAAACCCATACCGTTGTCGGCGATGATTTAAAGATCGCAGTCGATACTTCTAAAATACACCTCTTTAAATCCGATACCGAAATGGCGATTATCTAATCAATTCTCAACAAGGCGTGCCAAAGCACGCCTTGTTTTCCACATTTTCTTTCTTCTTTTCCTATCAGTTATATCCACTATTTTTCTTTCGAGGCTCACTACTATTTGACGAGATTTAACGATGTTGTATAATAGGAATCTAATTGGTGACAATGATCATTTACTTTATATAAGGGAGGTATACGAAGTGAAAGTTGGAATTAATGGATTCGGCAGGATTGGACGTTTGGCTTTCAGAAGAATGCTCGAAGTGGGTGGTTTTGATGTTGTAGCCGTCAACGATCTCACCAATACGAAAGTATTAGCCCACCTGCTCAAATATGATTCGGTCCATGGTCAGATACCCAATGAAGTGATCGCAACCGATGATGCTATCGTGGTTGATGGAAAAGCGATAAAAGTATTCGCCTTGAAAGATCCTTCTCAGCTTCCTTGGAAAGCTTTGGATGCCGAATTAGTCATTGAATCAACCGGAAAATTTACTGATCGAGCGGGTGCATCCAATCATATTCAAGCCGGCGCCAAAAAGGTTATCATCTCCGCTCCGGCTAAAGAGCCTGATATCACCATAGTTATGGGCGTGAATCACCATGAATATAAAAAAGATAAGCATCATATTATTTCCAATGCATCCTGTACGACCAACTGCCTGGCTCCAATCGCCAAAGTCATCAATGATAATTTCAAAATCATCAGTGGTTTGATGACGACCATCCATGCCTACACCAATGATCAGGTCATCCTTGATTTCCCCCATAAAGACCTGAGACGAGCCCGGGCAGCAGGTATGTCCATGATTCCAACCACCACCGGCGCTGCCAAAGCTCTGGGAGAAGTCATACCCGAATTAAAAGGCAAACTCAACGGTTTTGCCATTCGTGTTCCGACTCCAGATGTTTCAATTGTAGACCTGGTCGCCACCGTTGAAAAACCAACCACCACTGAAGAAGTGAATGCTGCTCTGAAAAAAGCCTCGGAAAGTGATGATCTGAAAGGATATCTTGGATACAGCGACCTTCCTCTGGTATCAATCGATTTTCTCCATTGTCCAAATTCTTCTACAGTTGATACTTTATCAACCATGGTGATTGGGAACCTGGTCAAAGTATGTGCCTGGTATGACAATGAATGGGGTTATTCTTGCCGCGTGGTCGACCTGGCCAACTGGGTCATGAAATAAGGAGTTATTCGATGTTACGTCTACCCATCGCAGCTGGAAACTGGAAAATGAATAAAACGGTAAAAGAAGCCTCGGCATTCGCCGAGGCTCTTCTTGATATGACAAAAAATACTCAGGGAATAGAAATTATCATTTGCCCCCCCTTTGTCTCTCTCTATCCTCTCTCACTCAAGTTGGCCCATACCCCTATCCAATTGGCTGCTCAAAATATGCACTGGGAAGTCAAAGGAGCATTTACCGGAGAGATTTCCGCCGCCATGATCAAGGAGGCTCACTGCCAATATGTGGTTCTTGGCCACTCCGAGCGACGTCATCTCTTTCATGAAACCTCGGAAGAAATTGGGAAAAAGGTCAAAACGGCAGTAAATGGTGACCTTCGTCCTATCCTGTGTGTCGGTGAAACCATCGAAGAGCGAGAAGCGGGACGAACCGAGCAAATTGTCAAAGAGCAGCTTTCGAAAGGCATTGCTTTTCTTTCTCCCGAAGAAGCTATTTCTCTGGTTATTGCGTATGAACCGGTCTGGGCAATCGGCACTGGGAAAGCAGCAACTCCCCAGGATGCACACAGCGTGATTGTTTTCATCCGCAAGCAACTTGAGATTTCCCTTGGAAAGAATATTGCAGAGAACACCCGTATTCTATACGGCGGGAGCGTTACCCCGGAGAATGTCTATGACTTTATGAAAGATCCGGACATCGATGGATCGTTAGTCGGTGGCGCCAGCCTTGACCCAATCAAATTTAATACAATCATTCAAGAAAGTTTAAGAGTATACCATTAGAGTAGAGGAGAGTAGATATGCAAGCGTGGATGATTCTCCAAATTATAATCTCGTTAGTTCTCATTTTAGTGGTCATTCTGCAACCCCGTAAAGCCGGGATGGGAGGAGGTATCTTTGGAGGCATGACCCGAGCCGACCGAAGCAGCAAATTTAAAAACCTCCCCCTTTTAAGTAAACTGACTGTGGTGCTTGCAGCAGCATTTATGGTGGTCTCCATGATCTTTGCTTTTCTTCTTACTTAAGAAAGGGTGAACGATCAAGTGCCGCTCCGACGATGGATATCAAACCTCCGGGAGGCTGGAGAATTTACTCTCAATCCGGAGCGTTTGTTTTTTTCATCAACTCATGAAGAGATATCACAGGGGTATACCACTGATATCTATTTTGTGAGTGCTCAGCAAATTCTCCAGCACCTCAAGCTTGATGAAACCGTGGTAGTAGCGGAAGTATTTGCCCGGTACTCCGGGGTTTTCTGCGGTCTACCTGAAGTTCGTCATCTTTTATCCCACAGTCAGGTTGAAATATGGAGTCTCAAGGAGGGAGATCATTTTGAATCAAAGGAGGTGGTTTTGCGCTTAAAAGGTCCCTATTCAGAATTCGGTATCTTTGAAACGCCTCTCCTTGGCATTCTTGCCCACAGTTCTGGCTGGGCAACCGCTGCCCGTGAGTGTAAAGAGGCCGCTGGTGACAAATCGGTTCTGTGTTTCGGAGCACGCCATGTTCATCCATCGGTTGCACCAGTCATGGAACGATCTGCTATAGTTGGTGGTGCTGATAATGCCGCATGTATACTGGGAGCCAAGTTAGCTGGGAAAAACCCTGGAGGAACAATTCCTCATTCAGCAATATTGATTTGCGGGGACACCGTTATTGCCGCCAAAGCTTTTGATGAATGTATCCCCGAAGAATTTCCCCGGGTTATCCTGGTTGATACCTTCAAAGACGAAGCTGAGGAATCACTTCGGGTTGCTAAAATATTAAATCAAAAATTGGTAGGGATTCGGTTAGATACTCCTGAGGAAAGAGGAGGGGTCACTCTTCCCTTGATCAAAGAGGTTCGGGAAAGGTTACACCAGGCTGGGTTTACCACCACCAAAATCGTGGTTTCAGGAGGATTGAATCCAGATAAAATCCGCTTATTCCATGATTATGCTGATGTTTTTGGTGTCGGAAGCTATATCAGTGGACGTTCCCCAATAGATATGACAATGGATATCAAAGAAATTGCCGGGCAAAAAGTTGCTAAACGGGGGAGAATACCTGGCATTACTGATAATCCGAGATTAGTCAAAATTGAATAAGGAGGCCATTTCATTGAAAAAATTTTTGATATTCACCGTTCTTTTCGTGTTTATTTTGGGAATATCTATCGCCTATGCCGAAGTGAAAAATCCAGATACCTATGTATATCTTCATATTGGCGAACCAGATACCATGGATCCCGGGTATACCTATGATTCCGCCAGCGGAGAAGTGCTAACCTTTATTTTTAATAATTTAATCTCCTATAAAGGAGGAAATCTTCAGGAATTTGTACCAGTTTTGGCTACTGAAGTTCCCTCGGTCGAAAACGGATTAATCAAGGATGATGGAAAAACCTACATTTTCCCGATTCGAAAGGGAGTAAAATTCCATAATGGAAACGAACTCACTCCCGAAGACGTTGAATATACTTTTGAACGAAACATTCTTTTCGATCCCGCCAACGGACCTCAGTGGATGATCATCGAAGCGCTGTTTAATTACCAAACCCTCGATGACATGGTTGCTGATAAACTGGGAACCCCTTTAACCGAAATAGTCAATGAAGATGGAACCTTGAAAAATCCAGATGATGCCAACAAACTTATTGAATTTTATAACAAGGAAATCGATCCCGCAATTGAAGTCCAAGGAGATACGGTTGTTTTCCACTTAGTGAGGCCATTTGCTCCTTTCCTGTATATCCTTCCCAAGCATGCTTACTGGAGCAGTATTTTGGATAAAGAAACCTGTATCGAATGGGGTTGCTGGGATGGGAAGGCCGAAAATTGGTGGAAATATTATAATGTGAAAAAAGAATCATCACCGCTTTATGATAAGGCCAATGGCACCGGACCTTATAAACTGGCCGAATGGGATCGAACCCAGCAAAAAGTCACCCTGGAAAGATACGACGGGTACTGGGGAGAAAAAGCCAAACTCGCCAGGATTATTGACTGGGGAGTCGACGAATGGAGCACCCGTCGAGCTATGCTTGAAGCCGGTGACGCTGATCAGATCTACTGCCCGCTGCAGTATCTTGATCAGGTCAAAGAAATGAAAGACGTCACCATCGAAGAAGGAGAGCGAATCACCGTCACCACCATGCACTTTAACTGGACAATTGATAAAACCAGTGATTTCTTAGGAAGCGGTACCCTCGATGGCAACGGCATCCCTCTTGATTTCTTCAGTGACGAACATTGTCGCCGGGCTTTTTGTTATGCCTTCGATTATGATACCATGATCAAAGAAGTATTAATGGGATATGGAAAGCGCATTCCCTCGGTCATTCCCTCCGGGTTACTGGGATTCAATACAGATTTACCAATGTTTGAATTTGATTTGGATAAAGCGAAAGAAGAATTCCAGAAAGCGTGGGATGGTAAAGTCTGGGAAAATGGTTTTAAACTGACTTTGTTGTATAATACCGGGAATGAAGCTCGCCAAACTGCCTGTGAAATGCTCAAGGAAAATATTGAATCATTGAACCCCAAATTTAAAATTGAAGTCCAGGGTGTCCAATGGCCGAATTATCTCGACGCCTTTAAGAGCGGAAAACTCCCCGCCTTTGTCATCGGCTGGATCGCTGATTACCCCGATCCCCATAACTTCATCTTCACCTATTATCACAGCAAAGGGGTCTATGGTGGAACCCAGGGTGAAGCATTCTTAAAATTCGCTCGTGAGAATCTTGACAAACGCATCGAAGCTGCTATTGCCGAAACTGATCAAGCGAAACGACAAGTAATGTATGAAGAAATTCAAAAAATTGCCTATGAAAATGCCCTTGGTATTCCTTTCTATCAGCCAGGAGAAGTCTACCCTATGAGAAACTGGGTGAAGGGATGGGAGTTTAATCCGATTCAATCCGGTGAAGCCAACTTCGATGGAGTCTATAAGGCAGAATAATGATCATTCTTAGGAGGGAGTTCTAAACTCCCTCCTAAGTGGGAGGATTTGATCGGTTTGATATTTTATATTATTCGGAGAATTTTGTTCATTCCCTTAACTCTTTTTGGTATTTCCCTGATTGTTTTTTCAATGATCGGTATGCTCAGTCCGTATCAACGTCTGGCAACCTTCATCAGCAATCCGGATCGATTGAAAAGCGAGAATGTCGACCAATTAATCGACATGTATGGACTCAATGACCCGATCATCGTCCAATATGTGCGCTGGCTCAGAAACTTATTTCAGGGAAATTTAGGTTGGTCGTATGTCGGAAAAACTCCGGTTCTACAAGCTATTGTTCAGCGTTTTCCCTACACCCTGGAACTTACTCTTTTTTCTGCTATTCCTATCATCCTTATAGGGACCTGGATGGGAGTGGTATCGGCTCTCCACCATAATCGTCCTCTCGATCATTCCTTGCGTATTTTCGCCGTAATCGGTTGGTCATTCCCCGATTTCGTTTTTGGTTTGTTTGTGCTGATGATTTTATACAGTACTTTAGGATTATTCCCTCCAGGAAACCTGAGCATCTGGGCTGAACAGGTGGTCAAATCAGTTGGTTTTAAATCTTTTACCGGAATGGTGACTATCGACTCACTCCTCAATGGTCGATTGGATGTTTTTATCGATTCGCTTCGGCACTTGTTTGGACCGGTTCTCACTCTCACTTACGTCGAACTCGCCTATATCCTTCGCATCACCCGTTCTTCCATGTTGGAGGTTCTCCGCCGTGACTATGTTCGTACCGCTCGAGCCAAAGGACTGGACGAAAAAGTCGTAATTAACAAACATGCCAAAAAAAACGCCATGATACCAGTGGCCACAGTGAGTGGTCAAACCATTGTCGGATTGTTAGCGGGAACAGTGATCGTCGAAGCTATCTTTAACCGTACCGGTTTAGGAAGTTTTATGGCGTTGGCCGCACAACAACTGGACTATGCTTCGATCATGGGTGGAACTTTGTTTTTTGGTTTGATACTGATCGTCGGCAACCTGCTGGTGGATATCTCTTATGCCTATATCGACCCAAGAGTGAGGTTAGAATAGCAGCATGAGAAGTGAAAATCGTCGTATTATTAAAAAATTTTTCTTTAACACCTCGTCCATCATTGGTTTCTCCCTTTTAGGAATGTTCATCATTATTTCTATTTTTGCCCCTTGGATCGCTCCCCCAAAAGAGGGAAAAAATCCGTATATGATGCCGATTGTCACCTGGAGTTCGAACCCTCAACCCCCTTCTCCTGAGCATCCCTTTGGAGTCGCCGGGAAAAGAGACATTTTCTACGGAGTAATCTGGGGTACCCGAACCGCTTTTCAAGTGGGTATCATTGTAACCGCGATATCCACTCTGATTGGGCTCTTCATTGGATCGGTCGCCGGGTATTATGGAAAATTCATTGATGAAGTGTTGATGCGTATTACCGATGTTTTTCTGGCAATCCCCTTTTTAGTCGCCGCTCTGGTATTGACGACCATCTTAGGAAGCGGATTAGACAAAGTTTTGATTGCCATGACCGTTTTCGGTTGGATGTACCCAGCACGATTGATCCGAGGAAACATCCTTCAGGCTAAAGAAGAGCAATACGTCATGGCGGCTAAAGCATTAGGAGTGAGAAATTTATTTATTATTCTTCGTCATGTTCTTCCCAATACCATTTTCCCGGTTCTTATCCAGGCATCGATGAGAATGGGTTCGCTGGTGATCACCGCGGCTGCTCTCAGTTTTTTAGGTGTAGGATCACCACAAGGGTATTCCGATTGGGGAGCACTGTTAAATTATTCCCGTAACTGGATGCTGGGAGGGCAGGGCGAGGCACTTCGTTACTGGTATATGACCGTTTTTCCCGGTGTAGCCATGATTCTCTTTGTCCTTTCCTGGAACCTGGTGGGTGACGCCCTCCGCGACGTCTTCGATCCACGATTGCGAGTCTAATTGAGAATCCTATGAATCCCCTTCTGAACGTTCACAACTTACAGGTCTATTTTTATAACGACAATAAAGAAGAACTCAAAGCTGTCGACGGAGTCAGTTTTCAAGTATATAAAGGGGAAACCGTTGCCCTGGTTGGGGAATCAGGGTGTGGGAAAAGTGTTACCTCGTTGGCACTTCTTCGTTTAATCGATTCGAATGGGAAAATCGTGGGGGGAGAAATTCTTTTTGATAATACCGATCTCCTCTCTCTCTCGGAAAAACAGATGCAAACCATTCGAGGAAAAGATATTTCAATGATATTCCAGGAACCATCAACCGCACTCAATCCGGTATACACCATCGGTGACCAGATCATTGAAGCAATTATACTCCACCAAAAAGTTTCCTATCGGGAAGCACATAACCGGGCTATTGATATGCTCAAACTGGTCGGAATTCCCGATCCCGAAAAACGCCTGAACGAATATCCTCATGAATTGTCAGGCGGAATGAAGCAAAGAGGCATGATTGCCATGGCACTCTCGTGTCACCCCCAACTCTTGATCGCCGATGAACCTACCACTTCACTGGACGTGACTATTCAAGCCCAAATATTAGAGTTAATCGGTGATTTACAAAGACAATTCAATATGGCGGTCATCCTCATTACTCACGATTTGGGTATTGTGGCAGATATGGCAGATCGAATTATCGTCATGTATGCCGGGAAAATCGTGGAAGAGGGGAAGCGTTATGATATTTTTAAAAAACCATCCCATCCCTACACCATCGGACTGCTCCGTTCGATCCCGCGATTGGATATCGAACAAGAGAAGCTCGATTCTATACCCGGGATCGTTCCGGATCCCGCCCATTTCCCCAATGGGTGTCGTTTCCGGAATCGCTGTCCGTTAGAAGATGAAAAGTGTATCATTCAGCCGGAGAAAAGCCAGGTGGATGGCGATCATTATGTGTACTGTCATCATTGGACTCAAATAGAAGGCATAAAGGACGTTACTCTTCAAAATGAAGGACAACAGTGTTCTTTTAAAAATTGACCATTTAAAAAAATACTTTCCCATTAAAACCGGTGTATTTCGATCCACCATCGGATGGGTAAAAGCCGTTGATGATGTCAGTTTCGTTGTGAATTCCGGCGAAACCTTTGGTATAGTCGGCGAATCGGGATGTGGAAAAAGTACTCTGGGAATGACCGTGCTTCGTCTGTTTGAACCAACTTCGGGAACTATCATTTTCGAAGGACAAGACATCACCGCTATTCCGCAATCACAATTCATAAAATACCGGAAAAATCTACAGATAATTTTTCAAGACCCCTTCAGTTCCTTGAATCCGAGGATGACAATTGGTGCCATCATTGAAGAGGGAATGAATGTTCACGGAATTGGTAATAAAAAGGAAAGATCATCAATGGTCATCGATCTGCTCCAAAGAGTAGGTCTCCAAAGTGATTGTTATCATCGTTTCCCTCATGAATTTTCAGGGGGACAAAGGCAACGCATTGGCATTGCCCGGGCTTTAGCCATGAATCCCAAGCTGATGATCGCCGATGAAGCCGTTTCATCGCTGGATGTATCGATCCGATCTCAGATCATCAACTTGATGGTAGATCTCAAAAACGAATTCCATTTAACCTATCTATTCATTTCTCATGATTTATCGATCATTAAGCATGTTTGCGATCGGATAATGGTAATGTATTTGGGAAAAACAGTTGAAATTGCTCCTCGCAATACGTTATTCCGTGCCCCACTTCATCCCTATACGGTCGCTCTTATCTCGGCGGTTCCAGTCCCCGACCCAGATTATCACGTGGAAAGAATTATATTACCTGGCGATGTTCCCAGTCCGATCGATCCACCCTCAGGATGTCGTTTTCACACCCGTTGCCCGGTTGTCCAAAAAAGATGTGCGGATGAGGAACCTTTGTTGTTGGAAAAAGAGCCAAATCATCTGGTTGCCTGTCATTTTCCGGGAAGTCTTACCATAAGTACTCCTCTGATATTGACGACAGGCTCATATGTATGATATTTTTTTCTCGCTATTCATCAACATTCACGCCAGCGGTTCACCTGGAATGAATGTCTATTTGCTTGGTTTGACTCTTGCAACTTACCGAACAGGAGAAGATGAAAGTATTTATTATAAAGATGTTGAGACGTTGAGTTGGAATGAATGAAAATATAAGATTGTTACGACTCACGTTTGGATGATTTTCCCAAGCGTAATATTTTATTCTTTCATTTTTTAATCGTATGCCGTAGGCTGGCGGTCTCGCAATGACAGCTTTGAGGTGCTTTTATCAATTCCACAATTCAACAGTTCAACAATAATTACCATATTTACATAATTGGTTTTCAAATCATACCTGATTAGAAGAATTCTCAGGTTGGTTCTTTCATAGTATAATAATGCATTATTGTTACCCATTGGGTCTCATCGAGACGAAGGGGAAGAGCTATTCCCCCAAGGAAAATAAAACTGGAGGCGATACATATCGAGGTAAAATATCGCGTTAACAATCAAATACGAGCGCGGGAAGTACGACTCATATCCTTTGATGGAGAACAGTTGGGGGTAGTCCCAATTAAAAAGGCACTGGAATTAGCCGAAGAGGCTGGTTTTGATTTGGTCGAAGTGGCACCTGAAGCCAACCCCCCGGTTTGTAAAATTATCGATTTTGGAAAATTTAAATATGAAAAAGAAAAAAAGGCGAGATTCTCGCGCAAAAAGCAGAAAATCTCTGAGCTGAAAGAGCTCAAAATGAGACCCAAAATCGATGAACATGATTATCAGGTGAAATTAAAAAGCGCACTCCGTTTCCTTCAAGAAGGTGATCGAGTCAAGTTTACCATTCGTTTTCGGGGACGAGAGTCGGCTTACGTTGATAAAGGTGTTGAATTGCTGCAAAGAGTCATGAACGATTTGAGTGAATTGAGCAAAGTCGAACAGGAAATCAAAAATGAAGGCCGCAATTTAACTATGACAATTGCTCCCAAGAAATGAGGAGGTTTAGCAATGCCAAAAATGAAAACGCATCGCGGTTTAGCAAAAAGAGTCAAACTAACCGCAAAAGGAAAAGTGAAGATGGCTCACGGAGGCAAAAGCCATCTTTTGGCTCATAAAGAGCGGGATCGCAAAAGAAGATTACGCAAAACCGTAGTCATCGATAAGACTCTCGAAAAGCGGGTAAAAAGTTTGCTCCCATATGCATGATGGATATCGGATTCCTTTCCTGGAAAAATTGATTTTGCAAATAGATGTTCATGCCAGGCAAAAACCCTGGCACAAGGAGTGAATGAAAATACCCTCTTATCACTGGTTCTCCCCCCCCTCTTTGGCAAAGGGGGGTTAGAGGGGATTTAAATATAATTTCCAGGGAAGAGTAATAATTGAATATCTTTGAGCTGTTTACTCGTTACTCGTTACTGCTTTTTATCAATAAAGAAAAATCGGTTTGAAAGATAGGTGATTTCTGTTGCCAAGAGTGAAAAATAGCGCGGCATCTCGACAAAGAAAAAAGAAAATCATGAAATTGGCAAGCGGTTATCGGGGTTCTCGCTCCCGTTCTTATCGCCGTGCCAATGAACAAGTCTTAAAATCACTTTACTATGCCTACCGTGACCGACGCAATAAAAAAAGGGATTTTAGACGATTATGGATCATCCGCATCAATGCCGCTATTCGTGAACACGGCATGAAGTATAGTCAATTCATCTTTACACTGAAAAAAGCCGGGATAACCATCGACCGGAAAAATTTGTCCAATATTGCCATCGAGGATCCAGTGGCATTTGCACATTTGGTTGAAGTTGCCAAGTCAGTCTCCTGATCATTTATTCAAGGACCGTTCACCACAAAATGCGATACCACTCTCCAAAGGGTATCGCATTTTGTTTTACCAAATGATATCATCACTCAGCGCAATGGAGACAAGGGAAAGGAGGAAGATGAATTGTTGGATCTCAATATGCTTTTCGAAGAATTTCGATCGGAAATCAAACACATTCAAAGCCACGACGATTTAAACCGAGTAAAAGGGAAATATATTGGTCGGAAAGGGTTACTCAATGATATCCTTAAGGACCTGCCCACCCTTCCTCCAGAAGAAAAAAAAATCTGGGGACAAAACATCAATAATTTTAAAAAACAGGCCGAAGCAATACTTCAAGAAAAACAACTTCTCCTGACGAAATCATTAAAACCGTCGGAAGGAGTCGATATTTCAATTCCTGGAAAACGACAATGGATGGGTTCATTTCACCCCCTGCGGTTGACCCTGGATCAGATCCTGGATATTTTTCAAACTTTGGGATTCCGTATCGAAACTGGTCCGGAAATCGAAACCGAATATTTTAACTTTGAAGCACTCAATTTTCCTCCCGATCATCCTGCCCGTGATGCTCAGGATTCATATTTCTTGGAAAGAGGATACCTCCTGCGGACCCATACTTCACCGGCTCAAATTCGAATTATGCAAAAAATGACTCCACCATTTAAAGTCGTTGTCCCGGGAAAATGTTTCCGTAGAGATGCTATGGATGCTTCCCATAGCCCGATGTTTCATCAGATAGAGGGATTAGTCGTTGCTGACTCCATTTCTATGGGCGACTTGAAAGGAACTATTGAAATTTTTGCCAAACGCTTTTTTGGAACTGATCGTCGTTTGCGGTTTCGGCCGAGTTATTTTCCCTTTACCGAGCCCAGTGCTGAAGTCGATATCTCCTGTGGTGTATGTGGCGGGAAAGGCTGTCAATCATGTGGCCAAAGAGGTTGGCTGGAAATCTTGGGCGCCGGCTTAGTACATCCCCATGTTTTCAAATCCGCTGGATACAACCCGGATACCATTCGGGGATTTGCTTTCGGTATGGGGATAGATCGGGCAGCATTATTGAAGTATGGCATTCCCGATATGCGCTGGTTGTTTGAAAACGATATATCTTTTCTCGAACAATTCAAAGCCGTCCAATAGGAGTGGACTCAAATCATGAAGGTATCGTATTCCATTTTAAAACGATCCATGAAAGAATTAAATTGTTCGGTTGAGAAAATCTGCGATATTCTCACCGCTCAGGGTTTTGTCGTCGAAAACGTGATCCGATCGGATGAAATTTTTTCTACCGAATTGTTCGCTGCTACCGTTATGAACCGAAAAATTGGCATTACTTCCGGGACCTGCACGGTACAATTCCGTGACCGAACCTATGATATCAAATGCGAAAAATGGGGAATACCAGAAATCGGCCAACGGGTCCTGGTGAATTGCATCGGCGATGCAATCAGTGCCCAACCACTTCGTACCTTGCGAAATCCAGAAAAAGAAGAGTTTTTGATATCTCTTCCTGTTGAAATACCAGAAGGAGCTAAAGTTTATCAAGAATTGGTCGGGGATGATTGGGTATTTGACATTGAAATTACCGCCAATCGTGCAGATTGCTTATCCATTTTAGGTTTGGTTCGTGAAATCGCTGTTGGTCTCGACCTTGATTATACCTTACCACCTCGGGATTTCACTCCCACCAAATTCTTCGAATCGGATTTTCATGTTACCATTGTCGATCATGATCTCTGTTCTTTTTACAGTGGGCGTCAGGTAAAAAACATTACCATTCACCCTTCACCCTGGTGGATCATTCATGAACTCTATCTTTTAGGATCTCGACCTATTAATAATGTGGTTGACGTGACCAACCTGGTGATGTTAGAGACCGGCCAACCCCTCCACGCTTTTGATGCGACTCTGATTGCTGATCGAATCATCAAGGTGAGAAGAGCTAAAAATGGTGAAACGCTGGTTACCCTCGATGGGGTAGAGAGAAAATTGAAAAACACCATGCTGGTCATTGCCGATTCTTCTGAACCTATCGCCTTAGCCGGAATCATGGGGGGATATCAATCGGAAGTGTCTCCAGCTACTCAAGAAATCATTTTAGAAGCAGCAATATTTAAGGGCGTGCAGGTCAGAAAAACCGCCCGTGAACTCGGCTTGCGGACCGAAGCATCTTCCCGTTTTGAAAGGGGAGTGGATCCGGGAGCAGTGTTGAATGCCAGTCAAAGAGCTTTGTATCTTCTTAAAGATATCGATCCGTCAATCCTCATCTCTCATAACTGGAGCGTCTGTGGCGAAGCGATGATTTCACCATCCGAAATTGAATTTTCACCATCCTGGGTCGGAAAAATCATGAATTGTGACATCCCTCGTGAAACCATGGAAAAGATTATGAAAAAATTAGGTTTCCTTCTCCTTTCTCAACCTGACGAAGAGATCATGCGGGTAAAAGTCCCGACTTGGCGCCCAGATGTTTCCATTCCCATCGATTGTGTTGAAGAAATCGGTCGAATCTTCGGTTATGAATATATTCAATCCCAACTCCCCAATTTCTCTTTTGATCCTGGAAATAAAAGTAGAGTATTCCACATGGAAGAGAAAATTCGCCAATATTTGGTTTCCCGTGGTCTCAAAGAAACCGTCACCCTCTCGCTCACCAGTCAGGCCAATTATGATAAACTCTCTTTGCCAAAAAATGAATGCATTCAGGTGAATAACCCCCTCTCTCAAGACCATGTCATCCTTCGTCCGGATCTGATCATTACCGCTCTGGATATTTTGAAAACCAATGTGGTGAGGGGCAGAGAGAACTTTGGTTTTTTTGAGTGTGGGGAGGTCTTTTCCCGCAGGAATGAGATCGATCACCCTTATCACGAAGAAAAAAGATGTGTGATCGTCTTGAATGGCCATTTCTATCCGTCTTACTGGCAAAAATGTTCTCAAGTCGATATTCATTATTTGAAAGGATTGGTGGAAAATCTCTGTGAATTGATGGGGTATCCTTTATCAAAATTGGTTTGGAAACCACTCTTGACTGATCCCTATTTTGATCCCACTCTTTCTTTTAGCGGAAGAACTTCTACTGGGAAAGAATTGTTCCGGGGTGGATTAATTAAAAAATCAGTTGGTGACGCATTTGAATTATGGGGTCAGCATTTTTGCCTGGAAATTGCCTGGGAAAAAATCATTCATGAACTCGATACCACCAGTTTTCAACTTCAGGAAATCAAACGATATCCCTCAATACGTCGTGATGTTTCCATCATTGTTGATGAAGAGAGGACCTGGGAAAAAGTACAAACTCTCATCAACCATATTGCCTCGTCATCTCCAATGGAGATAGAAACCATAGAATTGTTTGACTCCTATCAAGGAGGACATCTCCCCAAAGGGAAAAAAGCATTTTCTTTCATGATCATATTCCGGTCCAACCAACGTACATTGACCGACTATGAGGTGGACGGTTGGATAGGAATTATCAAGAACGCCCTGAAAAAAGAATCGGGTATTGTCCTTCGTGAAGACTTAACAGGAGGAGCCTAATCGATTGGTATAGTTTAGTTTGCATAGTTATTCTCATCTTGAATGTGATCCGTAGTTCAATCCGGGGTTTCAGTAAAGAGATTCTGGTCCTGAGTGGGATTTTGATTGGTCTTTTTTCTGCCATCAAGTTCTATGCCCCTTTCGGGCAGCTTCTGACCAATCTCTTCCACTGGAATACCACCTGGTTGGCACTCATCAGCTTTATGGTGATATTCATCCCAGTAGTAATGGTTTTTTCCTGGTTGGGGGTATATTTCCGTAAAGTGTTCGAGGGCTTAGATATTGTCTGGTTTGATGCCATCCTCGGTTTTTTAATAGGAATCATCAAAGGATTACTCTGGATATGTATTATTACCTTATTTATCCTTAATATATCCTATTTTGAGTTTCTGAATCAGGGTATCTACCAATCTCGATTTTATATTACCTTTACTCAACCAGTGATCGTTTTTGTCAATAACTTTGTTGCCAAAATACCCGATTTCTCCTTCCTGAATGCTTATTTGGAAAAGGGGCTTCCCGTTAACAAAGATGAAATTATCCATCGATATCTTGAAGAATTTTGATTTTGACAAAATTTTAAACCAACTGTGCTCAGCGTGTTTCTGCGAGGTTTCCCGGGAAAAAATGATTGAACTTGCTCCAGCGGCTACTGCCAGTGAAGCGAATCAACGGCTCCAAACCGTTCAGCAATATTTTGAAATGATGACCTATGATGGAGCTCTCGATTTTTCCGGTCTGACTGATCTTCGAGGAATTTTTCAAAAAATCTCAATACCAGGTTCTATCCTCAATATCTCTGAAATTCTAAAACTCCTTGATTTTTGTCTTCTCTGTGAAAAAACCAGGCACTTTCAAAACGAAAAAAAATTGAGAGGGAAATATCCCTTATTGGTCGATCTTTTTAATCGCATTGAAAACTATTCACCGTTGATAAAAAAAATAAAAACTATTTGTTCTCCGGAAGGGTTCATCCTGGATACTGCCAGCGATACACTTTTCAAAATCCGTAAACGCTTAAATCGCCTTCAAGAAGAAATCCATATCACCATTGAGAAATGTCTCAGGAGCCGCGACCTATCTTCCATGCTTCAGGAGACCACTTACACCATCCGACGGGGGAGATACGTTGTTCCTATTAAATCCGAATTCCGCAACCGGATTGATGGGGTGGTGGTGGATTATTCTTCCAGCGGGTCATCAGTGTTTGTCGAACCCAAACCAATTCTCTATTTAAATAATGAGTTAGAAGTGCTAACCATTCAAGAGAAAGATGAAATTGAGATCATCCTTCAGAAATTGACGGCCGATATCAAGCCTGAGCTCGATCGCCTTCGCTCGTCGTTTGATGCTCTGATTGCTCTGGATGTTCTGCATGCTCAATCCCGCCTGGCTCAAAAATGGAATGCTCATTGTCCCACCATCGGCGGATCTGTCCTTATCATTCAAGGAGGACGACATCCTCTCCTGGGAGAAAAAGCCGTCCCCTTTTCTCTCCACCTTTCTCCCGAAAATAAAATTATGGTCATCAGCGGTCCAAACGCTGGTGGAAAAACCGTTCTCTTAAAAAGTCTGGCTCTCATCATTTATCTCTCCTATTGTGGAGTACCGGTTCCTCTGCAACCTGGATCAACTTACCCATTTTATCAACACATTTTCGTCGATATCGGTGATCATCAAGACATTGAACAAAACCTCAGCACTTTTACCTACCGACTGTTGGCTTTCCAATCATCACTTCCATCGGCTTCTACACAGAGCTTATATCTGATCGATGAAATTGGAACCGGAACCGACCCCAATGAAGGCTCGGCATTAGGAATTGGGATAATCGAATATCTCTCTCAAAAAGGGGCGACCTGTATCGCTACCACCCATTATCCGCTGATAAAGAATTATATCTCTCAACATCCGAGCATGATTACCGCTTCGATGGAATTTGACCCCACCCGCTTTCAGCCGACTTACCGTCTTCTTATTGGTGAAGTTGGAGAGAGTTATGGAATAAAAATCGCTGAAAAAATAGGTTTACCTTTCTCAATCATAAACACCGCCATTGAACAACTCCAAACTGACTGGCTGGACTTAAACGAATTGATTATTTCCAACCGACAAAAGCATCAAGAATTAAACGCCTTGATCGCTGAATGGCAGGAGAAAGCGGCAGATTACCATGCCCGAAATCAACAGGTGAGACTTCTCCAGGAAGAATTGGAAAGCCAAAAAAGGCCCTGCTCAAAGAATTTCGAGAGGAACTCAACCAATATATAAAGAAAACCCGGGATGAGGTCGCTCATCTCATCGGTCAGCTGAGGAAAGAAAACACTCTCAATGAGTCCATCTATCAACAATTCAAAAAAACCATGGATCAAAATCTCCAGCTCGCTGAAGAGATCACCCAACATACATCACCGATCGCACCTCAGTTGTCTTCACCTTCCTTCCAAGTAGGTGAAAAAGTAATGGTTGATCTCTTACAAAAAGAAGCCGAGATTATCGCCATCGATGATATGAAAAATGAGGCGACGATCATTGTGAACGGAAGAAAGGTGAAAATTAACTATGACCATCTCCAGAAAAAACCATTCTCTGATGCATCCCTCTCTTCCAATTCCTCTTTGGGTTATTCCTATCGTCCTTCAACTCCTGGAGTTAGTAATGAAATTGAAATCCGCATGCTAAAAATGGATGAAGCCAGGGAAAAACTGGATAAATTTTTCGACCAGGCTTTATTGGCAGGGTATAAAACCATTTTTATCATCCATGGAAAAGGGGAGGGGATTCTCAGGAAAATGACCCATGATTATTTACGTGAAAACCCTTCGGTAGAAAGTTTTCGGCTCGGTCTTCCCGAGGAAGGCGGTTTAGGAGTGACCGTGGTGACTCTCAAGTGAATTTTATTGAGTACATTGATTGCAGGTTTCTAACGGTTCCGATCCCGATTTGAAGGGGAGGACCACGGTTTTTTTACAGGCGGTGGAGGGTAAAAGACCAGACGTCGAACACACCGGTAATTCAATGACGTTTTCAGGCTTAACAAAATCATGCACCGGAATATTTTCATGGGCGGCCTTCATGACTTTAGCAAAAATCGGGGCGGCGATAATTCCTCCGGTTTTAGATGGTCCTAAGGGAGTGCGATCGTCGTTTCCCAAGAAGACTCCACAGACCATATCGGGGGTAAACCCAATAAATAACGCATCGATATAATCTTCGGTCGTTCCGGTCTTCCCCCCAGCCGGTCGGTCAATATTAGCCCGTTTGGCAGTTCCTCTCTCAATAACCCCCTGCAGGAGACGAGCCATAATATAAGCAGTATCGGAAGGAATTGCCTGACGAACAGTTTTTTTGCCAGTATAAAGAACATTCTCTTCCCAATCGACGATTTTGGTAATTGCAAATGGTTCAGGAACTCGTCCGCTATTGGCAAAGGCGCAATAGGCGTCGACCATTTCTAATAAAGTCACTTCGGAAGTTCCCAGGGCAATCGACAGATTCTTTTGAATTTGAGAGCGAATACCCATTTTTCGAGCATAATTGACGACCTGATCAATTCCAAGCTGTTGAAGTAGCTTGATGGCGATAATATTTATCGATTTTTCCAGGGCTTCATGTACGGTAACAGCACCAATGAATTTTTTTTCATAATTCTTTGGTTTCCATCCATTGGGAAAGTCAAGTGGTTCATCAACAAAAATATCTACCGGGGTAATTCCATTATCAATGGCTGTGGTATATATAAACGGTTTAAAGGCGGAGCCTGGTTGTCGGTGGGCTTGTGTGGCGCGATTAAACTTACTTTCCTGATAATTCCTTCCACCCACCATTGCCAGAATACCACCAGTCTTGGGATCGAGACAGAGTACCGCTCCCTGGTATCCACTTTCCTGAAGAGTTTGATCAGCAATTCGCTGTAAATCAAGGTCCAGGGTAGTATAGACCTTCAGGCCACCGTTAAAAACCATTTCCTCATCATAGTTGGCTAACAACTCCTTTAATATGTGATCAACGAAATAGGGGGCACCTGACGCCATATTTTTCAGTCCGGAAAGAACAATGGGGGTTTCCAGCGCTTTCTCCATATCAGCTTTAGTGATATACCCCATCTCGGTCATTCGTCGTAAAACCCGTTTTTGCTGAACTTTCGCAGCATGAAGATTCACATAGGGAGAAAAATTTCCCGGGGAACGTGGGATTCCTGTTAACATTGCAATTTCCGCTAAATTCAACTGTGATAAACTTTTCCCAAAATAGATCAAAGCAGCGGTTTTCACTCCGTGGGCACCATGTCCAAAATAGATTTGGTTGAGATGAGCTTCCAAGATTTCATCTTTGGTATATTTTTTTTCGATTAATAAAGCAAGAATGATTTCTTTGATTTTCCGGTTCATAATACGCTTTTGGGACAAAAAACGATTTCGAGCCAACTGTTGGGTGATGGTACTGGCTCCTTCGACAATACGTCGATTGAGGAGGTTTTGTAAAACAGCCCGCAGAATTCCATTCATGTCAATGCCCGGATGACGGTAAAAGTTTTGATCTTCGCTGGCAATAAAAGCTTTTTGAAGTTGGATCGGGATATCGGAGAGTCGTACATATTCACGATTTTCTGTATAGAGTTCATCGATGAGACGTCCTTTGACATCGTAAAGCCGAGTGGTAAAGGAGGGACGAAAATTGTCAATTTGACTTGATATCTCTCGTAAGTCTTCTAAATAAAATAATTGAAAGAATATGAAAAAACCAATACCAACTCCAATGCCTATCACAAACACTTTGACCATGAGGGAATGGAAGGAAACAGATCGAACGCGCTTTTTCCTCGATTTGAATTGAATATCTTTATTGTCTTTGTCCATATTTATCCTGAAAATACAGTGAAATGTAAAAGGTAAAAAGTTTAAAGATACTCAATCATCATCACGACCTTCTCTCAATTTCCCTCGCCTCACCGCTCATTTCTTTTCCGATTGCGTTATAATTTTATTGAAAATTAATTATATCATTTCCCTTTCTCTTTTAAATGAAAAATCCAAGCGTTGAGCTCAGATAAAAAAGATAAATGGAGAAAGAAAATGCAAAAACTTCCTCGGATAGCTTTGGTTGCAGCACTTTATGCCACTTTAACCGTCCTGCCACCCTTTTATGCTTTTTCGTACGGACCAATTCAAATCCGCGTATCCGAAGCTTTAACCGTTCTCCCCTTTCTTTTTCCCGAAACAGTATGGGGAATTACCGCCGGTTGCCTGATTGCCAATGTATTTGGACAAGTTGGTCCTTGGGATATCATTTTCGGTACACTTCTTTCCCTCAGCGCTGCATTGGTCACGTCCAAAATGAAAAAAGCGTGGTTGGCTCCTTTGCCCCCAGTGCTCTTTAACGCCTTTGGTGTTTCTTTTTATCTGTCCTATCTCTTTAAGAT
>Ga0116202_10000291_pt1 | contig 27232 bp, 23 predicted proteins | sample LakKivw325mmetaG_FD_94479 | JGI IMG/M metagenome (GOLD analysis project Ga0116202, IMG submission 94479) | Anoxic lake water microbial communities from Lake Kivu, Rwanda to study Microbial Dark Matter (Phase II) - Lake Kivu water 325m metaG | ecosystem: Environmental > Aquatic > Freshwater >... | reverse complement strand
GTCGCGGTCTATGGCCGGCCCGAGGATTTCACGGCCCAGGAGTTGTCGCGGCTCGCCCAGGTCGGAGTTGACTCGTCGGTCGGCCTGGTCGTGGACAATCTGCAGTCCGGGCCGGACACGGGCCAGGAACTCGCCCGTGCCCTCGGCGCGGCTCACGTCAACCTGACGAACTTCCCGCTCGAAGGCGACTACGTGAAGTCGCTTGTGGACAACGCGGCCCTGCTTGCCTCTGCAAGCGGGCAAACCGCGCCCTAGCAGCCCGCACCCGGTTCCAACGTGACCAGCGCGGTTGCACTTCACAACGTATCGGCCGCTTACTCCGGCCACGTGGCGCTGCGTAATGCGACCCTCGATGTCGGCCGGGGCGACTTCCTCGGCGTGCTCGGCCCGAACGGCGCGGGCAAGACCACGCTCGTCACCGTCGCGAACGGCCTGACCCGAATCAGCTTCGGCGAAATCAGTCTCTTCGGCCGCCCGGTCCGGCACAGCGACTTCAGCCGGCTGCGCCGGAGCATCGGGTACGTGCCCCAGCACCAGAAGATTGACCCGCGCGCGCCGGTGACCTGCCGCGAAGCAGTCCTCCTCGGCCGGTTCGGCCGGCTCGGTGTGTTACGTCGTCGCGGCCCGGCTGACGAACAGAAGGTCAGCGAAGCGATGGAACTCACGGGCATCACGGCTCTGGCCGAACGGCCGGTGGGCCAGGTGTCGGGCGGCGAGAAGCAGAAGGTCGCCCTGGCGCGATGCCTGGCGCAGGAACCGGACCTGCTCCTGCTCGATGAGCCGACCGCGAACCTCGACCCGCGCTCGGTCCGGGAGTTCCTGGCGCTCGTCGGCGGGCTGTGGCGCAGGCTCGGCCTGACCATCGTGATGGTAACACACCAGCTCGACCACCTGCCCGCTGAGTGCGGCCGGGTCGCGCTGCTGAAGCTGGGCCGGATTGAGTTCACCGGCCCGCGCGCCGAGGCGCTGGAGCCAAGGCGGCTTTCGGAGCTGTTCGACATTGGCTGAACTCGTTCCGCAGCTTTCGTTGCTCTGGCGCCCGCTCGTCGCCGCGGTGCTGGGCGGCGCGGCCTGCGGCGTCGTCGGGGTCTGGGTGGTGATGATGAACGTGCCGTTCGTGGGCGTGGCGATGTCACATGCCGCGTTCGCCGGCGCGGTCGCCGGGCTCCTCGTCGGCGTCAACCCGCTCATTACCGCGCTCGCGTTCTGCTGCGTGGCCGCGGCGCTCATCGGCCCGGTGGCCGAGCGGTCCGAGCTCGACCCCGGCGTGTCCTTGGGAATCGTCTTCTCCCTGATGCTGGGCCTCGCGTTTCTCGGCATCGGCCTCTTGAAGGAAAGACGCGCCCAGGCACTGCCCCTCATCTGGGGCAACATCCTCCTCACCACGCGCTCCGACCTTGTCGTGCTCGCCGTGAGCCTTGCCGCGGTGCTCGCGTTCGTGCTGCTCTGCTACAAGGAGACCCTGGCAGTGCTGTTCAACCGCGAAGTGGCCCGCTCGGTCGGCATCCCGGAACGGTTCTTCTTCTTCGCGATGCTGCTTCTGTCCGGGCTGGTGGTGACCGCGAACCTTTCGACCATCGGCGGCCTGTTGGTGTTCAGCCTGGTCGTCAACCCGCCGTCAGCCGCCTACCAGCTCACCTGGCGCCTGAAGACGATGTATCTGCTGTCGGCGCTGTTCGCGGTCGGGTCCTGCCTGGTCGGGCTGGCGCTGTCGTGGCTGTTCGACGTACCGGCTGGCGCGGTGATAATCGTGACATCGAGCGCAGCGTTCGGGCTGGCGCTGGCTTTCTCGCCGAAACGCCGTCGGCTCAGGCAGGTGTAGTCAGTCGGCTCTGCCTGGGCATTGCCGCGCGACTTCCGCATCAATGCCCTTGCCGCCGTAGGACTTCTCGAACGCCGCGCAGAACTCGGCCGCGAGCTTCTGCGCCCGGGCATCATACGCCGCCTTGTCCTGCCAGGTCGCGCGCGGGTTGAGCATCTCCGGATTGGGCACGCCCGGGCAGCTCTTCGGCACGTGCAGGTGGAACACTTTGTCTTCCCAGCATTCGACCTCCGCGAGCGCGCCGGACAGCGCCGCTTCGACAATCTCGCGGGTCAGGCTGATGTCAATGCGCGAGCCTGAGCCGTATGGCCCGCCGGTCCAGCCGGTGTTGACGAGGTAGACTTTCGCGCCGTGCCTGTCCAGCCGCTCGCCGAGCATCCGGGCGTAGACGTCCGGGTTGCGCGGCATGAACGGCTGGCCGAAGAACCGCGAGAAGGTGCTGACCGGCTCGACCACGCCGGTCTCGGTCCCGGCCAGCTTCGACGTATAGCCCGCCAGGAACCAGAACATCGCCTGCTCGCGCGTCAGGCGAGAAACCGGCGGCAGCACGCCGTTCGCATCCGCGGTCAGGAACAGGATGGTCTTCGGATGCCCGGCCCGGGAAGACGGCTTGATGTTCGACAGAAACGACAAAGGATATGAGCCGCGCGAGTTCGGGGTCAGCCGCTCATCTGAGAGGTCGAACTCGCCGGAAGGGTACATCATCGCGTTCTCGATAATCGCGCCGTGCTCGCGGTATGGCGCCTCGTGGAAGCAGGCGCGGAATATCTCCGGCTCTTTCTTCGGGTTCAGATTGATGAGCTTGGCATAACACCCGTTCTCGAAGTTAGCTACGCCGCCGTCGCCCCAGCCGTGCTCGTCGTCACCCAGGAGTGCTCTCCGCGGGTCCGCGGACAACGTCGTCTTGCCCGTGCCCGACAGGCCCAAGAGCAGGGCGACGTGACCGTCTCGGCCCTCGTTGGCCGAGCAATGGAGCGGCAGGATGCCCTCTCCCGGCAGCAGGTAGTTCATTACCGTGAACGCGAGCTTCTTGACGCTGCCGCAGTAGGCCGAGCCATACACAAGTCCGACCCGCCGGTCCATGTCCATCGCGATGACCATCGTCGAGGTCTTCCTGGTCTTCGGGTCAACGCGCAGCCGGCCGTGATACCGCGCCGGGTTCAGCTTGTCGTACGGCAGCGCCAACAACGTGAACGGCCGGTCAGCGAAGCGGGACCGCCCTTTTCCGCTTGTGCTTGAGCTTGAGCTTTCCTGCGGCCTGAACATGTTATCCGTGAACAGCGCGGTCAGCGCCCGGTCGGTCACGGTGCGGAACGGCAAGGCATACGATGGGTCGGCTCCGAGTACCCGGTCTGTTACGTACAACCGAGGTTTGGCGGCCAGGACCGCGAGCGCGTCGTCCACCAGCATGTCGAAGGTATCCGGGGCCAGCGGCAGGTTGTTGGGCGAATCCCAGTCAATGTTCGCTTCTGACTCGGGCCTCCGCACGATGACGGTGTCCTTCGGACTGCGGCCGGTCGAGTCAATCGGCGTCCAGGTGGCAAGACACCCGCTCTTCGCCACCAGCGCCTCGTTTCGCTCCGCCGCCTGCTCGACCATCTGCCGGCGGCTGGGATTCAGCCTCGCGTCCGTGTGCCGCGACAGGACCTCGTCCAGCCGTGCCACAAGCTCGGCCGGCACCGCTACTTCGCCTTCCGGCTGCGCCGGCGTTCGGCCTTGGCCTGCTGTTCGCGTTCTTCGCGCAGTGCGGCATGGGCCGCGGCCAGCCGCGCCACCGGCACGCGGTACGGCGAGCAGCTCACGTAGTTCATGCCGACCGCGTGGCAGAACTTGATGGAGTCCGGGTCCCCGCCGTGCTCGCCGCAGATGCCGACCTTGAGCTCAGGTCTCGCCCGATGTCCCATCCGGACCGCGAGACGCACCAACATGCCCACGCCCTCGGTGTCGAGCGTCTCGAACGGGTTGCGCCTGAGGATCTTGAGCTCTAGGTACTGGGGCAGGAACTTGCCCACGTCGTCGCGCGAGAAACCGTAAGTCATCTGGGTCAGGTCGTTGGTGCCGAACGAGAAGAACTCGGCCTCGCGCGCCACGTCGTCCGCGGTCAGGGCCGCCCGCGGCACCTCAATCATCGTACCGACCAGGTAGTTCACCTTGATACCCTGCTTCTCGAACACCGCCCTGGCGACCTGGTTCACGAGGTCGCGCTGCAGCACGAACTCTCTTACGTCGCCGACCAGAGGAATCATCACCTCAGGCCGGACGTCAACGCCCTCGGCCTTGACTTGGCAGGCGGCCTCGAATATCGCCCGCGCCTGCATCTCGGTGATTTCCGGCTGGGTGATGCCGAGCCGGCAGCCGCGGAACCCGAGCATCGGGTTCTCCTCGCGCAGCCGCTCGACCGTGCGGGCGAGCTTGTCCTTCGGCACCTGCATCCGGGCCGCGACCCGCTCGATGCCCGGCTCGTCCTTGGGCAGGAACTCGTGCAGCGGCGGGTCGAGCGTCCGGATGGTCACCGGGTACCCGTTCATCTCGCGGAAGATACGCACGAAATCGTTGCGCTGCATCGGCAGCAGCTTGGCCAGGGCCTTGCGCCGGCCGACTGAATCCTCGGCCACGATCATCTCCTGCATCGCACCGATGCGGTCCTCGCCGAAGAACATGTGCTCGGTCCGGCACAGGCCGATGCCCTCGGCCCCGAACTCTCTCGCCTTGGCCGCGTCGCGCGGCAAATCCGCGTTGGTCCTGACGCCGAGCCGGCGGCGTTTGTCGGCCCACGACAGTATCGCCTCGAAATCCTTGCTGAATGACGCCTCGACCAGCGGCACCGGGCCGATGATCACTTCACCGGTCGTGCCGTTGATGGTCACGACGTCGCCTTCGGAGATTTCCTTCTCTCCGACCTTGACCTTGCGCACCGAATAGTCAACGCGCAGCGCCTCGCACCCGACCACGCACGGCTTGCCCATCCCGCGCGCCACCACTGCGGCGTGCGAAGTCATGCCGCCGGCCGCGGTCAGAAAACCTTCGGCACGGGCCATGCCCGCCACGTCGTCGGCCGAGGTCTGGTGCCGGATGAGCAGGGTCTTGTGCCCGGCCGCGGCCAGCTCGATGACCCGCTCCGAGGTCAGCGCCACTTCGCCGGTCGCGGCCCCGGGCGACGCGCCCAGGCCTTTGGCGACCGGCTCGTACTTCGCCTTCGGGTCCAGCCCCGGGTGCAGGAGCGCGTGGACCTCTTCGGGATTGATGCGCAGCACCGCGTCGTCCTGGGTGATGAGCCGCTCGCGCACCATATCGAAGGCGATGCGCACCGCGGACCGCGGCGTGCGCTTGCCGGTGCGGCACTGCAGGACCCAGAGCCGGCCGCTCTCGACCGTGAACTCGACATCCTGCATGTCCCGGTAGTGCCGCTCAAGCTTTCGGAACACCGTGAGCAACTGCTTGAGTATCCTCGGTTGCTCGGCTTCGAGCCATTCCAGGGGCTTGGGCGTCCTGATGCCGGCCACGATGTCCTCGCCCTGGGCGTTGTTCAGGTATTCGCCGTAGAACTTCGGCTCGCCGGTCGCCGGGTTGCGCGTGAACGCCACCCCGGTCGCCGAAGCCTCGCCCAGGTTCCCGAACACCATCGCCTGAACGTTCACCGCCGTGCCCCAGTCGTCCGGAATCCGGTAAATCCGGCGGTACTCCTGGGCCCGCGGGTTGTTCCAGGACTTGAGGACCGCCTCGATGGCCATCCAGAGCTGGTCTTCGACCGTCTGGGGAAAGTCCTTGCCGGTCAGCTCCCTGACCTTGGCCTTGTACCGGCCGACAATCCTGCCCAGGGTTTCGGCGTCGAGGTCGGCGTCGGTCTTTGCCCCGCTCCGCTTGCGCTCGGATGAAAGAATCTTCTCGAACTCCTCATCGCCCGTTGTGAGCACCACGTCCGAGAACATCTGGATGAACCGGCGGTACGAGTCGAGCGCAAACCGCTCGTTCTTGGTCAGCCGCGCCAGGCCGTCAACCGTAATGTCATTCAGGCCGAGGTTGAGAATGGTATCCATCATGCCCGGCATCGAAGCCCGGGCCCCGGAGCGGACCGACACGAGAAGCGGCTTGGCCGGGTCGCCGAGCTTTCGGCCGACGATTTCCTCGATGAACCTGACGCCCTGCCTGACCTCGGCCGGCAGGCGCCTGGGCATCTCTTGAGTGCGCATGTAGTGCACGCAGGCTTTGGTAGAAATGGTGAAACCGGGCGGCACCGGCAGCCCGATGTTGGTCATCTCGGCGAGGTTTGCGCCCTTGCCGCCGAGGATGTCCTTCATCCGGGCCGAGCCATCAGCCCGGTGTGCGCCAAAACGATAGACGAATTTCACGGACCTCCTTAGGAATGTAGAATCCAGTGCGGCCGCGAGCGGCCCGGGCTTACTGTCCGCTCTCGGGCGCCTCGGACAGAAACCCCTGGACCAGCTCTTCGGCCTGCTCGAACTGCGCCTCCTCGACCAGCACCTCGCCCCAGCTCGGCCGCATCATCTTCGCAATACCGTCATAAGCCGGAATCTGGTACGAATGCACCATCGCGGGGATGCCGTTCTGCTCGAGCAGGTCCTTGATGCTGTTGGCCGAAAACTCATCGGCCGGCCGGTAAACCACTCGCAGCGCCATCGAACCGTAAGTATAACCTGACGCTGCCTAAGGTCAACGCAATTGGGATGAAGGAGTCAAGGATTCGAGGATTCAAGTGGGCACAACCAGACCATCTCCGCCTCCTCGCTTGAGCCCTTGGTCTCTCGCCCCCTCGACCCCTTTCTCCCTGTTTGACACCCGGTGCGCCGATTCTATAATCGCCCCTTGATGAATCGCGACGAAGCCTGGTCATTGGTCCAGTCCAAGGTTACCAACCGCAACCTGCAGAAGCACATGCTCGCGACCGAGGCCTGCCTGCGCGCGCTCGGCCGCAAGCTCGGCGAAGACGAAGAAAAGTGGGCCCTGGCCGGGCTGGTGCACGACGTGGACTACGAGGAAACCAAGAACGATACCGCGCGGCACGGCCACGTCGGCGCGGAAATGCTTGCGTCCCAGGGCGTGGAGCCGGACGTAGTCCATGCGGTACTGGCGCACGTGGCCGCGGTTCCGGCCGAGAGCAACCTTGACAAAGCCCTCTACGCGACCGACCCGGTTACCGGGCTCATCGTGGCCGCGGCGCTCATGCACCCGTCGAAGAAGCTGGCCGAAGTAACCACCGACTTCATCATGCGCCGCTACTCCGAGAAGCGCTTCGCCGCCGGCGCGAACCGCGAGCAGATTGCCACCTGTTCAAGCCTCGGCCTGACGCTCGAGGACTTCGTCGCCACCTGCCTCGCTGCGATGCAGACAATCGCAGCCGAACTGGGACTGTAAAGAAGGGCTCACGGCTTACAGCTTACCGCTCACGGCTTCGGAGACAGGATTCCCGACCGTCAGCCTCGGCCCGATTCTACCATCTGACTTCTCATATCTCACATCTGATATCTCACATCTGACATCTCATATCTCCTGATGTGCTCCCCCAATCCCCAGTCGCCAGTCGCCAGTCCCCTCTCCCTACAGGACATCGTCTTCCGCCTCCAGCAATACTGGGCTTCTCAGGGCTGCGCGATTCTCTCGCCCTACAATTCGGAAGTCGGCGCCGGCACCTTCAACCCGGCCACTTTCATCCGCGTGCTCGACTCAAGGTCTTGGAACGTCGTGTACTGCGAGCCGTCCAAGCGGCCGCGCGACGGCCGGTACGCGCAGAACCCGCTCCGGGTCCAGCAGTTCTGGCAGCTCCAGGCGATTCTCAAGCCCGCGCCCGATGACATCCAGGACCGGTACCTGAAGAGCCTTGAGGCCATCGGCATTGACCTGCGAGCCAACGACGTCCGCTTCATTGAAGACGACTGGGAATCACCGACCCTTGGCGCGTGGGGACTCGGCTGGGAAGTTGACCTGAACGGCATTGAGATCACCCAGTTCACCTACTTCCAGCAGTGCGGCTCGATTGACTTGTCGGTCATCCCGGTCGAGCTGACCTATGGCCTGGAGCGCATCGCCATGTTCGTGCAGGGCGTTGACTCCATCTTCAACGTCCGCTGGAACGAACACCTCACTTGGGGCGATGTCTACCGCCAGAATGAAGAGGAGTTCTCGGTCTACAACTTCGAGCAGGCGGACGTGCCCTTGCACCGCGAGCTGTTCGAGCGGTTCGAATCCGAGGCTCAGCGACTCCTGAAGCTCGGCCTCGTGTATCCGGGTTATGACTGCGTCATCAAGTGCTCGCACTACTTCAACCTGCTCGAAGCCCGGAGCTCAATCAGCGTGTCCGAACGCCAGGCCTACATTGCCCGGGTCCGGCGCCTGGCACGTCTTGCCGCAACCACCTATCTCAAGAAGGCAGAACCGAAGGAGCAAGAATGAACCGAATTGCCGTCATCGCGATATGTCTGACCCTGCTGCTTGTCGCCTGCCCGCAGAAACAGGCTGACCCGAACGCAGCCGACCAGCAGGGAAGCCAGGCGCCAAAGGTCCGCGCTGGACTGTGGATTCTCGAACCGGCTGATGGTGCGACCGTTGCCTACCGTCCGAATATCGTCGGCACCATCTCGGACAAGACCGTCCCGGAAGTCTGGGTCGTGGTCCGGGCCGTAGGTATGGATGGCTACTGGGTGCAGCCGCCCGGCCGGGTTGACCCGAACGGACTTTGGGTCACCCAGGCCTATGTCGGAGAGGAAGGAACCCAGTCCGGGATCAAGTTCGAGGTTCAGGCATTCGCTAACCCTACTGCTCCGCTCTCCGCTGGCACCGAGCTTCCGGGCTGGCCTGCGGCCGCGATGAAGTCGAAACTAATCACCATCACAAGATAGAGCCTTCTCTGAACGTTGCAGCCGCCATCCTCGTGATGGCGGCTCCTGCTTCCAGTTCAGGCCGCGCAGCCAGACACTAATGTGACACTAAAGCCACATACTTTTCAAGGCTTCTGAAAGTGAGAAGTGGTTGCTAAGCTGCCACTTATTCAAGTCTTAGCTCAGATTCAGGAACGGTTCCCCCTACGACGGGGAGGGATGCGGGCCTCATAATCTGTCGGGCTATGGTCAGGGATGCGGGTCAGACTACGGTAGAGGTAATCCGACCCGCAATCTGCCAGAATGCGAGGACCACAACGGCTCCGACAATCTGACCGGATGCGGTCCATTCAACGGACCCGGATATTCGGGCCGATACGGCACCGGCAATCTCACCTGTAATGGCCCAAGATGCGGGCCGATATGTGGTCCAAGATACCGGTCCCGATACCTGACCCGCAACGGGTCAAGATGCCCTGCCCGCAACCCGACCCGATAGGATGCCCGCAACTCGACCCGCATCGGCACCTGCGGGACCATATTGACAATCGTCATCGTTCGCCTTGACTCGCTGCCATCCAGGATGATAATCTGACCATGGACGAACAGAGCCTGCTCGCTCGGATTACCGTCAACCCGCATATCTTCGGCGGCAAACCAATCATCCGCGGAAGACGGCTGGCGGTGGAACACGTGCTCGGCATGCTCGCTGCCGGTGACACGGTCGAAACCATCCTTGAGGGCTATCCCTGGCTGGAGCGTGAAGACGTTCTGGCGTGCCTTGCCTACGCCCACCGGCTCGTCGAGCACGAACGCATCGAGCCGGCACTCGCACAGGCCGGCGCGTGAAGGTTCTCCTCGACGCCTGCGTCTGGGGTGGAGCCAAGACTCAACTTCAAACATCCGGTCACGATGTCATCTGGGTCGGGGATTGGGCCGAAGACCCCGGCGACGACGAAATACTCGCAAGGGCCCATATTGAGGGTCGGGTGCTCGTGACTTTGGACAAAGACTTCGGCGAGTTGGCGGTTGTACGTGGGCTACCGCACAGTGGAATCATCCGCATGGTCGGCATCCCGGCCCGCCGCCAGGGCCAGACCTGTCTGCAGATGCTCGAGCGCTACGGCACGGAGTTGGGGCGGGGCGCGCTCGTCACTGTGGACAGCAGCCGCGTCAGAATCCGCTCCTGACCATCCGCTTCGGTGTTCATGGACACCGGCCCCCGCACTGCGGTAACTACCTGACCTTCACTGCCCGGCAGGACTCGCGCCCGGACGCACCGGCGATTGCAGTAGTGGCGGTCAGTGGTGGAACAGCCGAAGCCCCGTGAAAGCCATGACCATACCATACTCATCTGCGGCTTTCACTACGTCCTCGTCCCGAGTCGACCCGCCGGTCTGGACTATATAGCGCACGCCGGACCGCGCCGCCCGGTCAACGTTGTCCCGGAACGGGATGAACGCATCGGAACTCAGGGCTATGTCCTTGAACCGACCGAGCCAGTCGCGCTTCTCCTCTGCGCTCAACCGCTCAGGCGGGCGGTCGAACAGCGCCCGCCACGCCGCGTCCTCAGCCTCGGTCGCATCTTCCTCAAGGAACAGGTCAATTGCCGTGGCCTTCTCAGACCGGGTCACGCCTTTCCTGAACGCAAGGCCTCTGACCGTCGGGTGCAGTCGCAAGAGCCACTTGTCCGCCTTGGAACATGCCAGCCGCGTGCAGTGTATCCGCGACTGCTGGCCCGCGCCCACGCCGATAAGCTGGCCGTCATAGGCAAGGCAGACCGAATTGGACTGAATGTACTTGAGCGCGAGCGTCGCGACCAGCATGTCGGTCTTCGCTGATTCGGGAATGGTCTTGTTCCTGGTAACCACCTTCTCCAGGAGCTTCGTCCCGATGACCGCATTGTTACGGGGCTGTTCCATGGTGACGCCGAACACCTGTCTGGTCTCAACCTTGTCCGGCTCAAACGCCGGGTCAATCTCCAAGACCGGGTACTTGCCCTCTTTCTTGGCCTTGAGCAGCTCCAGAGCCCCAGGCTCGTACCCCGGCGCAATGCAGCCATCTGAGACTTCACGAGCCAGCATCCGTGCCGTCGGCTGGTCCAGTCTGTCGCTGAACGCGGCCCAGTCGCCGAACGACGACATCCGGTCCGCACCCCTTGCCCGGGCATAGGCGCAGGCCAGGGGCGAAAGCTCGGCCGCTTTGACGAACAGGGACTCAGCCAGTTCCGGGGACAACGGCCTGCCAGTTGCCGCGCCGGCCGGCGACACGTGCTTGAAGGACGCCGCGGCCGGCAGCCCAGTCAATACCCGCAGTTCATTCACCAGTTGCCACGAGTTGAGCGCGTCCAAAAGGTTCACGTACCCCGGCGCACCGGCCAGCACCCGGAACGGCAGCTTGTCTGCATACGCCCGCGCCGGCGCCTGGTGCGGATTCAGACCGTATCGGAGCCTGATCTCTTCCATGTGCCTGAAGCTACCAAACCGAACACCCGGGTCAAGCCGCGCGGCTCAGGGCATGTCGAATCCGGTTATCACCTCCGCCTTCTCGTTCTCCTTGTCGCCGAGCCTCGTATAGCGGAGCTTCTCGTTGTGGCGCAGCACCACGACAATCGTTCCCGGCCCTGGCAGACCCAGGCCGGTTTCCTTCTCATACGAGCCGTCGGTGGTGATGATACGCGCCTTGACCTCTTCCAGTGCCTGCCTCGTAACCGGGTGTGGAAACAACGGCCGTTTGAGCTCACCCCACGGCACCTTCTTCGTCTCAAGCTCCTGCTTTGTCGAGATGACCGCAATGGTCGGCTCCGCCTGCTCGCAGACCGCCAGCGGGATGCTGTGCATGCTGCCGTGGTGCGATACCTTCAAGAGCCCGCACGCCAGAAGGTTCACGAGTTTCTTTTCGCGCAGAAGCGCCTGCTCGGCGCAGTCCTTCTCCTGATACGGGTACTCCTGGGCGATGCACGCCCAACTGTCGAACTCCGCGTCGCCGCCGAGAATCGCCACCGCCGGGTTCTGCTTGCTGCGCACGTAGTCCGGGTCGTCGAGCGCGGTGTAGCGCAGCGACTGGATGTTCACCACGTCGTCGGCGCAGTGCTCGAGCCTGAGCACCACCGACGCGTTGTTCATGTCCACGCCGTAGGTCGCGTACCGGTTGCGCAGGGTCACCGACGGCGACAGCGCGGAGACCCGGACCCGGCCGTAGTACCACTCCATGCCGGATGACACCCTGACCATGCTCACCCTGTTTGTGACCACCGCCTTGAGCAGCTTGCAGTAGTCGGTCGAGTTGTGTCTGAAACCCGAATCCCAGAACTCTTCGGGCCTGGTCAGGTCGTCGTCGAGCAGCCGCTTGATGCCTGAGATGTGGTCCTTGTGCGGGTGGGTGGCGCAGATGAACGCGACCCGCTTGAAATCGCGCGCCTGCTTGAGCTTCTTGACGTAGTCGAGGGTCTTTGTGGCGTCACAGCAGTCAACGATGCCGAGCCGGCGTTCGCCGCCGCCGTCGCGCGGCAGTTCGATGACGATGTTGTCGCCAAACCCGACGTTCAGCACGTGGATAACCAGGTCGTCGAGGCCGATTGTGACCTTCGGCATGGTTCACATCCCGTCGGGCTGGCCGCTCACCGCACTGGCGTAGAGCGACTTCAGACCTTCTTTGACCGCGGCCAGGGTGTCAATGCGCAACAGCCGCACCTCGCCCTGCTTGAGCGGTTTGACGGCGTATGGCTCTGTGCCCTCATCGGCCACCGGTTCGAACCGGCCGATGACGAACGTCATCCCTTCAGCCAGCCCGTTCCAGAGCTGGGCCGCGGTCGGCTCATCCGACGCGGCACCGGCCACCTGGCGCACCGCTTCGGCCAACAGGGCCGGGCTGCCGGCGATTCCCAACAGCTCCAGCACGTTCTCTGGCGTGGCCAGCTTGTCCTTCTCATCGCTCCAGGTGCAGGCGTCGCCGAGCGGAATGAGCTTGGCGCCAGTATCCGGGTCGGCAAAGAGCAGCCGGATGAGCGAGTCATGCAGCCGCTCATCAACGGTAATCCGACGCAACGTCTCCTTCTTGGGCATAGTGTCCTCCTCTGGACGGGTTCAACTTACTGGCCACCGGCTCTGTGTCAAGTTGATTGACACCCGTCTGCCCGCGCCTATTCTGGAAACGTCAGCCAAGTCACTATGGTTACCTTGCTCGCCTGCCTGTTGCTTGCCGGCGCCGGACGGTTTGACCTTTCCGGCCAGGCATCGGGAATGGCCGTGGCCTGCTGCGACACCACCTTCGCCGGCCAAGCCGGTCTGCGCTACATCCCGACGCTATCCCTGGGCCTGGGCCCGCTGGACGCGGAGCTGTCCGCCAACGGCATCGGCTCGTGGTCAGCCCGGGGCGATTCCTCATTCGTCATTCGACATTCGACATTCGACATTGCCGCAAAGCCCTACCGCGCCTGGCTGCGCTACTCCGCCGCGCGGTTCGAGGCCCGTGCCGGGTTGCAGAAGCTCGCCTTCGGCTCAGCTACCCTGCTCCGGCCTTTGCAGTGGTTCGACCGGATTGACCCACGCGACCCGCTCGGCCTTACCGACGGTGTGTATGCCGCGCTGGCGCGGTACTGGTTCCAGAACAACGCCAACCTCTGGGCCTGGGGACTCATCGGCAACAGCGTGCCCAAAGGCTGGGAGAAGGTCGCGACCAACCGCTGGCGTCCTGAGTTCGGCGGCCGGGCCCAGTTGCCGCTGTCGCGCGGCGAGATTGCCCTGACGTTTCACCACCGCTGGTACGACCTGCGCTACTCGGGCAACCTGCCGGTGATTGTCCCGAACCAGAGCGAAGACCGGCTCGGGCTGGACGCGAAGATGGACGTCGGCCCGGGTCTGTGGTTCGAAGGAACGGCCACGCGCCAGACGCTCGGCGGCGACTCCGCGTTCTGGACCCGGATGGCCTGCATCGGCGTGGACTACACCTTCCGTCTGGGCAGCGGGCTGTATCTGTGTGTCGAGCACCTGGGCCTTGGCTCGGGCGAAGGTCCGTTCCTCGGCCAGACCGGGCAGGTAACATCGGTTCTCGTGAGCTACCCGCTCGGACTGCTCGACAACCTGCGGGCCATCGTGCTGGTGGACTGGCAGACCAAGGACGTGTATCGCTACGCCGGCTGGCAACGGACGTATGACCGCTGGCTTTTCAACGTAGCCGCGTTCTGGAACCCGGAGCAGCCGGCCGGGCCGGCCGGAACCGGTGCCGGAGCGGCGGGCAAGGGAATTCAGGTGACGGCGGCATTCAATCATTAGGAAAGAGGTCAAGTGATCGAGTGGTCCAGTGGCCAAGCGAGGATAGGACCGGAGCGGACGGCCGCCGGAGCAGGAGAGTAGTATGGAGAATGGAATTGTAGTTCAGACTGAGAATCTGGTGAAGAAGTATCGGACCGGCCGCACCGAGCTGGCCGCGCTCAAGGGCGTCAACCTGACCTTCCGGCGGGGCGAGTTCGCCGGCCTGGTCGGCCCGTCCGGCTCGGGCAAGACAACGCTCCTCAACATCATCGGCTCGCTCGACACGCCGACCTCGGGCGGCGCGCTGGTGCTGGGCGAGAAGGTCGAGACCCTGTCCCATCGCCGGGCCGCTGACCTGCGCAACCGGCACATCGGGTTCATCTTCCAGACCTTCAACCTGCTGCCGGTGTATACCGCGTACGAGAACGTCGAGTTCCCGCTGCTCCTGCTCGGCATGGGCGGGGTAGAACGGCGCAAGGCGGTGATGGATGCGCTCGAATGGGTCGGCCTGTCGGACCGGGCGAAGTCGCGGCCCGCCCAGCTCTCGGGCGGTGAAGGCCAGCGCGTCGCTATCGCCCGGGCGATGGTCAAGCGGCCGGAACTGGTGCTGGCCGATGAGCCGACCGCCAACCTCGACGCCGAGAACTCGCACAACATCCTGCACACGATGGAAGACCTGAACCGCCGGCTGGGCACGACCTTTATCTTTTCGACCCACGACCAGAAGGTCATCGAGCACCTGCGCCGCAAAATCGTGCTGGTGGACGGCCGCGTGGCATCGGATGAAAGTCAGACGGGTCCGACGCGTCCGTCTGGTCGGACTCAGGAATGACCATTCTGCGTCTCGCCATCCGCAACCTGCTCGGCGCAGGCATCAGGACCGGGCTGAACGTGCTGGTGCTGTCCTTGAGCTTCGTGGTCATCATCTGGGCGCAGGGTTTTCTCAACGGGATGAACCGGCAAGTGCAGGACGCGATGATTGCCACCGAGTACGGTGGCGGTCAGTACTGGCAGAAGGACTACGACCCCTACGACCCGTTCTCCCTGAACGACGCGCACGCGGAACTCCCCCCCGTGCTTGCGGAACTGGTGCGGGCCGGCGACGCCGCCCCGGTGCTCGTGACCCAGGGCTCGATATACAGCGCCGGGAGCATGCGGCCGGTCCTGCTCAAGGGCGTTGACCCGGGACAGCAGATCGTAAGCCTTCCGTCCGGCTTCCTCGCGCAGGACAGTGCCGCCGAAGAGTTGCCGGTGCTCATCGGCAGCCGGATGGCAAAGAGCGCGGGGCTCGAACCGGGCGACGTCGTGACCGTGCAGTGGCGCGACGCGCACGGCACCTTCGATGCCCGCGAGGCGCGGGTCGTGCAGGTGATGAGCACCTCGGTCCAGAGCGTTGACGTAGGCCAGGTCTGGCTGCCGCTGGAGCAGTTGCGCGCGATGACCGACATGCCGGGCCAGGCGACGCTGGTGACGGTGGCGAAGGGCCGCGGGGCACGATTCGAAAAGGCCTGGGACACAATCCCGATTCCCGGACGGAATCGGGTTATGTCCCGCGCCGGTTGGGTATTCCACTCGACCGACGACCTGATGAGCGACCTCCGGGCGCTGGTCAAAGCCAAGTCAACCAGCTCGTCAATCTTCTACCTGATTCTGCTCTTCCTCGCCATGCTTGCCATCTTCGACACACAGATTCTGTCGCTCTTCCGCCGCCGGAAAGAGCTGGGCACCCTGATGGCGCTGGGCATGACCCGCGGCCGCGTGATTCGGCTCTTCACGCTCGAAGGCGCGCTCCACGGCGTGCTGGCCGCGCTGGTCGGCTCGGTCTACGGGATTCCGTTTCTCGTCTTCATGTCGCGCCACGGCATCCAGATGCCCAAGATGCTGGACAGCATGGGCTTTGCCATCGGTGAACGGCTCTACTCGACGTACACCGCCGGGCTCGTGCTCGGCACGACCCTGCTCGTGCTGGCGGTGACAACGGTCGTCAGCTTCCTGCCTACGCGCCGCATCGCCAAGCTCAAACCGACCGACGCGCTCAGGGGGAGGTGGACGTGAGACCGGCGAGAAGCCTGCGGCTCACAGCTTACGGCCTACAGCCAGAAGTTCGGAGTTCCGAGCCGTCGGCCGTTAGCCGTCAGCCGTTGGCCATCCTATGATCGGCTTCCTGTTCAAGGGCCTGCTGCGCGACCGGTCGCGCAGCCTGTTCCCGGTGCTCGTGGTCGTGGCCGGCGTCGTGCTCACGGTCTTCATGGAGTCGTGGGTATCGGGCGAGAACCACGAGTTCATCCGCTCCAGCGCCGCGTTCCAGACCGGGCACGTGAAGGTTATGACCCGCGCCTATGCGGAGAAAGCGGACGAGATGCCGAACGACCTCGCCATCCAGGGTGTGGCGGCGATGCTTTCCGACCTGCGCCAGCGGTTCCCGCAACTGGACTGGACCCCGCGTACCAGGTTCGGCGGGCTGCTCGACGTGCCCGACTCGTCGGGCGAAACCCGGGCCCAGGGTCCGGTTGCCGGACTCGCCGTTGACCTGCTGTCGGACGCAAGCATCGAGACCGGTCTTCTGAACCTCAAGCCCGCGCTGGCGCAGGGCCGCCTGCCGCGCGCCGCCGGCGAGCTAGTCACAAGCGACGACCTCGCCCGCAAGCTCGGCATCGGGCCCGGCGGCAAGGTGACCCTGTTCGGCTCCACCATGTACGGCAGCATGGCGACGCGGAACTTCACGGTCGCGGGCACGGTCCGCTTCGGCATCACGGCGCTGGATAGGGGCTTCATCGTCGCGGACGTGGCCGACATCCAGGCCGCGCTCGATATGGACGACGCGGCCGGAGAGGTCGTCGGGTTCTTCAGAAACGGCGACTACGACGACCGCGCGGCCCGGCGCATCTGCCGCGAGTTCGGCGCGGAATACCCTTCGACCGGCGACCGATTCGCGCCAGTGATGCTCGCGCTGCCGGACCAGGGCGGTTTGCGCCAGGTCCTCGCCCTGCACGGCTTCTCCCTCGGCATCGTGATAACCGTCTTCCTAGTGGCCATGTCGCTCGTGCTCTGGAACGCGGGCCTGATGGGCAGCCTGCGCCGCTACGGTGAGTTCGGGGTCAGGCTGGCAATCGGGGAGCGTAAGGCGCACCTGTACCGCAGTCTCGTGGCCGAATCGGTGATGGTCGGGCTGGCCGGCACCGCCATCGGCACCGCGCTGGGGCTGGCCATCGCCTACTGGTTCCAGGCCCACGGGCTCAACTTCTCAACGTTGATGAAGGGTTCCACCGCGATGTACTCAATCGTGCTCCGGCCCTACGTGACCGCCGCCTGCTGGTTCATCGGGCTGATTCCGGGCCTGGGCGCGACCACGATCGGTGCGATGATATCCGGCGCCACCGTATTCCGCCGCAAGACCGCGACGTTGATCAAGGAGCTGGAGCTATGAAGACAGACAGCCGGATGGGACGAATGAGACTCGTAGGACTCATGGGGCTGAGTCTGTGCCTCGCCGCCGAAGTACCTTCGGGTGAGTGGATTCTCAAGAAGGTGGACGAGAACGGCTACCCCGACTCGCGCATCGCCGTGTCCCAGATGACAATCCGCCTGGCCCGCACCACGCGCACGGTCCGTGCCAAGTCCTGGATTCAGGGGTCGGACAAGTCCTTCACCGAGTTCCTCTACCCGGAACGGGACAAGGGCACCAAGATGCTCAAGCTCGGGGACGAACTCTGGACCTACACTCCCGCGACCGACCGGGTAATCAAGATTTCCGGCCACATGCTGCGCCAGTCGGTGATGGGTTCGGACCTGTCATACGAGGACATGATGGAGGACCACGAACTGACCGACCTGTACGACGCGACGGTTGGCGCTGACGACACTGTCCTCGGCCGGAACTGCTGGATGCTGGACCTCGTGGCGAAGCAGCCCGAGGTCAACTACTACACGCGCAAGGTCTGGGTAGACAAAGAGCGGTTCGTGCCGATGCGCGAGAACCGTTATGCCAAGAGCGGCCGGCTGCTCAAGACAACTGAGGTCAAAGCCGTGTCCTTTCGGCAGGGTCGCTGGGTGGCTGACCACGTGGTGTTCAAGGACGCGCTCAAGTCCGGGTCCGGGACCGAGTTCGCGCTCGACTCAATCAGCTTCAACGTCGCCATCCCGGATTACGTCTTCTCCAAAGCCTCGCTGCGAAAGTAGCCGATGTATGGGCACCCTCCCTCTCCTCTTGAGGAGAGGGTTGGGGTGAGAAGGCTACGCGCTACGTGGGCAATCACCCTCACCCTATCCCTCTCCCATTCAAGGGAGAGGGTACTTGAGGGACCCGGCAGAGCGCCTCGACTGCATTTGCCATACCAACCTGCCCGGTTAGAATAGCCGACCTGTGAAACCAGCCGCCCTGCTACCGAGATCGCTCGCTATGAGCCGCAGCCGTTCGACGGTCATCTCCCATCTGTGTCCATCTGTGTTCATCTGTGGTTTGCTCCTCTCGGCGACCGCCGCGGCCCAGACCGGCACTGTCAACGGTTTCGTCAAGGACGCCTCGAGCGGCGAGCCGCTCGCCTATGCCAACGTGTTCCTGGACAGGACCGAGCTGGGCGCGGCCACCAACGAAAAGGGCTATTTTCTTATCGCCCGGGTCCCGGCCGGCGACTACGAACTGGTCGCATCCTTTGTCGGGTACCAGACCGCGTGGCGCAAGCTCGCGGTCAGGCCCGGCCAGAACCTGCTTCAGGTGGTCGAGCTTTCGCCCGGCGCGGTCGAGGTCAAGGAAGTGAAGGTCACGGCAGAACGGGCAAGGTTCGAGCGCGAGGTCGAGTTGTCCGCCACCCGGCTGGAGACAAGACAACTGGTCCTGGCTCCAAAGCTCGGCGGCGAGGTGGACCTGTTGCGCACCATCCAGAGCCTGCCCGGCGTCATCGCCACATCCGACTTCTCGAACCGGCTCTACATCCGCGGCGGCTCGCCGGACCAGAACCTCATCCTGCTCGACGGCATCACTGTGTACAACCCGTCGCACCTGTTCGGCATGTTCTCGCCGTTTATCTCCGAGGCGGTATCGGACGTGACGCTGCTCGCCGGCGGGTTCCCGGCGAAGTATGGCTCCCGGCTCAGTTCGGTGCTCGACGTCACCACCCGCGAGGGCAACTCCAAGCGCTACACCGGCGACGCATCGGTCTCGATACTGGCGGCCAAAGGACTCGTCGAAGGCCCGCTGCCATTTTCAATCTCCAATCGCCAAACTTCAATCGTGCCGGACTCCGAAATTGGAAATTGGAAATCGGAGATTGGCAATTCTCCTGGTGGTTCATTCCTGTTCGCAGGCAGGCGGACCTATCTCCCCGACCTGCTGCTGGGCGCGCTCGGCGTGGACGGGCTCGGCTATTACTTCTACGACCTGATGGGCAAGGCCAACTACGAGCCCGGTGCCAACCAGAAACTCACCGTGGCGGGCATCGGCGCCGAGGACGTGCTGTCGTTCTGGGACCCGGAGAACCGGAGCTCGCTCGACGCGCAGTTGCGTTGGGGCAACCGCGGGGTGTCGGCCCGCTGGAACCGGGTCCTCAACCCGCTGCTCTACGGCGAGATGGCGGCCGCTTGGAGTAACTTCCGCTCCGGGTTCAACGTCGGCGTGGCCGAGGACACGGTCCGCTTCAAGACCGACATGACCGACTGGACTCTAAAGAGCGACCTGACCTGGTATCTCTCCGACCGCCACACGCTCGACTTCGGCCTGGACGCGCGCGCCGTGGTCATCACCGCGAGCGTTGACGTGGACTCTACGGTCACGGCCGGCGACACGCTCTACCCGCTCGCCCTGTACGCTGACGAGAAGTGGGAAATCATGCCCGGCAAGCTGTTCGCCCGGCCCGGGCTCAGGCTGTTCTACGACCCGCAGCACGGACGATTCGAACCTGAGCCGAGGCTGGGTCTCAAGTACATGCCGGGCGAGAACACCTCGGTCAACGCCGCAGCCGGCCGGTTCTCCCAGCCGATGGTCACCCTCAACTCGACCGACGCGGTGTTCTCAATCTATGACATCTGGCTGTCGGTTCCTGAGAAGTTCAAGCTGCCGACCGCGTGGCATTACGTCGCCGGGGTCGAGCACTGGCTCAAGTCCGACCTGACTGTCAAGGCTGAAGCCTACTACAAGGACTACAACAACCTGCTCGAGACCCGGTATGGCGACTTCTTCACCCCGCCGGAATCGCTCCAGGTCGCGGACGGCTTCTCCTACGGCGCGGAACTGATGCTGCGCAAGACCGAAGGCTGGGTCAATGGCTGGATTTCTTACTCGTACATGTGGACCCGGCGCTCGGTCGGGAGCGACGCCTACTACCCGCACTACGACCGCCGCCACAGTGTGAACCTCATCGTCAACTTCCCCAAGGTGTACTGGGGCATGGACGTATCAGCCAAGTGGACCCTCGGCACCGGCCTGCCCTACGCGGGTAGTATTGGCTACTACAGGAAACAGCGCTACATCCCGAGTGAACACTGGACGCGCTACGTCTGGCAGTTCGTTGAAGGCTCGCGTGACGCGTTCCGGTATCCGGTGTACCATCGCTTGGACGCCAGCCTGTCGAGAAACTGGAAGTTCAGGTGGGGCGAGCTGTCCGTCTTCCTTGACATCACTAACCTCTACAATGCCTCAAATGTCCTGCTCTACTACTGGGACTACGAGACACCGGACAACCTGCCAAGGCGCAAGAAGGTCGGGATGCTGCCGATCCTGCCAACCTTGGGTGTAACGGTAGGCTTCTAGGTATGAAGGAACTCAACCACAACCCGGTAGGTCGTTCCTCGATGGACAGTGGTGGTGGCGTCGGTCGGTCCGTCATTGGCTGTTGGGGACTGGCCGTCGTCGCCTGCCTGCTTCTCACCTGCGAAGCTCCCTTGTCAGAACGATTCGTGCCGGTGCTCTATGTCCACGGACTGGTATTCGCTCCGCGCGACAACCCTCGGGTCTTGGTGAATCGGACCTATGCCATCGACGAGGAGTTCGAGATCGACTTCCGCGATGCCGAAGTCCTGATGTGTCGCGGCCGCGACAGTTGGGTCCTTGACCATCGTGGCAACAGCCACTACATCTACGGCGACTACGACACGGTTGCGATCCGCCCGTTCGACACCGTGGCGCTTCGCGTTACGAAACCCGGTTTCGCACCCCTCGACGCTCGCACGATGGTGCCCGACACCTTCTCCATCCTTTCGCCAGCGCCGGCCGACACGGTCAAAATCGGTGATTCTCTAGTTTGGTCGAGAAGCCGGAACTGTAAGGGATACTACACGATGTTCAAGCGGGTTCAGATGGGTGACACGTACTTTATAGCCATACCGATACCGAACGAGTCGTTGCCCGGTCTGCCGTACGACAGTGCGGTCGTCAGAATCCCTCTGTTCTTTCTGAACGGCGAGCCGGAGGGCCAGTTCACCTTGTACCTGCTCGCCTGCGACACCAACTACTACGACTGGATAGAAGATTTCGGTCGTGGCCAGCCTGGCAGCGATTCCGCTCACATCAGCGGTGGCGTTGGCGTTTTCGGCTCAGCAGCGGAGTGTTCGGTCCAAGTCTACATCCGTCAAGACTCAACCGGAATGCACGTGTCCAAGAGAAAGAAGTCCCAACGGCACTGCGGAGTCCAGGACCCGCTGAAACTAGAATCGCGGTATCTCCATTTCAAGCAGCAGGTAATCGAACCCGGTTTCTGGCCGGTTCGTATGCCCGGCGACCAGTAGTCGCTTCCTAACACCGTCCCACTTCATCGCGACCGGCCTTGTCTCGCCCGCTCCGCCGCCTGAGTACCGCCAGGTCCATAGTTTTTCGCCGGCGTCCGAGTACCCGATAAGCACGAGGTCAGGCTGGCCGCTTGGGCCGACCGACGTCGCCCCAATCACGCACCCGCCCGGAACCCGTTCGATGCACCAGCCCCGGTCCTCCCCGCTCGTCGGCCCGTTGTACCGCCGGGTCCACAGCGTCTCGCCAGTCGGCGACAACCTGACTGTCAGTACGTCGAACGACGTCCCTTGGCCGGTTGACTGGCCGGTGATGAACGCGCCCGAATCAGGACCCAAGACCGCTGCCTGGGCAATATCCACGCCCTTCGCACCGTCCAGCGTCCATTGCCACCGCTTCCTCCCGTCAGGGTGAAACCCTGACGCCATGTAGTCGAATGACCGACCAGTCTCGTATGCCGACCCATACAGAACGACCTGTCCGGCGCCGGTCGCGATGACGCCCTGCGCCATGCTGCCCGGACCTTTTCCCGGCACCAGTTGCTGCCAGAGCAGAAACCCAAGACGGTCATACTTCAGGAGGAACGCGCTGGTTCCTGACTTGCCGAACACCCCTTTGCCCGCGATGTAGCAGTTGCCTGAATCATCCAGCGCGAGCCCGGTGCCGTAGTCGTCTTTCCTTTCGATGTCGAACCGCCTCGTGCATAGTGTCTCGCCCAGCGAGTCGGTCCAGATGGTGAAAGCGTCCCAATCAGACCTATCTACGATTTCTGATTTCCGATCTACGATCTCTCCCTCGCGAACGGTTGCCGCATCAGGTTTCCAGCGGCTGGAGCCGGCAAGCACCATCCTGCCGTCGCGCATGACCGCTGCCGCGACCGGCTTGTCATCAGAGTGCGCCGGCGAACCGTAACGCCGGAACCAGACGCTGTCACCATTCGGCCGGTACTTGAGTGCGATGATGTCCCAGCCCTGCGCAAAGTCGCCAATCGAGCCGCCGACCGCAATTGGGCAGCCGGACGAGTCCATCGCCAGCGCCCACGCCCGGTCCTCGCAATGCAGACTCGACCCGTAACGCCTTGTCCACACCACCTTTCGGGCTGTGTCAACGGCGAGCGTCACGACGTCGAAGTCCGTAGTCTCGGAGAAGCTGTATCCGGTCAGGAAAACCGTGCCGTCGTCGCCGAGCCCGAGTGCGGTGGCCCGGTCCTCAAGTCCTACCCGGTCATAGAACACCTCGTGCACCAGCGCCGGCTGAGCAATAAGGAACCAGGCAAGTGCGAACACTCCGGGAGTCTAGATGGCGCGCCCAACGTGTCAAACGGCCGGGCTTCGTTGACATTCTACGGTCTCCCAATATCATTCACTGCTTGGGGCCGTAGTGTAGCCTGGTTTAACACGTCGCCCTGTCACGGCGAAGACCGCCAGTTCAAATCTGGTCGGCCCCGCTTGAGAAGCATGCTCGGCCGTCTGTTGCCCGCCCTCCTCGTGCTGGCAGCGGCGGCCGAAGCGCGTGTCGAGAACCTGCCCAAGCGCTACTACCAGCTCAACCAGCGCTGCCAGGAGGTCGCGCGGCTCCTGGCCACCGGCGACAGCCGCCAGGCGTATGAACTGTTCGTGCCGCAGTTCCAGAAGGAAGTGTCGTTCGCCCGGTTCGACTCGGCGCTGGTCAACTGGTATCGCGGCCGCCGGCTGACCCGCGTCAAGTCCCAGCTCATTGACGTGCGCGGTCTGGGCGGCCATGCGTCAACCTGGGTGTTCTTTCAGGGCGAGCCGACCTACAACTACGTGTACCAGAACTGGCTGTATACCGACGATGGCTGGCGACTGGTCTGGCTGTCCAACATCCTGAACCAGACGATGCAGTTCGGCCACCGCGACAGCCAGGCGCTGGCAGCAGTGGCCCAAGCGGCGCTCGACTACGTCGCCTCGCCTGCCGGGCTGAGCGAAACAAGGTCAGGTCTTGTCCTACCGGACACGGTCGTAGTCAGTTGGCCGGGTTCGGACGTCTCGTTCCGCTCCGGTCACCGGCCGGTGCTGACGATTCCGCTGGCTGACGAGCCGGGCCGGATGCCCAGGGTACCGTTCTTCTTCAGGTTCGGGCAAATAAGGGTGCTTGGCAACCTGGCCACCTGCGCCGTTGACCTCAAGCCCACGAAGTGGAAGCGGCTGAGCTCCCTGCGCAGCACCCACAGCCTGCAGCTCTTCTTCGACCGCAAGAACGGCGCCTGGCTGCTCAACTCCTCGGGCAAGAAATGGTAGCGGGGCGGCTCGTGGCCTGCGCCACGCTCGCCTGCCTGTTCCTCGCGTGTCCGGGCCCCGACCACACGCCGCCTTCGGTCGCGCTCCTCTACCCGGAGAACGGCGATACGCTGCGCGGCACGGTTGAGGTGCGCTGCCGGGCGACCGACAACGACCGCGTCACCGCGGTCCGGTTGGTCCTTGACGGCTCGCTGCTCGCGACCGACTCGACACCGACCGGCAGCACCTTTTCGTTCGAGCTGAATGCCTCGGCGCTGAACCCGGATTCCTCGCACCTCGCGGTCTGCGTGGCGTTCGACCCATCGGGCAATTCGGACTCGTCACCGGCGGTCCGGTTCTTCGTTCACCCGGGCACAGTCCATCGCGGCACCATCGGCACGAACGAAACTTGGCGGTCCGGCGCGAATCCTCACGTGGTGCAGGACGAACTGTTCGTCGCTGCCCGGCTCGTGCTTGAGCCCGGGGTCGAGGTCCAGATGTCTGCGGGAAGCAGACTCACCGTCCTGGGCCGGGCCGGCAGCGCGCTCATTGCGGCCGGCACCGCCGCGGCGCCGATTCGTTTCCGGTCCAGGTCCCTGGCGCCCGAGCCCGGCGACTGGCTGGGTCTCGAGGTCGAAGCAGCCGCTGACTCGGCGATACTCGAACACTGCCGCATCGAGCACGGCGGGGCAAACGGCTCCGGCATGGTCTACAGCGCCGGTTCGCACCTGGCGGTCTCGGCGTGCTCGCTCGGGTTCAGCTCAAGCTACGGCGTTGCGGTTCGGGATAGTTCGTTTCTCCGGTTCGAGAACAACCGCATCTACGACTGCCTTGACCTGCCGGTGCTCGTGCCCCCCGGCGCAGTGACCTCGGCCGGTCCGGGCAACTCCTTTGCCGGTAACGCCCGAGACGGCATCGGCGTTGCCGGCGGCACGCTGACCGCCACGACCCAGTGGCCCAATCCCGGCATGCCCTATTATGTCGCCGCGACCGTCTCGGTCGGCGGGAACCAGACTCCGATGTTCTCCGTCGCCCCGGGGTGCTCGGTCTGCTTTGCGGAAAGCGCAGCCCTGCGTGTCGCGCTGGACAAGCCCGGCGGCCTGGTCGTGGACGGCTCAGCGGGCACAATCACTCTCACTGGCTTCGACTCCTTGTCGAACTGGCAGGGCATCGAGTTTTGGGAACTGACCGACTCGCGCAGCCAGTTGCGCAACTGCACTGTCGAGCACGGCGGTGCCAACGGCTTGGCCGCGCTCATCTGCTGCCGCCCGGTGACGGTTTACGGCACAACCATCCGCTCGAGCGCGAGTTCGGGCGTGTCCTGCCCAGGTCCCGGATTCGCCCAGTTCCAGTTCTCGACGGTTTCCGGGTGCGCCGGCTATCCCATGGTCCTCACGCCGGAAGCGGTGCGCACGATCGGCCCGGGCAACGCCTTGACCGGCAACGGCAAGGACTCAATCGCGGTATCCGCGGGCAGTATCAGCACGAACTCTCAGTGGCGCAACCACGGCATTCCGTATTGGATAACCGGCACGGTGTCGGTCGGCTCGCCCGGCGTGCCGGCCCTGGTCATTGACCCGGGTGCCACGCTCGTCTTTGCTGCCGGGGCCGGGCTCTCGGTCGGCAAGGACCAGCCCGGCACGCTCGCGGCCAACGGCGTGGCCGACTCGATTACGTTCACCGCCGCGCAGCCGGTTGCGGGCTCATGGCCGGGCATCGAGCTCCACGCCGGGTCCGCGGGCGGAACCAGCATCGAGTACTGCCGCCTGCTGTACGGCGGCGGGTCAGGCCGTGGCATCCTGTACGTCGAACGTTGCCTGCCGGTTGTCGAGCACTGCGAAATCGGCTTCTCCTCGAACTACTGCGTTTACCTGTTCGAGACACTGCTCGACCCGGACGTCGTGCGCGAACGCAACTGGCTGCACGACTGGGACCCGGACTACGACGATATCTTCGAGGAAGGCCTAGAGGGCGGCCAGTAGCGCCTCGTACTGAACCACGAGGTCGCTCTCGATCAACTGGATGTCCGCGAACACCCGCGCCAGCTTGTGCTGGTCCTCGCGCTTCCCGACCCTCACCCCGCTGCGGACCATTCCTTCGAGCTTGCCGGCGATGGTCCGCTCGGCCGAGATGATGTCGTCTAGCACGCCAGTCTGGTCCGGCAGGGCCAGCCGCATCGCCTCCAGGAACCGGACGTTGCTCTCCTTGTGTGCGACCATCGCCCACACCAGCCGGTCGAAGCAGGCGCGGCTCTCGGTCGAATCGCAGGTCGGGCAGAATGGCACCGTGTCCAGGAGGACGATGATTTCGTCATAGGCGTCGAGTCCTGACTTCCAGCCGCCCGACACCCGCTCCTGGTCGAGCTCCAGCGCCTGCTGCACCGACTGCCTGAGCAGCTCCTCAGGCTCCACCCAGCCGGACCCGGACGGACGGACGACGTACGCCTCGTAGACGGTGCCGGAGAGCGGCAGTTCGGCGGACGCATCGAGCGTATAGCCGTACACCCCTGCGGAGTCGTACCTCGTGGCGATGCCCCAGAACGAGTAACGGTGCTCCGGCCAGCCGCCCTGTACCAACACGACCCGGCCCCGGCTGAGTTCACCCTTGACTATCGGCATCGGGTCGGTTGAGTCCGCGGCGTCGAACACCTGGCGTGCGGCCAGGCCTGCGGCCCGGCACGCATCTTCGAGGTAGTCGCCCGCCAGCCCGCCCGGCCACCAGGCCGCACATTCGCTGTCGTTGGCGGTAAAGGTGAATGATTCGCCGGTCACTGCCGCGAGCCAGTCGTAGTCGGCAAAACGGCCGAAATGGCGCAGGATATCCTCAAGCGTAAGCGCCAGGCTGCTCGGGTAGCGGCCGGAAACCGGCATCGCGCCGAGCGGCCCGGGCCGGACCTTGAATGACAGCTCATGGTCGTCGCGCAGCACGGTGATGTCAACGACCGAATCCGCGGCCAGCGCCTCGGCCTGGGCTTTGCGTACGTCGTCGTTGGTTTCAACCGGCAGGTGGTTGTAGGTCATGAGTACGTCGCCGGGCTTCAGGCCGACGCGTTCGGCCTGGCCCCTGGGCAGGAGCTTCCACACCTCGGGCCGGCCGGCCCTGACAAAGGCCTCGCCGAGCCGGCTGCCGTTCGTCGCCGGCTCACAGGCCGCAAGCAGCAGCCCGGTAAGCGCTGTGACGAGCAACGAACGGTATTGCCGCGAGGACCCGACCGACCTCGCTTTGCTTCGGTATTGTCGCGAGGACGCGACAGACCTCGCTTTGCTTCGGTATTGTCGCGAGGACGCGACAGACCTCGCTTTGCTTCGGTATTGTCGCGAGGACGCGACAGACCTCGCTTTGCTTCGGTTCACAAGCTCCTTCAGCCG
>Ga0116202_10000288_pt1 | contig 27341 bp, 27 predicted proteins | sample LakKivw325mmetaG_FD_94479 | JGI IMG/M metagenome (GOLD analysis project Ga0116202, IMG submission 94479) | Anoxic lake water microbial communities from Lake Kivu, Rwanda to study Microbial Dark Matter (Phase II) - Lake Kivu water 325m metaG | ecosystem: Environmental > Aquatic > Freshwater >... | reverse complement strand
TGAGCTTCGACTGCGCCGGGATAGTCCCGCTGTCCCCACATCGCCACCCTCCACGAGGTTGTGGAAGGTCTACCCTTCGCAGCCGACGTCGCATGCGGCGTTGTCACCCATTGCGCTGTCTGACTCGTTGTGCCAGTCTGTGCGTCAAGACGATGACGGAGAAGCGCAGGACATACGAGACGGTGCCCATACCCCGGGTGCGGCTGCCGGTGATCGATAGTCTGGCGCAGGGCCGGCGGATGAGCCCGATGCACCTGCTCCTCGAAGTCGACGTGACCGACACGCGCCACGCGATCCGTGACTACCGCAGGCGCGCCGGTGAGCCGCTCTCGCTCACGTCGTACTTGACCTGGTGTCTGGCTCGGACGGTCGATGAAGACAGGGTGGTGCAGGCCTACCGTCGAGGCCGCAAGCTGGTCATCGCCACCGACGTGGACGTCTCCGTCATCATGGAGCGGGAGATAGGCGACGAGCAGGCGCCCCTTTTCCCTTACATAGTCAAGGCGGCGAACCGCAAGACTCCGGTCGAGATCCAGAGGGAGATACGCGCCGCCCAGACCGCTGACGCCGGGCCATCCCGCGCGTCGCGCTGGCTCAACCTCTACTGGTACCTGCCGGGCTTCGTCAGGAGCCTCCTCTGGAGCATCCTGCTGCGCTCCCCGACCTGGCGGATGAAGCTGACCGGGACGGTGGCACTCTCCGCCGTGGGCATGTTCGGCGCAGGCGCCGGCTGGGGCATACCGGTCCCCACCTATACGCTCAGCATCACGGTTGGCGGCATCTCCGAGAAGCCGGGCATCGTCAACGGGCAGACGGCAACTCGGGAGTACCTGTGCCTCTCTATCAGCATCGACCACAACGTGGTCGACGGCGCACCGGCGGCGCGCTTCGCCCGCAGGTTCAAAGACCTCGTGGAGTCGGCCAGGGGGCTTAAGGAATAGCACGCGCCACGCCCGGACGAAACGCGAGGACTGCCAGCCCACGACACGTTCAGATGAGGGCCCTGACGCGGGCGTAGCCAGTTGGCGTGACCGTGGTCGGCACGCAGCCCGATGGGAGGCGCATGCGCCTCCCCTGCGAATACGGTCCACCACCCCGCCGGAAGCCGGCGGGCCTGCCTGAGACGGGATCCTACGGGACACGGGCGTCAGGGGAGCGTGCGGGGGATGCCTGCCGCAGCGCCTTCGAACCGTGGGGGCAGACGGCCGAGCAGATGCCGCAGATGTGCCCGTCCTCGTACTCTGTGTAGTGCTCCTTCTTCCACCGGTCGCAGACCGCCGCGTCCAGCATTGCCTCTCGCGGGAGCCCGGCATGCCAAACGGCGCCCTTCAGCGCCCCGGACGGACACGCGTCCACGCAGCGCGTGCAGCCGCCGCAGTAACCCTGTTCGACCGGCGTGCCGCACGGGAGCCCCAAATCGGTGAAGACCGCGCCCAGCCGCACCCATGGTCCCAGAGAGCGCGTCACGAGTTGACAGTTGCGGCCAATCCACCCCAGCCCGGCGCGCGTCGCGACCGTCTTCTGCGGGAACTCCCCGGCGATGCGCACCCGGTCGACGCGCTGGGAGGCGGCCAGCGGCCTGGCGCTGAAGCCGCGCTGCACCAGTTCCGCCGCGAGCGCGGCGCCGAGCCGGTCGATGCGGCTGTTCAGCCGGACGTACTCTGCCGCGTACGGATGGGTGGGGCCGTTGCGGACGGTCGCCATGATGTCGGGGTTCACCGGCAGGGCGAACGAGACGCCGTACGGGAACGGAGAGCCGGCCTCCGACAGGGGCGCCGCCAGTCCCCGGAGGTCCGCCACGCCCCAGAGGGTGATGCCCTCCGCGCCCATCCAGGCCACCAGCCACTCGGGCACTGCCGAAGAGCACTCGGACATCTCGCACCCCAAACGGCGGTTCCGGGGAGGCCATGACCCGCAGTCCGCACCCGCGCGGCGTCCCACTCACGGCAGGGACACCGAGAGGCCGCGGCAGTCGCCGCGGTTGCGTGGGCGGGATGACGTCCCCGGAAGACCGCTGTCTTTGCCTGCTACTTGTCCACCATCGCCCAGATCTCAACCTCGAGGAGCCACTCCTCGCGGGCGAGGTCTTTCACGACCAGCAGTGTCGTGGGTGGGTAGGGGGGCTTCAGGTACTCGGCGCGGATGCCCTTGAAGATGGCGAAGTCCTCCCGGTTCTTCAGGAAGATCATCAGCTTGATGGCGTCCGCGAACGTCGCTCCGGCGGAGGCCAGCATGTTCTTCAGGTTCTCGAACACCTGCCGCGCCTGCGCCGCGAAGTCGCCTTTCCCGACCAGGTTCCCCTGGGTATCCCAGGCCACCTGCCCGGAGATGACCACCAGCGCTCCACCCTTGATCTTGAGACCCTGGGAGTAGTCTCCCGCCGGCTTGGGAACGTTCGTCGGCTGCAGATAGGTCTTCTCCATATGTCCCTCCTTGCGTTGACGGCCAGCCTGAAGGTGCTGCGCCTGCCGCGCACTCATCATACAGGTTTCATCTGCCCGCCCGGCAGTGCTGTCGCCCGCGCCTGACGCATGGTAGTATGGTCGGCGATAGCTGCTGCGGCTGGAGGGGGGCAACGTGAAAGCTACGCAGGGTTCAGTCGGGCGTGTCTTTGTGCTGAGGCTGGAGGACGGCGACGTCGTGCCGGAGTGCATCGAGCGGTTCGCCTCCGAGCAGAAGCTCCTCGTGGGGCAGGTGCTGCTGCTCGGCGCGTTCGACGAGGGCGCCGTCGTGGCCGGGCCGCGCGACTCGAACACGGTGCCGAGGAAGCCTATCCTGCTGCCCGTGGATGGTGTGCACGAGACCATCGGCGTGGGACTCATCGCGCCGGACGAGACCGGCGCCCCGCGGCTGCACATGCACGGTGCGCTCGGCCGCTCCGGCTCTACCCTCACCGGCTGCCTCCGCGCCGGCGTCGGCACGTGGCTGGTCGCGGAAGCCGTCATCACGGAACTCATCACCGACTCCGTCAGGCGCCTCCCGGACGCCGCGAGCGGCATCTCTCTGCTGACGCTCGAACCGTAGTGCCCCGGACGGTAGTTCGAAGGTTGAAAGGTGGGGGCGCGCCCACCCTGCCGGGCAGGCGTGGGAGTCTGGCCCCAACGCCAGAATGCCCGTCCACTCTGTCCACCTGGTCCATGCGGTCCATCGCGATGCGATGGCCGCGCGGGCGTCCGTCAGGGGGATGGCGGGCGAGGCATGCCTCGCCCCTACCTGAGAATCGATTGGTGCGCTCTGAGGAACACCGGGATACCCAAACCCGCCTCCGGAACCCCGCCCGCCCGATGGCGTCTCTGCATTTCGCGGGGCGGGCGTGATAGCGTGCCGCTTCGCCGGGTGCAGTGTTCCAGGTGAGACGGCGGAATGTTCCGAACCGCGGGCTGGCGTTCCCGCATTCTCGCGCGGGGGCGGTCCGGACGGAACGGCGCCGTTGCGCGCCTCTCCGCTCCGTGCGATAATCGCGGCTTCAGGCGCCTGCCTTCTTCACGGACCGAGACACACATGCACACGACGCTCCCACGCCCCGGCTACCGCACCATCTTCGCGCTGGCCTTCGTCATCGCGTTTCTGGTGCACCTGCTGCTGTTCTGTCTCTCTCCCATGGTCGGCGTGCTCATGGAGGAGATGCGCCTCAGCCACGCCCAGTTCGGCTTCGTCTTCTCCGTGGCGATGATCAGCCTCATCCTCTTCCGGCTTCCGTGGGGACTGCTGGCCGACCGGCGTGGCTACGTCGGCGTCATGCGGGTGGCGCTCGTCCTCTCCGCGCTGGCGGCGGGCTTCAGAGGAGTGTCCCAGGGCTACACCGGGCTGCTGGTGAGCCAGTTCTTCGTCGGCCTCGGCCTTGCCGCGGTGATGCCCTGCCTCTCGCTGATGGTCAAGGCCTGGGCGGCCGACAGGCCGGGACTGGGCACCGGCATCTACTTCTCGGGCTTCGCGGTCGGCAACGCCTCGGCGCTCGCGGTGACCCCGCGGCTGCTCGAGGTCATGTCGTGGCGGCAGGTCTTCTTGGTCTATGCCGCCGTCGCCGGAGCCGTCTGCATCCTCTGGTTCCTGCTGGGCCGGGGTGGCGGCTCGGTCAGCTCCAGCTTCCGATTAGGCGACATAAAACTCGTCATGCGCGAGCGGCTCGTCTGGGTGCTGCTCATCCTGCTCGTCGGCTCGATGGGCTGCTACGACACGCTGGCAAGCTGGATGCCGCGGGTGCTGCAGATGAAGGGGCTGGCGCCCGAGTTCGCTTCCGTGCTGCCGGCGGGCTTTTTCGCCGCGGGACCGGTGACGGGGCTACTGCTGGACCGTTTCCGCAACCGCAGAACGCTCGTCCTCCTGCTCGGCGTCGCCGCGGCGGCCGCGATTGCCCTGACCATCTCGGCGCCCCTGCCGCTGCTGCTGGTCTGCTTCTTTGCCATCGGTTTCACGACCACGGGCGTCAGCGTCGTCAGCCTTACGATGCCAGTTGAGGAGAAGCGGCTCTCGCCCTACGCCGGCACGGTGGTGGGGTTTGTCACCTCGGTGTCGAACGTCGGGCCGCTGGCGGTGCCGGTGGTCTTCGGGTACCTCATCGATGTGACCGGTTACTACGCCGCCTCGCTCGCCGCCGTCGCCGCCCTGGCCGTGGTCATCTTCGTCGGCTGCTCCCGGCTGATGCGCTGAACCCTGACGGCGCCGTCGCGCTGTGAAGGAAGGTTGCGCCACGCCGGGACTATGCCAGCAGGCCGAGGTCGCCCATCACCTGTCGAAGCTGCATCCGGGCGTCCTGGCTGAGCGGGCCGACCGGTCGCCGGCATGGACCGGCGTCCAGCCCTGCCATGAGCAGCGCCTCCTTGATGACGGCCGGGAAGGTGCCGAGCGAGAAGGCGGCTCGGAGCGGGGCAATCTCGGTCTGAGCCTTTTTGGCTCCCTCCATGTCGCCAGCCACAAATGCATCGTAGATGCGCACAAGGTGCCTGGCCGCCACGTTGCCGGATGCCGCCACCGCTCCGGCGCCGCCGTAGAGCAGCGTGGCGAAGACGAGCGTGTCCCGTCCCGCCAGCACCCGGAACGACTCAGGCGTCTCGTTGATGAACGACGCGGTGGTCGTGAGGTCGCCGCTGCTGTCCTTGATGCCGACCACGTTGTCGAGCTCGGCCAGCCGCGCCGCCAGCCGCACGGAGATGTTCACTCCCGTCCGCCCCGGGTTGCTGTAGAGCAGCACCGGCAACCGCGTGCAGGACGCCACCGCCCGGTAATACTCGTACAGCTCGTCCTGGCTCGGGGAGATGAAGCTCGGGGTGAGGACCGAGACGGCGTCCGCGCCGGCCCGCTCCGCCATCTGTGTGAGCTGGACCGCATCGCGCGTCGTGTTGGCGCCGGTGCCGGCGTAGACGGGGACACGACCCCGCGCCGCTGCGACCGTGACCTCGATGGCCCGCCGCTTCTCTTCGGCGTCGAGCGCGTAGTATTCGCCCTGGCTTCCGAGCACGAAGACCCCGTGGACGCCGTCGGTGATGAGCCGCTCCACCAGCATGGCGAGCGCGCTCTCGTTCAGTTGCTCGCTGGAGTCGAAGGGCGTTACCATGGCGGGTATGATGCCGTGCGGCGCGAACTTCATGTCGTGCTCCTTGCTGCCGGATTTCGCGTAGTGTAGGCTGCGCGGCTGCGCCGTTCAACACCGTCGCCCGCGCGCTGAGGAGGAGATGTGACCAGGAAAGCCCGACAGATAGTCAGGATAGATGAGGAGAAGTGCGACGGCTGCGGCGCCTGCGTGCCGGCCTGCGCCGAAGGCGCACTGCGCATAGTCGACGGCAAGGCCCGGCTCGTGAGCGAGACCTACTGCGATGGCCTGGGCGCATGTCTCGGCAACTGCCCCCGCGGCGCAATCTCGATAGAGGAGCGGCCGGCGGAGTCCTTCGATGAAGAGGCTGCGCGCCGTCACGTGGAGCGGTCCTCCCGGGCGGACGCGCCTGCTGCCGAGGAGGCGTCGTGCTGCCCGGTCGTTCAGCCAGTTCGGGTCGCGCATCCCGCGAAGGCCCCGGACGGAGCCTTACCGCCCCTCCCCCCACTGCCGAACTTCCCGATACAGCTCGGCCTCATCGGCCCCGCGGCCCCGTTCCTGCGCGATGCAGACGTTCTGCTGGCTGCCGACTGCGCCGGCTACGTCTTCCCCGGCCTGCGCCGGTTCCTGGACGGTCGCGTGCTCATCATCGCCTGTCCGAAGCTGGACGATGCCGGGGCGCACCTCCAGAAGCTGACCGAGATTCTGAAGCGCTCGACCGTGAAGAGCATCACGGTGGTGCGCACCGAGGTGCCCTGCTGCTCGGGCCTCGTGCGCCTGGCCGAGGCGGCGGCCGCTGCCAGCGGCCGGGATGTGCCGGTAGATGTCGTGGTTGTCCGCATCGACGGCGAGGTGAAGGAGCTGTGACTCTGACCGGCGCCGCCCCGAAAGTGCTGTTCATCTGTCTCGGCAATCTCTGCCGCTCGCCCATGGCGATGGCGCTGCTGCGCCACCGGCTCGACGGGTGCGCTGAGAACGCCGGTGTGTGCGTCGATTCGGCCGGCTACTACGACTGGGGGCCGTTCCCGCGGGAGGCGCACCCGTTCGCGCGGCGCGCTGTGGAGCGACTCTGCGGCTCCGACCTCCTGGCCGACCACATCGCGAAACAGTGGACTCCGGCCATGGTTGAGGACGCGACCTGCATCGTGGTGGCTGAAGAGCACATGCGCGCCGACTTCCCCGCCGGCAAGGTGGTGACGCTGCGCGAGCTGGGCGGCGAGACCGGCGACATTGCAGACCCGTACGGCGGCGACCTCGCAACCTACGTCGACTGCGCCCGCGACATCGACCGGCTCATCCTGAAGGGGTGGCCGTTGCTGCTCGGCGACCGCCGATGACGTCGACAAGTCGGAATTCCCCTTCGGATTCTGCGCTTTCCACTCGTGATGTGCGCCTCTGACCATGGTACTATGGCACATCAACAGCCTGAGGGGGTGGGGAGTCCTTGCCCGGCTGGCTTTCTTCATATCTGCGCCTTGCCTGGGATTTGCGGTCGTTCCTGCGGGAGCCCGCGACGCCTGAGCGCGGCCGCGAGTTCATCCGGCAGACTCTCCGCAACAGAGACTCCGCTTTTCTGAGCCTGGTGCGTCGCGCGGTCTACGGCAACTCGTCGAGCCCATACCTTCCGCTGCTGCAGTACGCCGGCTGCGAGTACGGCGACCTCGAGCGCATGGTTCGCGCCGACGGCCTCGAGCCGGCGCTGCGGCGCCTTAGCGAGAGGGGCGTCTACCTGACGCAGGAGGAGGTCAAGGGCAGGCAACCGGTCGTCCGCGGCGGACGGACTTTCCCTTTTGATGTTGCCAGCCTGAACAATCCCCTGGTGACCGGAGGCGTCCGGGTCAGCAGCAGCGGCAGCCGGAGCCCGCGAACCTCCACCATGCTGCGCCTGGACAGGGTGGCTTTCATGTCTCAATGCCAGGCCGTGGCGTTCTCGGCACATGGACTCCTCGGGCGGCCAACTCTCCTGTGGATGCCCGGCATGCCGTCCGGAGCCGGGCTCACTCAACTGCTGCAGTTCGCCAGGATGGGCGTGCCGCCGCGGAGGTGGTTCTCGCCGGCCGGGGCCGGAGCAGTCAAGCCGTCGCTCTTGAAGCGGCTGGCAGCTCTCTACATCGTCCATGCCGGCAGGCTCTTCGGTTCTCGCATGCCCTCGCCTGAGTACGTCAGTGGCGAGCAGGTCGAGGCGGTCCTCGCCTCCCTGCAGGAGGTCCTTAGGCTCGGGCGGGGGTGTGTCGTCTCGTGCTCTCCGAGCGCTGCGGTCAGGCTCTGTCAGGCGGCGCAGACGGCGGGAGTCGGCCTTGAACAGGTCGCCTTCTCGACCGGAGGTGAGCCGCTGACTCCGGCCAAGGCCGCCGAGATCCGGCGCGCGGGGGCCGGCATGGTGAACGTCTATGCTTCGTCCGACGTCGGCATCATCGGCTTCAGCTGTGCCGGAGAGAAGTCGGCGTGTGACGACGTCCACCTCCAGCAGGGCACGCTGGCCGCGATTCAGCATCGCCGAGAGACGCCCTTCGGGGGCGGACCGGTGGATGCCTTCCTCTTCACCTCCGTCATGGACAGGCCGTCCAGGGTGCTGCTGAACGTCGAGAGCGGCGACTACGGCGTCCTCGAGACCCGCGAGTGCGGCTGCGAGCTGGGCGCTCTCGGCTGGAAGCAGCACCTGCACAGCATCCGGAGCTTCGACAAGCTCACCGGCTGGGGCATGACGTTCGTGGGCACCAACCTGGTGCACATCGTCGAAGCGGTGCTGCCGGCACGGTTCGGTGGGGCCTCGACTGACTACCGACGGAGGAGGCCGGCGGCAGAACGCGCCTGGATGTCTTCGTGAGCCCGGATGTCGGTCCGGTCGATGAAGAAGAGGTCGTCCGCATCGTCCTTGCCGAGCTGAGCAAGGGCGGAGATACGAACCGCATGATGGCCGAGGTGTGGCGACAGGGTGACGTGCTGCGGGTGAGGCGGGAGCGACCACGACTGACGCCGGGCGGCAAGCAACTCTCGCTCCACATGGCGCGCGATGAGAAACGATGACACCATGCTGGCGTCCCCGTACACGGGAACAGCATTGCGGCAATCGCAGCGGGAGGTGAACCAGTCATGAACCTGAGAGCCCGGCATCTGTGTGTACTTGCGGTGGTTGCCGCTTTGCTCTGCGGCTGCTCCGCGCCGCGGGCGGCCGAACCGCAGGAGACATCCTCTGCCGGCGTTAGTCTCACGCTTTTCGGCATCGGAGCGGGCAGCACCATGCAATTGAAGGCGAATGCCGTCGCCGAGGCGATTCGCCTGGAGCACCCGGGGTGGCAGGTGACGTCGATGGCGGCGGGCGGCGAGGCCCGGCTCATCGAGAAGCGCATGGCCGGTGAGGCCGACCTCTACTTCAGCAACAGCCTCCGGAGCCTCGAGCTCGAGGTGTTCACGCCACTGCATCCGGGGATCGACTTCGGGCAGGCGACGGCCTACCGCCTCGTCATGCCGTCGTCTCCGGCATACGTGCAGCTCTTCGCTCGGGGGGACACAAGGCTTGCGACGCCGGCCGACATCGTGGAGCGGAGGTACCCGTTCGTCATGGGCAGCGGCGCCGGCATCACAAGGCAACTCTTCGACCGCATCCTGCGGTACTATGGGGCGAGTGTGGCTGAGTCGGAAGCATGGGGCGCGAGGTACGAGACCATGATCAGCGTCGGCCAGGAGGGCGTCGAAGCGCTGCAGTCGGGCCGGACCAACATGGGCTTCACCTGCGGCCCCGTGCCCGCCGCCGCGCTGATGGGGGTGACGTTCGACCTGAGGCTGCTGCCGCTGTCAGACCCCGGACTCGTGGACATGCTGGGCGAGTTCGGATGCGTACCGGCGACGATACGAGCAGGCACCTTCCCCTTCGTAACGGCGGATGTCGCCACCGTCATGTCCACCGAGTCGCTGGTGGCCCGGCCGGGGCTGCCGGACAACGTCATCTACGGCGTGTGCGAAGCGGTGTTCAATCACCTCGACGTCCTTGTTGCGGCGCATGCCCCGACGGCCGGGATGCTGACGCCCGAAGCCATCGCCGGCGCCGTCGCCATCGCCGGGCAGAGCGGACTGCAGTATCACCCCGGGGCCCTGGCGTACTACCGGGACCGGGGCTGGATACCCTGAGACCCTGCTGCGTTGCCCGAGGTCTGGAAGGCCGCATCCATGCGGTCCGCCGGCGCTGTGCCTGCATGATAGAATGTCGCGCCGCTTCGTGCGACGAAGGTACTATGTCTCTCGGAACCCGAACCGCCGCATACGTTCGCTACGCGTGGAGCCTGAGGTCCTTCCTCCGGGAGCCCGTAACGCCCGCCTTCGGCCGGGAGGTCATACGCCGGAGGCTCGACGGCCGGCCCGGCAGCTTCCTGGCCCTGATGCGGCAGACCGTCTACGGCAACCCTGCCAGCCCGTATCTGCCGCTGCTTCGCTTTGCCGGCTGCGAGTACGGCGACCTGGAGCGATTGGTCCTTACCGGCGGCCTGGAGCCGTCTCTGCAGCGGCTTTACGAGGCGGGGGTCTACCTGTCGGTCGAGGAGGTCAAAGGCAAGACGGAGGTCGTCCGCGGGAATCGTGCGTTCACCTTCAGTCCTCAGGCGTTCAATAACCCCCTGTTGCCGGGCGGCGTACAGGCGAGCAGCAGCGGCAGCCGCAGCACGGGGACAGTGACGACGTTGAACCTCGACCGCTCGGCTTACCATTCCTGCTGCATCGCTGTGGCTTTCTCCGCGCACGGCATGCTCGGCCGGCCAACGCTGCTGTGGATGCCCATTCTGCCCTCCGCCGCAGGGCTGGCGATACTGGTGCAGCTCTGCAAGATGGGAGCCACGCCGCTGCGGTGGTTCTCGCCGGTCGCGGCCGCCGCCATCCGGCCGTCACTCGTGAAGCGGCTGGCGACGCTCTACATCATCCACGCGGGCAGGCTGTTCGGTTCGCCCATCCCTTCGCCGGAGTTCGTGAACGGCGAACAGTTGCCACGGGTGGCGGATGCTCTCGGAGAGGCGCTCTCCGGGGGGCAGGGGTGTGTTGTCGCCTGCTCTCCCAGCTCGGCAGCCAGACTGGCCCGGTTCGCGATTGACGCGCACATGGATCTCTCGGCGGTCACGTTCATGACGAGCGGCGAACCGCTCACGCCGGCGAAGTGGGCGGAGGTACGGCTGGCCGGCGCGGATGCGTTGAACCTCTACGCCTTCGCCGAGGGAGGCGTGGTGGGTCTCGGTTGCGCCGGGGCGAAGCCGGAGTGTGACGACGTCCATCTGCTCGAGGGGTCGCAGGCGGTCATCCAGCGAAAGCGAGGCGTCGCGTTCGGCGGCGGACAGGTCGATGCATTCCTCTTCACCACGCTGCACGAGCGCACGGCGAAGATACTGCTGAACGTCGAGAGCGGCGACTTCGGCGTGAGCGAGGTGCGGCACTGCGGCTGCGGGCTGGAAGCGGCCGGGTTGACGCGGCATCTGCACAGCATCAGGAGCTTCGACAAGCTGACCGGCGAGGGCATGACGTTTGTTGGCACCGACCTCGTCCGCGTCATCGAGGAGACCCTGCCGGCGCGGTTCGGGGGTTCACCGACCGATTACCAGATGCTCGAGACGGAGGACGCGGCCGGCCGGACCCGCATCGACGTCCTTGTCAGTCCGGACGTGGGTGCAGTCGATGAAGACGAGGTGAGCCGGCTTGTGCTCTCCGAGTTGAGCCGTGGTGGGGAGACGAATCGCATGATGGCCGAAGTCTGGAGGCAAGGCGGCGTGCTGCGCGTCCGTCGTGAACGGCCTCGTATCACCGCCGGCGGCAAGCTACTGTCGCTCCACATCGTGAAAGAGAGGGCCGGCTAAGCGATGCCGGGCGGTCGTGCCAGGCGCGATGCGCCCCCACGGTGCCACCACGGAGGAGAGTGGAGTGAAGTGAAGCGAACGTTGACATTCCCGTTGCTGTATTCGTTCATGCTGCTTGCGGTTGCGACTGGATGCGCGGCTCAGCAGCCGGTTGCCCCGGCAGGGGTTGATGGGAAGGACGTAACGCTGACCCTCGTCGGTTTCACCGCCGGCAGTTCCGTCCAGCTCCGAGCGGACGCCATGGCCGAGGCGATACGCCTGGAGCAGCCCGGCTGGAACGTGGTCTCCATGGCGGCCGGCGGCGAGGCGCGACTCATCAGCAAGCGGCTGGCGGGAGAGGCGGACCTCTACTTCCCCACTTCGCCGCGCGCGGTGGAACTGGCGGTGCAGGTCCCGCTGCATCCCGGCGTGGAGTATGAGGCGCTGACCGACTACCGCATCGTCATGCCATCGGGCCTCCTTGTGCTCCAGTTGCTCGTCCGCGAGGACAGCGGATTCCTCGAACCCTCGGACCTCGTGCTGCGGCGCCGGCCGTACGTCGCCGGCTGCGGCGCGGGAACCATGACGTTGCTGTTGTCGCGCATGTTCGAGTACTACGGCTCAAGCCTGGATGAGGCCGCCGCATGGGGGCTCAGGCTGGAGCCGATACTCGTCCCGAGCGCCGAAGGCGTCGACGCTCTCGTGTCCGGCCGTATCGACGTCGGGATGACTTGGTCCGGGATACCGAACAGCCAGTTCCTCGGTCTCACGTCGGGTGTCCGGCTGCTGCAGATCGCGGATGCCGGCCTGGTGCAGATGTTCCGCGACCTGGGCTGCGTCCCTGCTGTCGTTCCTGCAGGAACATACCCGTTCGTGCGCGAGGATGTGGCCACCGTCGGAGCGATTCAACCGTTGGTCGCCCGGGCCGACCTGGACGAGGACGTGGTCTACGCTGTCGCCCGCGCCGTCTTCGACCACGCAGACCTGATCACGGCGGCATATCCGGGCGGGGCGGCCTATCTGACGCCGGCGGCCGTGGCCGAGGCGGTCGACCTCAGCCGGGAGACCGGCGTTCCGTTTCACCCCGGCGCACTGCGGTTCTACAGGGAGATGGGTTGGGTGATCTAGCGTCAGATGCGAGTGGCGCAGGCCATGTGTGGTCACGCCTGCGACCGGCCGCGGCGTCCTTCCTCCGGCCGGCGTTGAGGCGCAGGCTGCAGCAGGGCCGCTTTCGCAACGGCGTCGCGGTCGCCTCGGTGCTCCTGGCGTTGTACCACGTCATCAGCCCGCTGACGGGTCGCCTGCCGCTCGACGCCCACCTCATGGTACATCTCTGCGCCGTCCTCGCGCTCACCTTCGTGCTGTTCGAAGGGCCCGGCCGGAGCCGCGCCGTGCCGGGATGGCCGGACGTTGCGCTTGTCGTTGTGTGTGTCCTGGAGGGGTTCTACTTCCTGGGCAGCATCGATGAGCTGCTGCTGCGCGCCCTCGTCATCACGCCGCTCGCGCGGCCCGATGTCCTTGTGGCGGGCCTGCTGGTGCTCCTGCTGCTCGAAGGCGCCCGGAGAGCGGTCGGGATGCCGTTCGTTGTCATTATCTGCTGCTTCCTGCTCCTCATGTACGCGGGACCCTACCTGCCGGGCATGTGGGCTCATCCCGGGATGGATATCGTCGAGATGCTCGATGTCACCGTCTGGTCACGTTTGCAGGGCATCTGGGGCATCCCCCTGAGGATGTCGGCCACCCTCATCTCGCTCTTCCTCATCTTCGGGAAGCTGATGCAGTACTCCGGGCTGGGAGAGCTGTTCACTTCGGTCTGTGAGGCCCTTGCCGGCGGCTCCAGAGGCGGCCCGGCCAAGGTTGCCGTCATCGGCAGCGCCCTGGTCGGCAGCGTCACGGCGGGCCCGGTGACGAACATGGTGATGACGGGGAGCATGACCATCCCCATGATGAAGAAGGCCGGCTACAAGCCGCACTTCGCGGCTGCGGTCGAGGCGGCCGCATCGACCGGCGCGGCCATAGTGCCGCCGGTCATGACGGGCCTCGTGTTCATCATGGCCGAGCTGACCGGTACGCCCTACATTCGCATCATGTTGCTCGCGGTCACGCCGGCGCTGCTGTACTACACCTGCATCCTGCTTCAGGTGCACTTCCAGGCGGTCAAGACCGGGATGCGCCCGAGCGGCCAGGGTAGAGACGTGGCAAGGGTGCGGCGTGAATTCGCCGCCCGCGGGCACCTGCTCGCGCCCGTTGTCGTCCTGATAGGGCTGCTCATCGATGGCTACTATCCGGCCACGGCGGTGCTGTGGGCCATTCCGTGCGTTCCGGCGGCTGCGGCGCTGCGCCGCAGCACGCGAATGAGCCTGCGGCGCATCCTCCGGGCGCTCGCCGAGGCCTCGCAGGAGCTGGTGCGCGTGGCGCCGGTGTGCGCCCTCAGCGGCATCGTCATCATCGCTCTGTTCCAGACAGGCCTGGGGAGCACATTCAGCCATGTGGTCAGCGCGGCAGCCGGCCAGTCCATGCTGCTGCTCATCATCATGGGGGGCGCCGCCTGTCTTGTTCTCGGCCTCGGAGTTCCTCCGACCGCCTCCTACCTGATGACCGTGCTCATCGTGGCGCCTCTGATGGTGAAGTCCGGTCTGCCCGTCGAGGTGGCGCACTTCTTCTCCCTGTACTACGCCATCCTCGCCTTCATCACGCCGCCGGATGCTGTCGGGGCGCTCGTTGCGGCGGGCATGGCCGGGGCGGGCTTCTGGCCGACGAGCTTCACCGCGATGCGCCTGGCGACGGTCGGATTCGTCGTCCCGGTGGTGTTCGTCTACCGCCCCGCCCTGCTGCTGCTCGGCGGTCCTCTCGAGATACTGTGGGCGCTCGCCGCTTCACTGCTCCTGGTGGTTTGTCTCGCTGCGACGTTTGAGGGGTGGCTGCTGGTGCGCCTGTCTCGACCGGAGAGACTCGCCTTGCTCGGGGCCGGCGTTGCGCTGATACCGCCCGTTGCGCTCGCCAATCTCGTTGCGCTGGCCGTCGCCGCCGCCGTCCTGGCAACGAATCTGACCCGTCGCGCTTCGACTCCAGGTGCTCCTCCCCATCCGTGACGTATACTGACGTGTCCGGACAGCGGCCTCAGGTGAATCACGGGCCGCGCTGCTCCGGCCGCCGTTTGGTATGAACGCTTACGGCATCTTCATCCTCCTGGCGCTGCTCGTGGAGTACGTGCTCCACTGTGTGGCCGATGTGCTGAACGTCAGGGCGCTCGAGGGAGCACCGCCTGAGCAGGTAGTGCCGCTCTACGCAGGCGGAGAGGACGAGCGCGCGCGGCGCTACGTGCGGACCGCGACGTTCGCCGGCTGCATCGAGAGGTCCGCTGCCCTGCTGGCCGTCCTTGCCTTCTGGTTCGCCGGCGGTTTCGGCTGGCTGGATGGGATTGTGCGACTGTGCCTCTCCGGCGAGGTCGCCCGGGGACTGGCGTATATCGGACTGCTTGCGCTCGCCTACACGGCGCTCGGCATCCCCTTCGACGTGCACCGCACGTTCGGCATCGAGGCGCGCTTCGGGTTCAATCGCACGACCTGGCGCACCTTCGTCACGGACCGGCTGAAGGGACTGGCGCTGGCGGCGCTCATCGGTGGGCCGCTGCTGGCGGGAGTTCTGCTGCTCTTCCTCAGGGCCGGGGAGAGCGCATGGCTGCTCTGCTGGGTCGTGGTGGTCGCTTTCTCGCTGGTGACGCAGTGGCTCGGGCCGGCGCTCATCCTCCCGCTGTTCAACCGGTTCGACCCCATGCCCGAGGGCGAGCTGCGGCAGGGCATCCTGGCCTATGCGAGTTCCGTGCGCTTTCCTGTGCAGAACCTGTACGTCGTGGACGGCTCGCGCCGCACATCGAAGGCCAATGCGTACTTCACAGGGCTGGGCCGCAGGCGGCGCATCGCCCTGTTCGATACACTCATCAATCGGCACTCTGTGGGCGAAGTCGTCGCCGTGCTGGCGCACGAGGTGGGTCACTACAAGCGCCGGCACGTGTTGCAGGGCCTGCTGCTCGCCTCGGCCCACGCGGGGCTGGCCCTCTTCCTGCTCAACTACTTCCTGGGGCGGCCGGGCCTGTACGAAGCCCTGTTCTACCAGCAGCCGTCAGTGTACGCTGGCCTGGTCGCCTTCGCTCTGCTGTACACGCCGGTCGAGTCCTTCCTTTCGGTGCTTGTCAACGGCATCTCCCGGCGTCAGGAGTTCGAGGCCGACCGCTACGCGGTTTCTACGGCGCCGCAGCCGGCGGAGCTCGGCGCGGCGTTGCGGACGTTGTCGGTGACCAGCCTCGCGCACCCCAACCCTCACCCGTTCTACGTGGTGCTGAACTACACGCATCCTCCGCTCGCCCGCCGGCTGGAGGCCATCGAGGCAGCGTTGCGGGGGCGCGCGGTGGGGCGCGAGTCACGAGTGCGGCCATGAGACGCAGAGCCTTCCTTGTGTACGCTCTGGCGACGTCGCTCCTGGAGATGGCGGTGCTCCTGACCGTTCTGCTCTGGGTGCTGCCCTCGGCTGGCGTGGTCGTGCCGCCGGTCTTCACCATTGCGGCGGTCTCGGTTCTGGCGACCACCTCACTCGTGCTGACGCACCTCAACCTGAAAGCCATCGCCAGACGGCCGGTGCGCTCGCCGGACGTCGGCGTTCGCGCCGTGGTGGTGAGGCCGCTGGCGCCGAAGGGCTACGTGCGTGTGGGGAACGAACTCTGGCCGGCGCTGTGCGAGACCTCGCATGTCGAGAGAGGCAGCGAGGTTACTGTCGTCCGCATGGATGGTCTCCGCCTTGTTGTGGCGCCGGTGGATGAATCGCCGTCGCCGTAGTGACGCGCTCGTGACTGCTCGCTGCCCCGGTGGTTGACGCAGTCGGTCGTGACCACTAGACTGGCGCTCTCTCAACGTGGCGCGAAGCGGGAGGTCAGAGATGGAGCAGAAGCGAAGGGTGCGGATCGTGGTGGGGACGGCGGCGGCATACGCCGAGCTGAACGGCACAAAGGTTGCCTCGGCGGTCTGGGCAGCCCTCCCGCTCGACTTCCGGGTGCAGAGGTGGGGCGACGAGTTCTATGGCTCCGTGCCGCTCGACCTGGTCCAGGAAACCCCCCAGGAGGTGGTCGAGCGGGGCGCCCTCGCGTGGTGGCCGCCCGGTCATGCCATCTGCCTCTTCTTCGGTCCCACGCCGGCCAGCGTGGCAGACGAACCAAGGGCCGCGAGCGACGTGACCGTGTTCGGCAGCATAGAGGGAGACCCGACGGTGTTCAGGTCCATCTCCGGGAGCGCCCGGATGCGCATCGAGCAGGACCGGGTCTAGCGGCAACCGCCGGCTGAACGAAGAGCGCTGCGTGCCGTGTCGTCTACCAGGCGTCGATGTTGGCGCGGAAGAAGACGGTCGCGCACAGCTCAATGACGAATCCGTACACCGGACCAAGGATGAGTATCCACCAGAATCCGAGGCCGTAGCTGTGCGTGAAGAGAGAGAGCACCAGCCCGAACAGCAGCCCGATGAGGGCGCCGTGCGTCATCCAGTGGTACCGGAGCGAACTGATGCCAATGGTGAAGCCCATGAGTGCGTTGGTGAACACGATGAGTATGGCCTGATGCCATTGCACCTCGAGCCCCATCCCCTTGGAGCATATCGCCCACGAGGCGAGTCCGCACGCAGTGCCAAGCACGGTCGTCACGGACACGCGGCGTTCGTTCAGCAACAGTAACCTCCTTCCCCGCGGGTGCAGCTATGCGGGGCGCAGGATGACATCTCCATCCTGTATAACGCACGGGAGGGGAATCGGATTACTGCTGAACGGCGGTTGGACCAGGTTCACCGGCTACTGAGGCAGGAGGAGAGGCACCAGGTAGATGACCTCGAGCGCTTCGTAGACCGCCGAAACCGCGAGGACGGCCGCCACGAGGATGTAGAGGGTCAGGGCCTGCTTCAGGCCGATGCCGTAGCCCTGCAACCACCTCGTGGCACCGACGCTCGAAGGCGAGACGAAGGCGCGACCGAGGACGAAGGCCGCCAGGATGGCGAGGATATAGCCCTGCCCCTCGAGGATGAGCGTTCCCATGTGGGGAATCATCGCCACCCTGAGCTCCGGAGTCGTCGGCGCCAGCAGCAGTCCCCACAGCACGGCGCGGATGGCGCCCATGCCCACGCCGGCGAAGGGGATGAGCATCGAGGGCAGCATGAGGACCACGAAGCTGCCCAGGAAGAAGTTGACAAGAAACGTCAGCAGCATGGCCTGGAGCACCGCGCCGTTCGCGTATGCCGCTGCCACCTGAGCCATCGTCCCCTGGGAGAACCCCTCCAGCACCGATTGCGTCAGCATCTCCTGCACCTCGGGGTGCGAGGCGACCGCGATCATGGCGATGCCGACCATCGCGTAGTAGCAGATGTTCAACACCAGGTAGGCCCGCCGGTGCAGACGGACGAGGGCGATTGCCTTGCGAAATAGTCCCTTCATGCGGTACGCCTTCGGTTCAGCAACTGACGGCCTCAGACCTTCGCATGCTCGCATCCGCGGCGGTTGCCGTCAAGTGCGTCGCGTACGGCGTTGTCGGCTTCGGCCTTGTGGTATAGTGCCACGTCAGCAGAGACGCGCCCGCCGGCGACCGCGCCGGGCGGATCGGAAAGGAGTTCACATGGCGAAGAAACCATACCTGTGGCTTGTCTGGACACGCTGCGCCCCCGATCTGGATACCGAGTTCAACAAGTGGTACGACGAGATACACCTCCCGATGCTGAACAAGGGCGGTCACATCAAGGCAGTGACGCGCTACAAGCTTTCTCCCGAGGCGCCCTCGGAGCAGCCGCCGTACCTGGCCGTCTACGAGTTCAAGGACGTGGCCACCTTCAAGGCATGGCTGTCGAGTGACGCGCTCGCCGAAGCGCGCAAGGAGATGAAGGGAACGTGGGGCGGGCGCGACATGGAGATCAAGGCCCGCGCCTTCTACGAGCCTATCGGAAAGTAGCCCCTCACGCCTGCGGCGCTTTCGGCTGCCACCGGCATGTTGCTGACTGCGGGGCCGATGCCCCCTGAGCGGGGGCGGCCCCGGTCAGGCATTCGTGCTCCCTCTTCATGCAGCGGTCCATGACGACCATCAGGCCGGCTTCCCGCGCCCGCCGGGCGGCGCCGGGGTTCACCACACCGAGCTGCAGCCAGACCGCCTTCGCCTTCGCGGCGATGGCGTCTTCAACTATCTCGGGAGCGAACTCCGCCCTCCTGAAGACGTCCACCACGTCGGGCGGCTGCGGCAGGTCGCGCAGGCTCGCGTAGGCCTTGCGGCCCAGTATCTGGTCGGCGCTCGGGTTGATGGGAATCACATCGTAGCCGTGGTCGATGAGATACTGCGCCACGCGGTAGCTGTCCTGCTCGGGTCTGGCCGAGAGCCCGACCATCGCCACGGTCTTGCTTCCTCTCAGTATCTTCCTGACCGGGTACGCCATTCCGTCTTTCTCCTTCGCCTTGCCCGGCGCGGTGCGATGCGCGCTGCAGGGCGCTCTAGTCGAGTTGCACCTCATCGCGGTAGCCGGGTATGACCACGTCCCAGCCGCGCTTCTCCGCCACGAGCGCTGCGAAGTCGTGCGACGACTCCTTCTCCCCGTGGACGACAAAGACCTTCCTCGGCGTGTTCTTGACGGTGGAGAGCCAGCGCATCAGCTCGTTCTGGTCGGCGTGGGATGAGAACCCCTGGATCTGCTCTACCCGTGCGTTGACGGCGTGAGTCTCGTTGTAGATGCGTACCTCTTTGGCGCCGTCGACTATCTGGCGGCCGAGCGTCCCGACTGCCTGGTAGCCCACGAAGAGGATGGTCGACTCCGGCCGCGAAATGTTGTTGACCAGATGGTGCTTGATGCGGCCTCCGGTGCACATGCCGGACCCCGCGATTATCATGCCCGTGCCCCCGAGGTAGTTGAGCGCCTTCGAGTGTTCGCTGCTCTCGACCGCCATCAGGCTGGGGAAGTCGAACAGGCTCTTGTGCAGGGCGATGGTCTCCTGAGCCTCTTCATCGAACAGCTCCGTGTGCTTTCTGAACACGTCCGTCACCTTGATGGCCATCGGGCTGTCGAGGAAGACGAGGATATGAGGGATGCGGTTGGCCCTGAGCAGCTCGGTCATGTGGTAGAGCAGTTCCTGCGCCCTCTCGATGGCGAAGGAGGGCACGATGATGTTGCCGCGGCGCTCGACGGCGGCCTTGATGACACTCTCGAGCTGGTCGTCGACCGCGTCGACGGCCTCGTGTGTGCGGTTGCCGTAGGTCGACTCGACGAGGATGTAGTCCGCCTGCTCGAAGGTGCTCGGGTCGCGCAGGATGGGCCTGTCCCAGCGGCCGACATCGCCGGAGAAGATGATGCGCCGGCTCTCGCCGTTGAGATGAAGGTCGAGCGCAATCATCGTGGACCCGAGTATGTGGCCGGCGTCGTACAGGCTGGCTGTCACACCGTTTGCCACCTCGGTCGGCTTCATACAGCGGATTGGCTTGAAGAGGTTGAAGCAGGCCTCCGCATCTTCGGCCGTGTAGAGCGGCTGTTCCGGGTATGGGCCGGTCCGCCCCTCCCGCTCGTGCCGCTTCTGCTTCTGTTCGGCGTCCGATTCCTGCAGGTTGGCGGAGTCGAGCAGCGAGATGCGCATGATCTCGGCGGTAGCCGGCGTGCAGTAGACCGGTCCCTTGAAGCCGTCGCGAGCAAGCCTTGGCAGGAAGCCGCAGTGGTCCAGGTGTGCGTGCGTGATGAGCACGGCATCGATGGAGGAAGGCGGGACCGGGAAGGGGTCCCAGTCGCGTTGCCGCAGCTCACGTTCCTGGTGCATGCCGCAGTCGACGAGGAGTCGCTGTCCATCGGCCTCGAGCAGGAACCGCGAACCGGTCACGTTCTCTGCTGCGCCGAGGAACCTGAGCCTGAAGTTCATGCTTCGCTCCTTCCGTTCGGGCTGACGCTGGGGAGGAGGCACGCGGCCTCGGGTGCGGGCGACGCACCGGCCGGCGTCTCGACGGCACTCGCGCTGCTGATTCTACCATTCAGGGCCGGGTGCGCCAATGCTTGCTCCCCGCCTGCGGCGCTCCATGCTCCCTGCCGTGACCGGCTCCTCGCCGGCACTCACGGCCCGGCTCCACTTGTCGGGCGGCTGCGACCGAGTACTGGTACTATTCCTTGCTCCCTGCGCCGTCTCGTTTGTCCTCATCCTCGTGACGCGGCGTGCCTCCGTGCGCTGAACCGCCCGCGAGCCTTCCACTTTACGCATCCCTTGCTCGGCGCATATACTTGGGTCGGTTGGGTCTGGGGCTTTGCGGCGCCTGACGAAGGCAGTAGGATGACTTTGCTGCTCTTCCTGGCGGGCGGCGCAGCCGTCGGGCCGTGTGTGTCGGTTTGACCGCGCTGACCGCGATGAACAGGATTGTGGCGAGGGTTGTGTCTCAGCACGGAAGCTGCGAGGCCGGACATCGTGTCGGCGACGAGTTCGTCATGGGGCAGACGACGCCTCCCGGAATGTGCTCCTGGGCCTTCCATGTCCTGTTCCCGGCCTCTCAGGTTCTGGAGTTCGACGGGTCATTTCCGTGGGAACCCGAGCGCGATGTGGCGCGTGTGGCTTGCCCCGACGCCGACAACCCGGTCGTGTTTGAGCTCAGGAGGGTGCAGGTTCCCGCGCCGTAGCGCACCGTGCCGCGGCGGCGCGGCCGGACTGCCGGCGCGATGAGTCAGCCCTATGAAGGCACCTGAATCCGGGTCTCAACCCAGACGGCCTCGCCCCGGTCTGATGACGCTCATCAGAACTCTGACCCGGAAGCGTTCGGGAGATGGCGGCGGCCCCGGCGCGGCCGGCGCGGATGCCGGCTCCAACTACCGGCCAGACATCTTTCGTTCGGGTCTCGACGCGCTGTTCAGCGGCTCCGCGTGGACGCACCTGGGCAAGCGCGTTCGCTCGCACTTCCTCGCAGGGCTCCTCGTCGTCACCCCCCTTCTGGCGACGTTACTTATCCTCAAGTGGCTCTTCGAGTGGGTCGACGACATCCTGCAGCCGGTTATCCGGGGCGTCTTCGGCCGGCCGCTCTACGGCGTCGGCTTCCTCAGCACGGTCGTCCTGGTCTACATCGCCGGCTTCGTCACCACGCATTTCGGCGGTCGGCGGATGGTGCTGTTCGGCGAGTCGCTGCTGGCCCGTGTCCCCATCGTACGGCAGGTGTACAATGGCATCAAGCAGATAGTCGAGAGCTTCGCCGCCCCGCGTGGGGCCGGGTTCATCGAGGTGGTGCTGGTCGAGTTCCCCAGAAAGGGCATGTACATGCTTGGCTTCGTTACCAACGAAGAGTTGGACAGCGCCGGACGGCGGATGGCGAACGTCTTTGTCCCCACGGCGCCGAACCCCACCTCCGGCTTTCTCCAGATACTGCCCGCCGAGGACCTGATTCGGACCACCATCCCGGTTGATGATGCCCTCAAGATGGTCGTCTCCGCCGGGCGTGTTGCGCTGAAACGTGGGGACATCGAGCGGCTGGCCCGGTCCGCCGACGTCTACCGCCCGAAGGATTTGTTCGGTAGCTAGGACGTCGTTGCGGCCCGTGCGTGGCGGTGCTTCCCCCCATCGAGATTCAGGAGGCTAGGGATGGATTTGTCCAGACACGAAGTGGCGCCCGAGAAGCTGCGCTGGCAGTGTGACCCCGCCCAGTTCGATTTCGATTGCACCGCGGACCTCGCGCCACTGCACGAGTTCATCGGCCAGGACCGGGCCATACGAGCCATCGAGTTCGGCTTGTCGATGCAGCACGACGGCTTCAACGTCTTCCTTGCCGGCCTGACCGGCACCGGCAAGACATCCGTCGCCAAGACGTACATCCAGAAGCTCATCTCGGAGCGCGAGTCCCGCGGCGAAGCCTATCGCGTGAGCGACTGGTGCTACATCCACAACTTCGTTCACACCGACCGGCCGCGGATGGTGGAGTTGCCTCGAGGCAAAGGCCGCGAGTTTAGGGAGGACCTCGCCGGACTGTTGCAGCACTTGAAGAAGGACCTGACGCGCGCCTTCTCCAGCGAGGAGTACAAGGACCAGCGCAAGGCGCTCATTGAGGAGGGACAGACGCGGCAGCAGGAGATGTTCAACCGGCTGCGCACCGCCGCCCAGAAGAAGGGTTTCCTCATCCAGATGACGCAGGTCGGAGCGGCCCTCATCCCGCTGAAGAACGGCAAGGCGCTCTCTCAAGAGGAGTTCATGGCGCTCGACGAGAAGGACCGCAACGCCATCGAGGAGACGCGCAACAGCCTGCGCAAGGACCTTGAAGAGCTATTCGAGGGGGCCCAGAGCATCGAGCGCGTCACCGCCGAGAAGCTCCAGGAATCGGACCGCACTGTTGCCGAGTTCACCATGTCCCGCGTCTACGACGCACTCGAGAAGAAGTATGCAGAGTTGCCCGATATCGTCCAGTACCTGAAGGAGCTGCGCGGCTACACGCTCGACCATGTGGACAGCTTCAAGGGTGCGGAAGAGGCGAAACCGGAAGGCCTAATCGCGCTCGCCTCCGAGGGTGCGCGCGCCGGCGACGTCTTTCTTCCCTTTCAGGTGAACGTCTTCGTTGACAACGGCGCCACCCAGGGTCCGCCCATCGTCACCGAGACCAACCCCAACTACGTCAACCTGTTCGGCAAGATTGAGCGGCGCTTCGTCCTCGGCGGCTACGTCAGCGACCACACGATGCTGAAGCCGGGTGCGCTTCACCTCGCCAACGGCGGCTATCTGCTGCTCAGCGCGGTCGACGTGCTGTCCAATCCGGCCGTCTGGCCCGCGTTGAAGCGCGCGCTCAAGACTCGGGAGTTGGGCATCGAGGAGCCATTCGAGCAGATGGGCCTTATTGCGCCCCAGGGGCTGCGGCCGCTGCCTGCGCCCATCGACGTGAAAGTCATCCTCATCGGCGATTCCAACCTGTACCACCTCCTCTCCGCCTACGACGAGGACTTCTGGGAGATATTCAAGGTCAAGGCGGACTTCGATTACGAGGTAGCCCGGACCCCGGAGAACATGCTTTCCTACGCCGCATTCATCGCCGGTTGCTGCAAGGACTGCCAGTTGCGGCCCTTCGACCGCACCGGCGTGGCCCACGTCGTCGAGTACGCCTCCCGCATGGTATCCGACCAGCGGAAGCTGTCCTCCCGTTTCGCCTTCATCAAGGAGCTCATCGAGGAGGCGGAGTACTGGGCGCGCCGGGACGGCTCGGAGTTGGTGAGCGAGCGGCACGTGCAGAAGGCCATCGATGAGCGCCGCTTCCGGCACAACCTCTCGGATGTGCGCCTGCGGGACATGATTGCCGACGGCACCATCCTCATCGATACCGAGGGCTCGGTCGTGGGGCAGGTCAACGGTCTCAGCGTGTACAGCCTGGGTGACATCGTCTTCGGCAAGCCCTCGCGCATCACGTGCCGCACCTTCCTCGGCAAGGACGGCGTCGTCAACATCGAGCGCGAGTCGAACCTGAGCGGCAGCTCGCACGACAAGGGCGTGCTCATCATGGGTGGTTACCTCGGCTCGAAGTACGCGCAGGACGCGCCACTGTCGCTGTCCGCGACTCTCTGCTTCGAGCAGTCCTATGGTGGTGTGGATGGGGACAGCGCCTCGTGCGCCGAGCTGTACGCCTTGCTCTCGAGTCTGGCGGAGGCGCCGCTGCGGCAGGACATCGCGGTGACCGGCTCGGTCAACCAGCGCGGCGAGGTCCAGCCCATCGGCGGCGTGAACCAGAAGATCGAAGGCTTCTTCCAGGTCTGCCAGGCGAAGGGGATCACCGGGACGCAGGGCGTCATGATTCCCCGGCGCAATCTCTACAACCTCTCTCTCCGCGAGGAGGTCGTCCAGGCGGTCCGGGACGGGAAGTTCCACGTCTACGCCGTGGACAGCGTTGACGAGGGTATCGAAATACTGAGCGGCGTGTCGGCGGGCCGCATGCGCAAGGACGGGACCTATCCCGCGCGCTCGCTGAATGGGCGCGTGGTGAGTCGCCTTCAGGCCATGGCCGGCAGACTGAAGGAGTTTCAGTCGGCCAGTTCGGACGGCTCCCGCCAGCCGGGGACGGGCTGCAGCGCCTGCGACGCCTCGAAGCGCTGACCGTTATCCGGTCCGCACAGGTTCGTGAGCACTGCTGTGATGCGTCGGATGCCGGTGCTGCTGGCAGGCGTGGCCGCCATCTCCTGCGCGGCGGTGCTCGTGCGCCTTGCCGGGGCGCCGTCGCTGGTCGTGGCTGCCGGTCGACTCGTCATTGCGTCAGCCTTTCTCCTGCCGGTCTGCCTGGTGTCGGCCCGGCGGGAGCTCGCTGTCCTGCTGCGTTCTCGCTGGCGCCCTGTGCTGCTGGCGGGCGCCCTGCTCGCGGCACACTTCGCTCTCTGGACAGCCTCGCTCTCCTATACGACCGTCGCCAGTTCGGTCGTTCTCGTCACGACCACCCCGTTCATCGTCGCACTGATGTCGTACGTCTTCTTCGGTGAGCGACTGAGACGTGTGACGTTCGCGGGCATGGGAATCTGCCTTGCCGGGGCGGCGCTCATCGGCTACGTGGGCTGGAGACAGGGAGGGACGGCGCTGTCAGGGAATGCGCTGGCCTTCTGCGGGGCGCTGGCAATGGCCGGCTACCTGCTGGTCGGAAGACGATTGCGGCGCGACACGAGCCTGCTTCCGTACTCCACTGCGGTGTTCACTGTTGCCGGCGTGATGCTTGCTCTCGCGGTCACCGTTACGGGCCCCGAGGTCAGAGGCTACCTGCCGCACACGTGGGCTGCAATCGTCACCCTTGCGCTCGTGCCGCAACTCGTCGGTCACATGTCGCTCAACTGGGCGCTCCGCTTCATGCCGGCCACGATGGTCACCGTTGCGGTCCTGGGTGAGCCGGTCGGCGCCTCCATCCTCGCCGTGCTCGTGCTGCACGAGACGCCTGCTTTGCTGGAGGTTATGGGCGCTGTACTGATACTGGCAGGGATAGCCATCGCGTTCCTGCGCGGGGGCGCGGCGAGGTGAAGTACGCCCGGCCCGGCGCAGGCCCCGGCGCCGGAGCCCCGTCTTAGAAGCGGATGACGGGAGCCACGGACTCGAGCGTCCCGGTGTTGACCGAGCCGCTCTCGAACGCGACTGCCACGGGACCCATCGTCCGGGCGTCGGTTGCCGTGACGGCGGTCACCGTCAGCGGGGTTGGCTTGATCACGATATGGTCGACCCGGAACCTCAGCAGCACGATTGCCCCTGAGCCTGACATACCGGTCACGTCCGAAACGACAAGGGTCATCTTCCCCGGCGTCTCGAGGTCGAAGTCGACGGCGGCGGCGGCGGAGAGCGGGCCGTTCGATGCTCCCAGGCCGGTGAGCACGGCGGTATCGTACTCGACGGTCATCTCGAGTCTGCCGACCCTGTCGGCGTCCGCCGCGAGCACCGGCACGTACAGTTCTCCCTTGCCGAGGGGGCTGTGGTCGCTGCCAGGGTTCGTTGCACCCGAGATGAGGGTGACGGCAAGGACGACAAGCGTGATACCCGCCACAACGATCGAGCTGATGAGGATGGACCGCCGTGAGTCGGTCTTCTTCGCCTCTTTGAACAGCATCATGAGGCGCTCGGGCACGGAAGCGCCGGGCCAGTCGATAGTGGTCACCTGAGTGTAGCGGCGCAGCGCCGGGTCCTGCATGATGTCGGCGGTTCCCCTGTCGCGACCAGGCACGACTGAGACGACAGCGGGGATGTCGTCCGGCGACCGGGCGGAGACACCCTTCTCCATCCGCGCCAGCCGCTGCGCGAGCTTCTCCAGGCGTTCGCGCAGCCGCGACTCCTCCTTGCCCGCGGTACCGGCCGCTTCCGGCGCTGCCAGGGAAGAAAGCTCCTCCACCAGGGCAACCTTCTCTGCCTCAGCTTTCTCCTTCTCCGAGATCAGCTTCGCCCGGAGGGCCTCAACCTCACGGTCCTTCTCGGCGATGTCTTCCTGCTGCCTGCGTATCTCGGCGGCCACGGTCTTCGGCTGTCGCTGGGCGCGCTTCGTATCACCTTCGAGGTCGCGCAGCTTCGCGCGGGCGTCGTCGCGGACCACCAGTGCATCCCGGAGCCGTGTTACTGTGTCCAATCCGGTCACCATCCCTGTGTCGTGAAGTTGAAACTCCGTATTGTACCCGACTACACTGAGAATAGTCCCGCCCGGGGAGGCGGAACGACGGTCCGACAGAGGTGCTCGAATGACAGGGCGTTTCATCCTGCCGATGTTGCTGGCAGTGCTGCTGTTGCCGCTTGCGTCACCTGCCGGCCTCTCGGCTGCTGACGGCGCAGAGACCGATTCCTCTCAATATCTCACCGACGCCGAGAAGACGTACGTGGCAAAGCTGACCGCGGCATATGCCGCTTCGCGCGCGGCCCTCGACGAACTCAGCGGCCAGGTCGACAGCGCCGTAGGAGGCGCGGTCATAGCTTTTCTCGGTGGTGGGGCGTCCGGGCCCAGCCCCCTCGAGATGGTTGGCAGCGTCGCCGCCTGTGCCGGTGCGCTCGCCGCCCAGGCCCCCGCGTTCCAGGAAGCGCCACCCGATTCCCTCGCCAGCCTCGCGTCGGTCAACACGGCTATCGCGGCGCGGCTCCAGGGGAGTTTCGGCCCGACCATGGGCCTGGTCGTCGAGGAAGGCAAGAAGCGGGCGTTGGAGGCTGCGCGCGAGAAGTTCGGTGACGTGTTTGCAGGACTGCTTGGCGCGGGGCCGAAGCCGGACAAGTCGGACAGCACCGTCTTCAAGGCGCGTTTCGTGTCGAGCGTCAAGACTGAGATTGCCGACATCAGGGCGCTGCTCGATGCCGGGCAGGGGGCGTTGAACGCGAAGCTGGGGGAGATAGTCGAGGACGCCAAGGCTGGCTCGGAGTTGCTTGAGTGGCTGTTGGGTGAGGACTGCTTCATCGCCACCGCCGCCTACGGCACGAGTTCGGCCACTGAGATCGACGTGCTGCGCGACTTCCGCGACGGCGTGCTGCTCAGGAGCACGGCCGGTCGTAACTATGTGGGGTTCTACTA
>Ga0116202_10000287_pt1 | contig 27349 bp, 26 predicted proteins | sample LakKivw325mmetaG_FD_94479 | JGI IMG/M metagenome (GOLD analysis project Ga0116202, IMG submission 94479) | Anoxic lake water microbial communities from Lake Kivu, Rwanda to study Microbial Dark Matter (Phase II) - Lake Kivu water 325m metaG | ecosystem: Environmental > Aquatic > Freshwater >... | reverse complement strand
GTATATAAATTCGTGCGTTGGTATGGAGAAAAACGGCCACTCGCAAATTTGACCATACCTGAAGTAGCGAACTATGCAGATCAAATCACCGCATCTACTACAGAAGTCTCCGAGAAATTGGGCATAATCAAGAGCTTTCTCACTTATACTCATAAACAAGGTATGACCAGAAAGAACATGGCCGTCCATCTAAAGAGCAAGAAACCACCTCCCAAGTCCAAGTCCTCTATGAGACGGCTGGCGCATCGAAAGGTATTGCTGACTGATCAAGGTTATTCAGAGTTACAGGCTGAGCTGGAAAGTCTTAAAAAGGAACGCCCTAGCATAGCGGAGGAAATCAAGAAGGCTGCCTCGGATAAGGATTTCCGTGAGAATGCCCCCCTGGAAGCGGCTAGGGAGCATGCTGGCCATGTAGAGGGGCGCATCAGGGAACTGGAAATGACCTTGAAAATGGCCAGTGTGGTAGAGAACCCGCAGAGCGCCAGTACAGAAATAAGCTTTGGGGACACAGTGGTGCTGCGCGATACGGCTTCGGGAGAACAAGTGCGTTACACCATCGTCGATACCAGTGAAGCCAATGCCATGGAAGGTAAAATATCTATTGCTTCTCCTATGGGAAAAGCTCTGATAGGGCGTACTAAAGGACAGAATATCGAGGTAAAAGCACCGGCTGGCATATTGCATTATAGTATCGAAGATATACACCATCGGTCAGCTTGAAATAGGACTAATGATACTTTTCAAAACGGGGACTTCTATACTATAATAGGCGAAATGACCTGGGTTAAACTCTGGTAATTTTGTCAGCATCGTTCGAGTGAAGATTGTCGGTGATCTTCCAAAGGTTGATATTAAATAAGTAAGTTCGCGGATTGGAAACCCACGCTGGCGCTTGAATAATGATAATTGTTTGGAGCACCTGCGTGAGCGGTGCTTTCGTTGGAATTAATACGTAAGGAGGCACACATGGACTTTGAGCTAACACCAGAAGAAAAGGCGCACCAAAAGGAATACTTCGATTTCTGTAAGGAACTCGAGAAAAAAAGGCCGGCAAGCTTTGTCGGCTTGGAAGCTGTATTCGAAGTCGATGAATGCTGGGACTTCCATCTCTACTGCGCCAAGGAATTCGCTAAAAAGGGATGGCTTGCTTTAGCCTGGCCTCCTGAGTATGGCGGCAGCGGAACGATGATGGACAAAGTCCTCTTCGCCGAAGCCAGGGGCTACCACGGCATTCCCGGAGTTGACATCTTCGGAATCCAGATGCTCGCCCCTACTATACTACAAGGGGCCAGTGATGCCATAAAGAAAGAATTTCTACCACCAATCGCACGCGGCGAGGTCATGTGGTGCGAGTTGTGGAGTGAACCGAACGCTGGTTCGGACTTAGCCACCCTGTCAACGACGGCAATTAAGAAGGGTGACGAGTACATAATCAACGGCCAGAAAACCTGGAACACCGCTGCCCACCGCGCTGACTGGGGATTCGGCGTATTTAAAACAGACCCGGCCGGACGCAAACACCACAATATGACCTTCCTGTTGCTAGATATGAAGACACCCGGCGTTACAGTGAGGCCAATTCCTTACATTGATGGGGATGCGCCTTTCGCAGAAGTATATTTCGATGACGTTCATGTACCAGCTAAAAACGTCGTTGGCCAGGAAAACGAGGGCTGGGCCATAGTGAACCTCCTCGCTGGTTTCGAGAGATCCGGCATGGGTGAAATTATGGGGATGTATCGAGAATTGGAGGAACTGGTCGAGTTCTGTAACACAACCAAACGAAACGGCAAGCCTTTGTCAAAGGACCCGTTGGTACGAAACCGGGTGGCGCAGTTAGCCTGCGATCTCGAAGCTGCAAAAGCCATTGCCTATCGCATAGCAGACCTTCAAAACAGGAATGAGATGGCTCTAATGGATGCCGCAGCAGCCAAAATATTTTATAGCGAGCTTGGCGAGCGTTTCGCTTTTGTGTCAACTGATATAGCAGGTCCATACGGTCAATTAAAGCACTCCAAATGGGCCCCTGTCGATGGAGCCTGGGAGAAGAAGTTCCAGGAGTGTTTCGTAACCATCATTTCAATGGGGACAAACGAGATACAAAGGAACATAATTGCCTGGTACGGCCTCGGCCTGCCTCGCATGAAATAAATTAGGAGGATAAATATGGACCTTAGATTTACAGAAGCACAAGAAATTTTAAAGAAGGCCGCACGCGACTTTCTTACAACTGAATGTCCCAAAACCCTGGTCAGGGAACTCGAAAAGAGTGAAAAAGGCTATTCTCCAGAGTTATGGAAGAAGATGGCTGAACTGGGTTGGATGGGCCTCGTAATCCCGGAGCAATATGAAGGAATCGGCTATAGCTTTCAGGACCTTACCGTGCTGCTTGAAGAAATAGGGAAAAACATACTTCCCGGTCCGCTAATGACCACCGTGATAAGCAGCTTCGCCATTATGGAGGCTGGTACAGAGGAACAAAAGAAAGAGTTCCTCCCCAAAATATCCAGCGGAGAGCTTATTTTGACCTTGGCCCTCGTAGAAGCAGAGGGCACCTGCGAACCGTCCGGAATAAGTCTTAAAGCCACGGCTAAGGGCGACGATTTTACACTGAATGGTACAAAGCTGTTCGTTGAGATGGCCCACGTTGCCAATTACATGGTCTGCGTTACTCGAACCAAAGAAGGCACCGACAAAGGAATCACTCTGTTTCTCGTCGATTCCAAGGCACCCGGGATACACTGCGAGGTAATGCCGACGATCGGCGCTGATAAGCTTTGTGAGGTGAAGTTTGAGAATGTTAGCGTGCCCAAGAAAAACATGCTCGGCAAAATAGACGCGGGTTGGCCTGTAGCGGAAATGCTGCTGCGCAAAGGCTCGATAGCCAAGGCGGTTGAGTCCGTCGGTGCTATGCAAACCTGTATCGACATGACCGTTGCCTACTCCAAAGAACGCGTTCAGTACGAAAGACCGATCGGCGCCTTCCAGGCTCTTCAACATATAATGGCCAATATGTGGACGGCGATGCAAACCAGCCGTTATTTAGTTTATCAAGCTGCGTGGATGGAGTCAGAAGGTCAACCGGCATCTAAAGAAGCTTCGCTGGCTAAAGCCTACATCAACGAGGCGTACAGGGACGTGGCCCAGTGGGCTATTAGGTTGCACGGTGGCATAGCTACCAGCTACGACCATGATATACCCCTATACTATAGGAGATCGCTGGCTGCGAGTTCATCGTTTGGCGGCACCGAATTCCACAGGGAACTGGTTGCCCAGAAGATCGGCTTAAAATAACAGACCTGGTTATCACTGACAATTTACCTAGCCCCTCTTATCCTGAGGGGCTAGGTTTTTACATTGAATTCAAAGACATTCGCGATTGAACATACTCGAATATCACCTATTATATAGCTAACTAAATTGCCTCAGAATTCACCTTATGTTATACTGATGTTCGGTTTGGCTAAAATTCTATGGGTAATTTAATCTGCTTTACACTCGTTTTATTTTGATTAGGAGGTCACAACTTGGCGGAGTCTATCTCAGTTAAACAATTACTGGAGGCCGGGGCCCATTTCGGGCACCTTACCGGGCACTGGCATCCACGTATGAAAAGCTTTATTTTCACGCAGCGGAACGGTATACATATTATCGATTTAGAACAAACAGTGGTAATGCTCGAACGAGCGTATAACTACGTCAAAGACCTGGTCAGCAGCGGTCAGAGCCTACTCTTCGTTGGCACTAAGAAGCAGGCTCAAGAAATCGTAGAAGAAGAGGCCAAGCGTTGCGGTATGTATTATGTCAATCAACGGTGGCTGGGCGGAATGCTAACGAATTTCAGCACAATCCAGGCCAGGATTGACTACCTGGTGCGTCTCGAAGACCAAAAAGATAAAGGTGAGCTGGACTATCTTTCTAAGAAGGAAAAAATGAAGGTCGAGAAAGAAATAGCCAGGCTAAATAAACTTCTCGGCGGCTTCAAAGAGATGACTACTCTTCCCGGTACCATATTCATCATTGATCCGACTAAAGAAAAAATAGCCTTAGCCGAAAGTAAAAAGGTTGGAATACCGGTCGTAGCCATCGTAGATACGAATTGTGATCCTCAAAGTATCGATTACCCTATTCCCGCCAACGACGATGCCATAAAGGCCATCAAACTTATATGCAGCAAAATAGCTGATGCTGTCCTTGAGGGCAAAATGATTAAAGAGACCGGGGAGACCGGCAGAGCTGAATTATCTGCGAGCGATGCCGAATCAAGCCAATTGCTGGAATCACATATATTTACCCCGGATGAAATTAAATAGCTACAAATTGATAGCTCCTAATACACGAGGAGGATGACTTGCAAATTTCTACTGATACTATCAAGGACCTTAGAGAAAAAACCGGCGCTGGCGTAATGGACTGCAAAAAGGCGCTTACAGAAGCCAAGGGAAATGTCGAAAAGGCGATACAACTATTGAATGAACGGGGAATAGCCCTGGCGGAAAAAAAATCTGAACGCGTCGCCCAACAGGGTTTGATCGAGTCCTATGTGCATCCCGGCGGTAAAATCGGCGTGTTAGTTGAAGTGAACTGCGAGACCGATTTTGTGGCTCGTACCGACGAATTCAAAGACCTGGCACATAATCTGGCTCTGCAAGTTGCTGCCATGTGTCCCGAATGCGTTTCACAGGACGAAATGTCCAAAGAAACCGATGCCGATCCTAAGACAGCTTGTCTATTACTGCAGCCGTATATAAAAGACCCCAACAAGACCATTCAGGAAGTTGTGACGGAGATAATTGCCAAAGTTGGCGAAAATATAAAAATACGCAGATTCGTTAGATTCGAATTAGGTTCCTGAGAATTGGTAGAGGGTAAAGCTAAATACCGGCGAGTTCTCCTCAAGCTGAGCGGTGAAGCACTGATGGGGAAGAAGAGGTTTGGTATTGACCGTTCGGTTTTAAAACGAGTTTCCAGACAGATAAAAGATATAGTAAATCAGGGTGTGGAGGTAGCAATTGTTGTTGGGGGTGGTAACTTCTGGCGAGGCACCGGTGCTGAAGCTACGGGAATGGACCGGGCTACAGCTGACTACGCCGGTATGCTGGCCACTGTGATTAACGCGCTGGCACTACAAGATGCACTTGAAGGAGAAGGGGCTACTACGAGGACACAGTCAGCAATTACCATGTATGCAGTCGCTGAGCCTTATATCCGTCGAAGGGCAATAAGACATCTCGAAAAGAAAAGGGTTGTCATCTTCGCAGGGGGTACCGGAAATCCATACATGACCACAGATACTGCAGCTGCGTTAAGAGCTATTGAAATCGGTGCTGAAGTACTGCTCGTAGCTAAAAACCGGGTCGATGGAGTCTACGATTCAGACCCGCTTAAAAATCCAATAGCTAAGAAATTTGACCGTTTGACCCATACCGATGCATTAAACATGCGCCTCCAAGTAATGGATAGTACCGCGTTTTCGCTCTGCCAGGACAATAGGCTGCCCATAATTGTATTCGATCTGCAGGCTAAGGAAAGCATTGAACGTGCCGTCCGCGGGGAGCATGTAGGCACCTTTGTCACCAGTGAATAAAATGATAGAAAATATCATTGCTGAAATAAATGCTAAGATGCAGAAAGCAGCTGAAGCTCTGTCTCGAGACCTGGCTACGATTAGAACGGGTCGTGCCTCCCCCGCCCTTGTTGAACACATAAAAGCCGATTACCACGGTGTACTTACCCCAATAAATCAGTTGGCTTCAATTTCCATTCCCGATGCTAAAATGATTCTGATACAACCCTGGGATAATACTTCAATTAAAGGTATCGAGAAGGCTATCCTCACTTCGGATTTGGGCCTAAATCCAATCAGCGATAGCCGCGTTCTTCGCATACCTATCCCACCACTCACTGAAGAACGGCGTAGGGAACTGACCAAGTCAGTTCACAAAAGAATGGAAGAGGGACGGATAGAACTTCGTAACCTTCGACGGGAAGGTATCGATAAATTAAGACAGTCAGAAAAAAACAAGGAAATATCACAGGACCAATCTGCCCGAGTCGCTGAACAACTACAAAAACTAACCGACGGCTTTATTGATAAGGTAAACGCTATAGGGCAGTTTAAAGAAAAAGAGATAATGGAGGTCTGAGAACCACAGCCGTGAACCTGCGTCTCACCTGCGAATCCCAAATAAAAAACTAACGAATGATACCAGCCCGATTAACTCCTTACCACAACCGACGGGCTACGTAAAATAAGGACAGCAGAACCAAAGAACAAAATATGCTAAGGCATAGAATTCTAACTGCTGTTGTCGGACTGCCGCTACTAATCCTTATAATTTGGTACGGAGAACCATGGTTTACTATCTTGATGGCAGCAATGGCCGGTTTCGCGGGGTGGGAGTTCTATCGGATGGCGGGCCGGTTAAACCTGCAACCACTCATCTATTTTGGTATAGCCTGGATTGTACTTTTAGTAGCCAGCCCTAACTGCCCCTACCCAGAAACCTCATCTATACTTATTGCTCTCGCGATTATTGTATTGCTAGTCTGGCCTATATTCCACCGGCCCAGAGATCAGGCTTTCGCCAACTTTGCCTGGACTATAGCAGGAATCATATACATTGGCTGGATGATAAGTTATTGGATCGGATTAAGAAACCTGGCGGCCGGCAGGGAACTAGTATTCCTAGCGATGTTTACCACCTTCGCCAATGATACCGGTGCTTTTTTTATCGGTAGGAGCTGGGGGAAACATCACTTAGCTCCTTCTATAAGCTCCGGCAAGACCTGGGAAGGGGCGGTAGGCGGCCTGTTATCAAGCGTAGCAGCTGCTTTTATCATTTCTGCAATATTTAGGATACAATTCAGCTATTGGGAAATAGCCGTCGCTGGCATCTTTATTAGTGTCTTCGCCCAGTTAGGAGATCTGGTAGAATCATTGCTGAAACGTAACACGGGCGTAAAAGATGCTGGAAAACTGGTCCCGGGGCATGGAGGAATAATGGACCGGATGGACAGTCTAATATTTACCGGAGTTATTGTATACTATTTAGTAGAACTGGCAAGATTATGAGTAGACCTCTTAAAAAATTGGCTGTCTTAGGCTCTACCGGTTCAATAGGCCGGCAAGTTCTGGATATAGTTCAGGCATTTCCTGACAGATTTATTGTAACCGCCCTGGCCGGCGGCAATAATGGGAGTCTATTTATAGACCAGCTAAGCCGATTCAAACCAAAGTTTATGTATTTTGCAGGCAAGCTAGATACTCCATCTAATGTTAAATCATTGTCCATGGAAGAAATCGCCTGTCATCCTGATGTCGACATGGTGGTAGTCGCTACTTCAGGCAAAGCTGGTCTTAACCCGACACTGGCTGCAATCAAAGCGAGCAAAAAGATAGCCCTGGCCAACAAAGAGGTACTAGTCATGGCCGGGGAAATCGTGATGAAGGAAGCCAGGACGAGAGGGCTTCAAATCTTACCCATCGATAGTGAACACAGCGCTATATTTCAGTGTCTGACTGGAGAAACTAATCATGTAAACAAAATCATGCTCACCGCTTCAGGAGGGCCTTTCTTAAATTACTCAGAGTCTATGTTAGCCGATGTCACAGTGGAGGAAGCACTTAGGCATCCGACGTGGAAGATGGGGAGGAAAGTCACTATCGACTCGGCGACGTTGATGAACAAGGGGCTTGAAGCAATAGAAGCCAGTTGGCTCTTCGCTGTCCCCCTTAATAAAATCGAAGTGGTAATTCATCGCCAGAGTATCGTCCATTCCCTTGTGGAATTTGCTGATGGCTCCATCAAGGCGCAACTAGGCATGCCAGACATGCGACTGGCAATTCAGTACGCACTGTCGTATCCTGAACGACTCACCAATCACAGCTTACCACTCCTTGACCTTGCCAAGATAAAATCGCTAACTTTTGACAGAATGGATTACTCCCTTTTCCCCTGTCTCACACTCGCAATCGATGCCGGTCACAAGGGAGGAACTTATCCGGCAGCGCTCTGCGCTGCCGACGATATTGCAGTGGACCTTTTTCTGGAAAGGCGTATTGCTTTTACCCAAATCGCTGAGATTGTTGAAAAAACGCTCAGTTTACATGAGAGCATCAATAGACCAACTCTGGATGAAATTATAAAAGCTGACGAGTGGGCCAGAGACACGGCGTTAGCAATTCTAAGTAAGGTAGATTAATGGTTGAAACAGTAATAATTTCAGTTGTAAGTTTTCTGGGTATACTGATAGTCCTGGTTTTTGCCCACGAATTCGGCCATTTCATCACGGCCAAGCTTTCCAAGGTTAAGGTGGAGGAGTTCGGCATTGGATTTCCTCCAAGGATGGTAAGTTTCAAGCGGGGTGAAACAACTTATTCGATCAACGCCATACCTCTCGGCGGCTTTACAAAGATGGTTGGAGAGGAAGACCCGACGCTGCCGGGAAGCCTAGCAAGCAAAAGCATACCCGTTAGAATTCTGGTTCTCAGTGCCGGCTCTTTAATGAATATTTTACTACCTGTATTTCTTTTTACCATAAGTTTTATGATTCCCCACGATATGGTCTTGGAGAAAGTTCAGGTTCAGGAAGTAGCACAGGGATCGCCTGCCCAGACGGCTGGCATCCAGCCTGGAGATTTCATCCTGGAAATAAACGGGCGCCAAATAAATAATCGCGCCGATGTAGGCTATTATATTCAGCTCTATCTCGGTACTGAAGTAAATATGCTGCTACAGAGGGACGGCGCGCCTCCCAGTGAAGTAACTATTAAACCAAGATGGAACCCTCCGCCGGGTCAAGGGGCAACCGGTATCATCATCACCGGCGTGGACAGTACAACTGTCCGAGATTCGGAGCCTATTTGGAAGGCCGTGCCCTCAAGTGTAGTACACTGCTGGGAGATACTCGTCCTATTCCGTAATGGAGTAGTTGGTTGGTTCGTTGGTGGTGTGGCGCCACAGGTGACAGGCCCTATAGGCATCGCTCAAATTACCGGTCAAGTCGCTAAAGCTGGCATCAGCCCCTTACTTGAATTTGCGGCGCTTATCAGTATCAACCTGGCTATAATAAATATTTTTCCGTTTCCCGGGTTGGATGGTGGACGGTTGATTTTTGTATTCTTGGAATGGGTCCGCCGGGGAAAAAGAATCTCCCCGAAGAGAGAGGGACTCGTGCACCTAATCGGTTTCGCGGTGCTAATGCTCCTTATTATCGTCGTAAGCTACTATGATATAGCCCACCTTATTCAAGGAGAGAGCGTCTTACCTTGATAGTGCGCAGGCGGTCTAATCCGATTAGAATAGGTAAAGTGACCATTGGCGGTGATTCACCCATTGTTGTACAGTCCATGGCTAAGACCGACACCAGAGATATAAAAGCTACGATAAATCAAATTCATAAACTCTCCGGTTGTGGATGCGAGTTGGTCAGAATAGCAATTCCGGATTTTGAAGCTGCACAGGCTCTCTCAGCAATTAAGAAGAAAACAACCATTCCCATCATTGCCGACATACACTTCGACTATCGGCTTGCCCTCGAATCATTGAAAGCAGGAGCGGATGGCCTCCGTCTTAATCCAGGCAATATACGGGATCGTGAACAAGTTGCCGAGGTAGTAAAGGCTGCCCGCCAAAGGCAGGTACCCATCCGGATCGGCGTTAATGCAGGAAGCTTGCCTTCCGCACCAAAACCAAAAGTTTCAACATCCGAACACATGGTCGCTGTAGCTCTGGCCCAAATTGAACTGTTGGAAAGTTTAGATTTCGATTTAATTAAAGTATCGCTCAAAGCTTTTGATGTACTTACCAGTATTGAATCTTACAGATCGATTGCATCGAAAATATCATACCCACTTCACCTGGGCATAACTGAAGCAGGTTTGCCGGCCGCGGGCGCCGTCCGAAGCTCTGTAGGGCTGGGCATACTGCTGTACGAAGGTATCGGCGATACTTTACGGGTCTCGCTAAGTGCACACCCCTGTCAGGAAGTCTACACGGCATATGAGATCCTGAAAAGCCTCAACCTTCGCCAGCATGGGCCTGTATTAATTAGCTGTCCATCGTGCGGGCGGGCAGAGGTGGACATTGTCTCTCTGGCTGAGTCTGTAGACAGGAAATTAAAGGCAACAAATAAGCCGATAAAAGTAGCCGTAATGGGCTGTGTGGTTAACGGACCCGGAGAAGCCAGAGAAGCGGATGTGGGTATAGCCTGTGGCAAAGGCAAAGGTGCCATATTCAGAAAAGGTAAGGTGGTCCGCACTGTTACCGAAGATGATTTCTTGGGCGCACTCCTTAATGAAATAAAGAATATAGAAGGAGAATAAGGTGACGTACCCAATAACCGTGAAGATTCATTATTCGGACAAGCTTTCTCGACTGACTACCTTCTTCAGACTCATGATGGTTATACCACATGGCATTGTTCTCTGGGCATTGGGTATCGCCTCGGCAATAGTTGCTTTTATAGCCTGGTGGGCTATTCTTTTTATCGGAAGATATCCTAAATGGGCTTTCATGCTGGTGGCAGGTTATGTTCGCTGGTATACGAGGGTAAGCGGTTATTATTTGCTGCTGACTGACAAATATCCCCCGTTTAGTATAGAATAGCTGGCTACCTAAGGTAATCTAGTGAGGACGGCACATGAGATTTTCCAGACTGTTCGGCAAGACACTGAAAGAAATACCCTCGGAAGCTGATACCATTAGTCATCAGCTGCTGGTCAGAGCCGGGATGATACAGCAGTTAGCGGCTGGTGTATATTCTTATCTGCCACTCGGTTGGCGTGTTCTGCAGAAAATTGAACAAATCATCCGGGAGGAGATGAACAAAGCCGGAGGGCAGGAACTAATGTTGCCCTCTCTTCAGCCTTTTGAATTGTGGGAAAAATCAGGCCGGTATCCCGCTTTCGGCAAAACTTTATTTTCAATTACCGACCGGCGCGAACACATATTAATATTGGGCCCTACCCACGAGGAGATAATTACCGACCTCGTGGGCCGATTTGTGCAAAGTTATCGAGATCTGCCGCTTCTATTGTACCAGATTCAGAATAAATTTCGCGATGAACCACGACCCCGCGGCGGTCTACTAAGGGTCCGTGAATTCATAATGAAAGACCTCTACAGTTTCCATGTCGATGAGACAGACTTAGATAGAACATACGCAGCTATGATACAGGCTTACAAAAACGTATATACCCGATGTGGTTTGCCGGCTGTAATGGTAGAAGCTGATAGTGGCGCCATTGGTGGCAAGGAATCTCACGAGTTCATGCTGGTTGCTCAAACTGGAGAAGATGGAATTGTTCACTGCGCTAGCTGTGATTATGCCGCAAATTTAGAAAAAGCGCAGAGCCGGAAGCCGATATTCGATAAAGAGGCTCCCCTCCCCCTCGAGGAACTATCGACACCAAATATAAAAACAATAGAGGAAGTGGCCAACTATGTTGGAGTACCCGCATATCAAACACTAAAGGCGGTATTTTATTCGGCAGACGGTGAACTAATATTTGCCGTCATCCGAGGTGACCTAGAAGTCAACGAGACCAAGCTGCGAAATCTGCTGAAATGCGCCGACCTGCATCTGGCTACAGAGACAGAGGTTAACGCTGCGGGATTAGTCGCTGGTGCTGCCTCACCTGTCGGTCTTAAAGGCATAAAAGTGGTGGGCGATGACTCCATCACGCTTGGTTCCAATTTTGTTGCCGGAGCTAACAAGCCGGATACTCATCTTAAAAACGTCAATTATCCGCGCGATTTCGAAGTCAATATCATGGCCGACATCGCCACGGCACGTGCCGAAGACGGCTGTCCGAGATGCAGCGGAACGCTGTTTTCCAGCCTCGGCATTGAGGTTGGCCATGTGTTTAAACTGGGCACTTTTCTTAGTGAAAAGCTTGGAGCTTTCTATCTGGATAAAAATGGTGTCTCCCACCCGATTATTATGGGCACGTACGGCATCGGTTTAGGCAGACTCCTGGCTGCCACCATAGAACAGAATCATGACGATAAGGGTATTATCTGGCCCATGGGGATTGCTCCCTTTCACATTTACCTGTGCCCGCTTCGTCTTGAAAATCCGGATATTGCCGAAGCCTCGCAAAAGGTCTACCAGGAGTTGACCGATCAGAATATCGAAGTCCTCTACGATGACAGGGAAGAATCACCCGGGGTTAAATTTAACGACGCTGACCTGCTTGGCATACCCTTGCGATTGACCATAAGCTCCCGAACTATAAAAAACCAGAGTGTAGAGATGAAATGGCGCAAGGAAGAGCAAACCGAGCTGGTGCCTTTGAAAGAAATTACCTCTAAAATTAGCCGATTAATTCGAGAAGCCTAAAATAGCTGGGCCAACGCTGCATGCCCTTACTACGTCTCTATCTTTCTTTTTTCATGTTGCGGAACATGAAAAATAGTCGGACTAATATCACCGCGCCAACTACGACGATTATTATAAACAGCCAGACTGGCATTAGGCCAGCCTTGAATTTTACTGGATCTGTCCACCCGCTGTCATTGCTGGCCCCATCAACTGCTTTGACACGCCAGTAGTACGTTCCCCGAGCCAGAGCTTGATCTTCGGTAAGCGTGTATTCGGTTTCGGCAAGGTTGTCTAAACTCACCAAAGTGGTGGCAAAACTGGATTGCGATGCTATTTCTAAGCTGTAGGTAACACCGCTTGGGTCGGACACGGGGCTCCATTCGAAAGTAGGAGTAACACGGTCAAAAAGGCCGGCCCTGCTTCCCTCCTTCGGATATATGATCTCTGGTACAGCCGGCGCGACTGTCTCCATGCTAAAGGCGGCCGTTCCTGTCGCGCCGCCATCGTCGGTAGCGGTTATATTATGTTTCCCCCCAGCGCTTTTAGGCACTACCAGATTGGCCTGGAAGTTGCCTTTCTCATCGGTGGTAAATTTGGTTAGTAGTTCGTCAGTATCATATTTTAGGGTCACTTCTTTATCAGCACCAAAACCGGTACCGCTAATGGCAATGTTGGTGCCTACATTTCCGTCAGCAGGTTCCAAGCTTACCTTGGATAAAACAGTCAGCTTGGTATCGGCGACTTCAGAGGCAACCGTTGAGGAGCCGTAAGCGTCCACAATATGATTACCGCCAACCATTTCCGGTACGGTCACCGATGAACTCCAGCAACCTTCGTTATTAGCTGAAATATCGCTCTTAATACTGTTTCCGTCCAGCGTTACGATGATACCGTTTTCGGTATCACCGAAACCGCAGCCTGCCACGGTAACCGAATCGCCCACATAGACCGAAGACGGCTTTACTGTAACGGCCGAGGAGACAATAAACGTCAGATCCGGGACGTCCGTGGCGCTGGTGGAAGCGCCTGACGCGTCAATTGTATGACCGCCTTTAGTTGAGTTAGGAATCGTAATCGAAGTGCTCCACTCGCCTTTTGTATCAGCGCTGATTCCCGTTTTAACACCGGTGCCATCGTAGATAACTTGAATACTGCCTTCACTCTTACCAAAGCCGGTACCGCTAACAGTGACCGCGGTACCTACATTTCCAGACGACGGATTTGTAGTAATCTTTGGACTTATGGTTATCGTGGCGGCTGGAACATCGCTAGCATGCGTGGTCTGTCCTGAGGCACCGATGGTATGGCTTCCGCTTGCGGCGCTGGGCAAGGCAAATGTGGCCTCCCAGGAGCCCGTATTGCCCGCTGTAATCCCACTCTTGGCATTAGTTCCGTCAAGGGTTACGGCAATACTGCCTTCATTGACCGCGAATCCTTTACCGGACACGGTAACTTCATCTCCAACGACACCAGTGTCCTTATTAATAGTTAGAGAGGGCAGAACATTGAAGGTGGCCGACATAACCTCTACTCCAGCACTGTCTACTTTTACCGTATGCTCGCCTCCAGCAGTGTCAGGGACATTAAAACTTACGCTGCCGGCTCCCGATAATGTGCCTGATTTTACCCCTACGCTATCCCACTTAATCGAATAAGACCCGGCCGCGAGACCGGATATGGTAACGGTAGCTCCAACAATACCCTCGGTAGGAGCCATCCCTGCAGCCAGAACAGGCGCTACAGAACCAAGGGTCAACAGTACTACTAAGCACAATATTGTAGCCAAAATTCTGCTTTTCACTTTTACGTCTACCCCCTTCATGTAATAAGCACGCCCATTATATCTCAAATGAAAACAAAATTTTCATCGGCAAAATATTATATCCAGAGCTATAAATCAACTCCTTAAAACGGCCCCAAGTTCGCTTTCCAGTCTTTGCAGGATTTTTCTCTGAACTTCGTCGACTTCGCCATCGGTCAGGGTATGGGACGCTGATTGATAGACTATGTTGAATGCCAGCGATTTTTTCCCGGAAGGCACCTGTTCGCCCTGATAGTAGTCAAACAGGTTTATTGAGTATACCAGCGAGAAGCCCTTAATGATATTATAAATCTGCTGATAATTGGTTTTTTCGTCAACGATAAGTGCAATATCTCTGCTCGTGCTGGGATATTTGGCAATTGATTGATAGGTTTTAGTTTCCGGTGCCCAAGATAATAACTTGTCAACATCGAGCTCGATCAGATAAGCTGATCTAGGAATATCAAATGCCTTCAACACTACAGGATGTACTTCGCCCACTATACCTAATTTTTCACCGCCGACTATAACGCTCGCTGTCTTACCTGTTAATAAGCTTTTATCCTTAATTTCCTCGAAATCAGCAGTGACTTGTAATCCCGATAGGATTGTGTCGACTACGCCTTTTGCCGTGAAGAAGTCAACTAGCTCTTCTTCCCCGCGCCACGATAAGCGTTTACGCACGCCGCAGACCACAGCACAGAGCAGTTCCCGCTCACGAGGCAAATCACGCTCTCTAGGAATAAAGACCCTGCCAATTTCAAACAGACTTATACTCTGTTCCTGATGGCGTTCATTACGAGTCAGAGCAGAGAGCAGGCCAGCCCGGAGACTGGTTCTGAGGTACTCCTGCTCTTTAGACATAGGATTGGCCACCTTCATCGGTTCCGGACCTGGCAAATGAAGGTCTGGGGCAAGGAGTCTTAGCGTCTCCAGGCTGGTTAAAGAATAGGTTAGTATCTCCTGAAACCCACAGCTTATCAGAATGTCTCTCACTTGCCGTCTCAGCGAAATCATTGGTGAGGGTACATATTTTGGCAAAGGCGAGCTGAGCATGGTGGTCGGAATTTCGTCATATCCAATAACTCGAGCTATTTCCTCAACCAGGTCAGCTTTGTATCGGACATCCGTCCGCCACCACGGAACCTCCACCCGGACACTTCCTTTGGGCTGCACTTTTTGGCAGTTAAACTGCAGCCGGTCCAAAGCCTTGCATATTTCATTCTCTGTTAGTTCAAGGCCGAGGAGTCGTTTCACATCACTGACCGGTAATACTATGGAAATTTTTTCTTTCTTGCCCGGGTAGACGTCTATAACACCCTTCGCGGCTTTGCCTCCCGCCAGCTCGGAAAGTAATTGAGTAGCACGCTCCAGGGCTATAAGCGGTAGTTCCTTGCTCAGACCTTTCTCAAACCGCAACGAGGCTTCACTGCTCAAGTGCAGGGCAAGACTGCCCCTGTGAATAACAGCCTGATTGAAATTTGCTGACTCGATCAAAACTGTCTTTGTCTTTTCAGTTACTTCCGAATCGGCTCCGCCCATGATGCCGGCAACGGCGACAGCTTCATTTCTATCTGCGATTACCAGTATCTTAGGATTTAGCTCCCGCTTCACTCCATCGAGCGTGGACATTGATTCACTTCTCTTAGCCGTGCGCACGATAATCTGTTTGCCGCTTATTTCATCGCAGTCAAAGGCGTGAAGTGGTTGGCCATATTCCAGCATAACGTAGTTAGTTATGTCAACTATGTTACTTATGGGACGCATACCGCATGCGAGCAATCGACTTTGCATCCACCGTGGAGATTCAGCTATTTTAATGCCGGTCAGAACACTGGCACAATACCTGGGACACAACTCTGGCTCCACTATCTTTACACTGGCGAAGGTATCTACACCGGCCTCTGGTTCGTCATATTTGATTTCAGGGATATGTACTTTGTTTCCGGTGATGGCCGCTATCTCACGTGCGATTCCGATTATGGAGAGGCAATCCGGGCGGTTTGGGGTTACGTCAACATCCAGAATAGTATCGCCCAGTAATTTGGATAAGGGAGTGCCCACAATTGCATCGTCAGAAAGCACCATAATTCCCTCGTGGCTATCCGAAATTCCCAATTCCTTTTCTGAACAGACCATTCCTTCGGATACTACGCCCCGTATCTTAGCTGGTTTCAACTTCATTGTTTCGCCCGTGTGGCCGTCCATTAGCTCCGCACCCACCCGGGCGAAAGCTATCGTGATGCCTACCCTTACGTTAGGTGCTCCACAAACTACTGTGGAACGACCGGTTCCTAGCTCTACCGTTACCAGTTTTAGTCGATCGGCATTTGGGTGCGGACTGACATCAACAACTTTTCCGACTTCAATATTGCTCCAATTGCCGCCGATGACCTCCATCCCGCCAACCTCCAAACCGGCCATTGTCAGGCGTTCTGAAAGCTCCTGAATGGGCAACGAGATGTCGACAAACTCTTTTAGCCAGCTAATGGGCGCCTTCATATCACACTAAAACCCAATAAAGACATCAGAACTGTTTTAAGAATCTCAAGTCGTTCCCATAAAATAGTCGAATATCATCTATACCGTAACGTAGAATTGGTATTCGCTCCATGCCCATACCGAAGGCAAAGCCCGAATATTCGTCGGGATCAATACCTACCCTGCGAAGAACCTCGGGGTGCACCATGCCGGCACCGAGTATTTCAATCCAGCCGCTATTACCACACAGCCTGCATCCCTTGCCACGGCATACCAGACAATCTATAGCCACCTCGACTCCCGGCTCCACGAAAGGGAAATAGTCAACCCGAAAACGGCACTTCCTGTCCTGGCCAAAAAGCCGCTGGGCGAATTCAAACAGCGTACCCTTCAAATCAGCTAAAGTTATGTTTTTGTCTACGGCCAGACCTTCCACCTGGTAAAACATCCACTCGTGGGTAGCGTCGGTCGCTTCATATCTGTAGACCCTACCGGGAGCAATTATTCTTATAGGTGGCTTTAATTTCTCCATGACTCGTATTTGAACCGGAGATGTATGCGTCCTCAACAGCATTGGTCTATCTCCGGTTTTGGTCTCGAAATCGACCCACAGTGTGGCAAACATATCACGTGCCGGATGGTCTGCAGGCATGTTCAAGGCCTCGAAATTGTAGTAGTCCCATTCCACTTCAGGCCCTTCCACAATTTGGAAACCCATACTCGTGAAAATATCGCAGACTTCCTCTACTGTCTGGGTTGTAGGATGCAGGCGGCCGAGAAGGATTCGTTCGCCTGGCAAGGTGACGTCTAAGGTCTCGCGTCCGAGACTGATAGTCAAATCGCGCTCTAAAAGAGATTTCTTCTCATCGAAAGCGGATTCCAGAGAGTTCTTGACTTCGTTGGCACGAGCTCCCACCTGGCGTCTCTCCTCTAAAGGTAAGCCTGAAAGCGAACGAAGAATCTGGATTAAGGTACCTTTTCTACCCAGATATGAAATTCGCCACGTTTCAAGCTCGTCTGTATTGGTGGCTTTGACTAGCTCATCGAGAGCTTTGGAGGCAAGCTCTTCAACTCGATTCAGCATATTCTCACTACGTGAGGGAGATTAGCTCTTAAGTTTCGCCGAAGATAGCGAAAGCAGCTTGGAGAAGCTGGATGGATCATTAACCGCCATTTCAGCCAGTTCTTTTCGGTTGATTTCTACATTGGCCTTTTTCAATCCGTCCATAAACTGACTATATGACAGCCCTTCAGCCCGAGCAGCCGCATTTATCCTGACAATCCACAACCGCCTCATATCACTTTTGCGCTCTCGACGATGCTCATAGGCGTAAGACAATGCATGAAGCATTGATTCGTGAGCTCGCCGGAACAGCGAATGCCTGGTAGCTTTATGTCCCTTGGTTAACTCAAGTACTTTCTTATGTTTTCGATGGGTGACTGTTCCGCCTTTAACTCGTGGCAATCAGGTCCTCCTAGTCTATTTATTGCCGTACGGCAATAACTTCTTCAGTCTGGGTTTATCCGCCGCTTCGACCTGGATCATTTCATCATAAAGTCCCTTGGTCCTGCTCGGCTTTTTGCGTCTAAAATGGCTTTTACCAACTTTGACACGCATTATTTTACCGGTGCCAGTTATGTGTAAACGGCTCTTAGCGCCTTTATGTGTCTTCAGCTTGGGCATCTAAACTTTCTCCTCTACTACTGGTTTCTTAACCTGTTTACTGGAAGCAGGGGTCAGTACAATGCTCATAAAACGGTCCTCTGATGATGGTGCTCCGTCAAATGTAGCTATATCTTTTAAATCCTCTGCCACTTTTTTCAATAATCTCAATCCCAGTTCCGGATGCGTAAACTCGCGTCCTCTAAAAACTACGAAAACTTTTACTTTGTCGCCTTCTGCTAATAGCTTCCTGGCTATCTTGATTTTAGTCTCGAGGTCATGCTCTTTAACCCTGGGTCTGACTCTAATTTCTTTGAGTACGATGCCCCTTTGACTCTTACGTGCCTTGCGCTCCTTCTTCGTCAGTTCGTATCTATACCTACCATAGTCAAGAATTCGACATACAGGGGGAACTGAATTCGATGCTACCTCTACAAGGTCGAGATTTCTCTCACTAGCCATCTGTAAGGCTTTCTCGATTGGAAACACCCCCAACTGCGCGCCTGTCTCCCCTATAAGCCGAACTTCTTTAGCCCTAATTTCTCGATTAACGCGTAATTCCTTGACTATGTTTCTCCTCACCTCCTTATACGAAGTGACTAACAGCAAAATATAGCATATTCACGAGATGAAATCAAAGTTTATCTGGAGATTTACTCTCGATAATCGGCTTAATTCTACTTATAAACTCAATGACCGATACAGTGCCCGCGTCCTCTCCGTTTCTAAGGCGCAAAGAAACCTGATTAGATGCCTGCTCCTTGTCACCTACTACAAACATGTACGGTATTTTCATTAGCTGTGCTTCTCTTATCTTCAGGTTCATTCTCTCGGAACGGTCGTCAACCTGAACACGGATATCGTTATCCCTGAGCTTCTCTGCTATTAGACGCGAATAGTCCAGATGCCTATCGGCAATTGGTATAATAATTGCCTGCACCGGGGCCAGCCAGACAGGAAAGGCGCCGGCATATTGCTCAACCAGACACGCCATAAAACGTTCCATGCTGCCCAACACCGTCCGGTGCACCATGACCACCTGGTGTTCGTTACCGTCCTCGCCAATGTAGTTAACATCAAATCGCTGTGGCAGATTAAAGTCAACCTGGATAGTCGGACCCTGCCATAAACGGTCTAAAGCGTCACGTAATTTGACATCGATTTTCGGGCCGTAGAAAACACCTTCTCCCGGGTCGACATCATACTTGATGCCCAGTTTTTCCAGTACATTTTTAAGAGCGCTCGTAGCATGCTCCCAAATCTCTTCGGTACCGGCATAATGATCTGGCCTTGTTGATAAAAGCATTTCATATTGGCTGAAGCCAAAAGTGCTCATCATAAATCTGGCCAGGTTAACAGCGCCCGAGACCTCAGCTTCCAGCTGGTCGGGGCGACAGAAAATATGGGCGTCGTCCTGAGTAAAACCTCGGACCCTGGCCAATCCGTGTAATACGCCCGACCTCTCATATCTGTACACGGTACCGAGCTCGGCATATCGAAGCGGCAAATTACGGTAGCTCCGCAGTTGCGTCTTAAATATCATGATATGTGCCAGGCAGTTCATCGGCTTAACGATATATTCCTGTCCTTCCACATCCATAGGTGAATAGAGGTTTTCCCGATAAAAATCCCAATGTCCACTCGTTTTCCATAAATTTAGTTTGGCGATGTGGGGTGTATACACGATGTCATAACCACGTTTCCTGTGCTCCGCCTTCCAGAAATCTTCAATGATCTGGCGAACTAGAGCCCCTTTAGGATGCCAGTGGACCAGTCCAGGGCCAAACTCCTCATGAAGACTATACAGGTCCAGCTCTTTGCCCAAACGTCTATGGTCACGCTTGGCTGCCTCGGCCAGTCTCTCCAGATATGCCTGCAACTCGACATCGGTTTCGAAGGCAACACCGTAAATCCTCTGTAACATAGGGCGTCTTTCATCGCCTCGCCAGTAAGCGCCTGCAATACTGGTAAGCTTGAAAGCCTTAATGGCGCCGGTAGAATTAACGTGAGGACCGCGACACAGGTCTACAAAGGAATTTTGTCGATATATGGTAACCTTTTCCTCGGGCAACTCATCAATGAGCTCCAGTTTGTAAGGCTGGTCGGCAAGTAGCTTACGGGCTTTGGCCTTGGTTAGCTCTTCCTTGAGAAAGGACGTATCAGATTTGATTATCTCGTGCATTTTTTCTTCGATGGCGGCTAAATCTTCGGGCACCAATGGCCTGGGCAACTCAAAATCATAGTAGAAGCCGTCCTCGATAGACGGACCGATGCCAAATTTTGCGTCTGGAAACAACTTCTGCACGGCTTCAGCCATCACATGGGCCGCGGAATGCCTCATCTTTTCCAGTTTGGCTGCTTTCTCTTCCATGGTCATTTCCAATTTTTACTTGGCGAAACAAAAACCTCACGCGGTCGCGAGAGGCCATTGAGTGCTAACGTTCGCATTTTATCAACGCTTAGATTGAGAGTCAAGCTAGCTGATCACGATAAAACTTACTCACAAATTGTAAGAATCCCAAATCAAGGCTATAATTATATGCCGTTTTTTACACCGACCGGCAATCAGCAATTCGGGAATCTGCTCTAATCACTGGAGGCATTCATGAGTACGCAAGACGCCATCGAATTCGAGCATATATTCAATCCGCGAGCCGTCGCCTTAATTGGGGCGTCGGCAGACAACGGCTACGCCCATTCACTAACCAACTCTAAGCTGTGGGACAGGCTCTATTTTGTTAATCCGCGCTACGATGAACTTGCTGGCAAGATCTGCTACGACAGCATACTCGATATCCCGGTGGATATCGACTACGTAGTTATCGCAGTGCCGGCAACTCACGTCCCCAAGATATTGACCGAGTGCATTAAAAAAGGTGTAAAGGCAGCTCACGTTTTCACTGCCGGGTTCAGCGAGACCGGCATACCCGAAAGGAAAAAACTGGAGAACGAAGTTAGAGACGTGGCTAAAGGCAAAATCCGGCTTATCGGCCCAAATTGCATGGGCATTTATTGTTCAAAATCAGGTCTAAGTTTCACCTGGGACGCTTCTTTCGAGGAGGGCCCCGTCGGCGTTGTGTCTCAGAGTGGCACTTTTGGTGTTGAGTTTCTGAACATCGGTAAAATCAGAAATCTTAAATTCAGTAAAGTAATAAGCTACGGCAATGCCGTTGACCTGGACTGCCCCGATTTTCTGGAATACCTCGCCAATGATCCGGATACAAAAATAATAGCTCTATACGTGGAAGGGACGAGGAACGGCAGGCGGCTTAAATCAGCACTGGCCCATGCCGCTGCTAAGAAACCTGTCCTGGCTTTGAAGGGTGGAGTGACCGAGCATGGCAGCAGGGCCGCGTCCTCACACACGGGGTCTCTCGCCGGCTCACCTGAAATCTGGAGCTCGATATTCCGTCAGAGCGGTGTGGCTCAGGTAGAAGACTTTGATGAACTGCTTAACGCTTCACTGGCACTGACTTACGCGCCGTATTCTGCCGGAAAAGGGACCAGCATAATCACCAATTCGGGCGGCTTCAGCGTGCTCGAAACCGATGCCTCTGTAAAGGCCGGTTTAGAAGTGCCCCAGTTTACACATGAAACTCTGGCTCAGCTTAGAAAGATAGTGCCTGTGGCGGGAACAAGCATCAGTAATCCGCTGGATGCCTGGCCTATTTTCTATAATCTATCAGGCTCGGAAGGTAACCTCGGCGATGTTATCAAGACACTGGCCAGAGATAAAAACATACATTCGATAATTATCCACATGGATGAAATCAACTACTTAAGAAAGGTATTGGGTCCTGCCTTCGAGGGACACCTCAAGGAAGTTATCGATCTCATGCTGAAAGGCTGCAAATACGCACGCGACGAGATCGGTAAGCCGGTGATGCTATGCATTTCAATGGAAACTTTTACTGAGGATGAAGAGGACAGAAGATACCATTTAATGATGAAAAAGATTTTTGAGGATGAGCGTTTTCCTGTATTCCCCACCCTCAGAGATACTATTAACGCCCTCTCCACGCTATACAGGCTCGGACTCCGATTCTCTAAAAAATAAGCCTGATTCGTTTTACCACGATAACATCTTCGACTGTCCCCAGGGAATTTGTATCTATGATTTTACGAGAAGTATACGCCAAAAATATACTATCAAAATCGAAAATTTACGATTACACCATAAACTGCTACACAGGCTGTCAGCATGCCTGCACCTACTGCTACGCCCGGTTTATGAAACGGACTACTGGACATATCGAACCATGGGGCGAATTCGTTGATGCCAAGATTAACGCTCCTGACCTGCTGGCGAAGGAAATAACCAAGAAACGACCGGCCAGAGTATGGATAAGCGGGGTCTGTGACGCATATCAGCCGCTGGAAGGAAAGTACGAGCTCACTAAAAGATGCCTGGGGATTTTGGCTGCCCATGATTGGCCGGTTACCATCCAGACAAAGTCTCCTCTGGTTCTACGAGACTTAGACTTGCTAAAGAAGTCCAACGACATCGAAGTCGGGATGACGGTGACCACCGCCGACGACAAAATGCGACGAATCTTTGAACCTAATGCGCCGCCGATACCTGAAAGAATCAAAGCGCTCGATGACTTACATCAAGCAGGCATCGAGACCTTTGCAATGATCGCCCCTATGTTGCCTGGTGCCGGAGACCTGCCTTCTTTGTTAGCCGGGAAGGTAGACCACGTGCTGGTAGACCGGATGAACTACCACTACGCCGACTGGGTATATCGGAAATACAATCTGGAAGCTTCAATAAGTCCGGAGTCCTTCTTCAAAGAGGCCGAACAGATCGCCTCCGCGTTTATAAAACATGGTCAGGTTTGCCAGATTGTCTTTTAAACTCTAAGGTTAGAACCTAGTCCTTCTTCCGGAACTTCGCCAGCCTCTCCTCAGTGTCTGTTATGTTAAACTCGGATCGGGCTTCGAACTCCAATCCTTTTTTCAGGGTCTCATTCAAGCCTTGATTGTAAAGATGCTTATAGGCAGCGAGAGACGCCATACTGTTGGCCGATATCTTCTTTATCAACTCTTGCACAGTCTCCTCCAGCTTATCCAGGGGGACTGCGATATTTACAAGGCCTAATTGCGCGGCTTCCTTGCCCGTAATCAGGTCTGCGGTGAATGACATCTCTTTGGCCTTCAACATGCCGATGACTCTCGGTAATCGCTGGCTCATGCCCCAGGTAGGCCGCAGCCCCCAACGGGCGTGGGTGTCACCGAACTTCGCCTCTTCGGCAGCCACCACCAGGTCACAGCCGAGGACGATCTCCAGAGCACCTGTTATACAAAATCCATTAACCATGGCTATGACCACCTTGGGGACGGCTTGTATCGCCTCAATAAGCGCCCTGGCCGGTTCATCCAGTATAGGTCCCACCTTTCCCCTCTCCAACTTGCGGTCGCCCAACGCAATCAAGTCTACGCCCGCTGAAAAAGCGCGTCCGGCCCCGGTCAAGACGATGACTTTTACATCGTCGTCCTTACCGGCTTCCAGCAGCGCCGACTTCATCTCTACTAGAAGGGTCGGTGTTATAGCGTTCATTACGCTGGGACGGTTAATAGTTATCCTGGCCGCTCCGTCCTTCTTTTCGTATAATAGATTTTCGTAAGCCATTTTTACTCCTCTCTATTAATATAAATAGATACGATTAAGCGTTTCGAAATAACTTGATCGATGTCGCCTCAAAGATACGTTCATTCACGAACCTTCAAATTATAACTTAAATTAGATATAAGTCAATCACTTCATGCCTCAAACAGATTTTCGTGTAATTGCTGGTAATTTTGGTAAAATGTTATAGATTTGCAACTCTTTGTCACGTGATTTTGTAACTATTTAATAAGACGCAATTTACAATTAAGACGAATCTAACAAGACAAGGGAGGCCTTAAATGGAAGCATACTGTATGAAGTGCAAAGCAAAGAGAGAAATGATCAATCCCAAACAGATTAAGATGAAGAACAACAGACCGGCAACAGAAGGTACGTGTGCCAAGTGCGGCACCAGGATGTTTAAGATAGGCAAAGGGCGGGGTGTGCCTTTTTTGTAGGACACCGGTACCGGAACGCCAGCCGGTTACCTTAATACAATAATACAATCAGTCTAATACTAACTGGGGAAGGGGGGACTCGAACCCCCAAGCCTTTCGGCACATGATCCTAAGTCATGCTCGTCTGCCAATTCCGACACTTCCCCAAGGGGTTCAACGTTCACATTTTAACATGCCGTAAGGCATTTTGCCCATCTGCTTGCGTGCTCCATTGTTTACATGATTTATCCGCCAATAATTGGCAAGTATACTTTAGTACACAAGGGTAAACTAAAATGTTCAGGCCTACGTTCTACTAGTCAAGAGGGTAACACGGGAGGATTCGCCCGGTACGGCCTTTTTAGAACTAGTATCAGGCGGACCAGCAAGGAACGAAAGTCATGGAACATATTTTAGCTTGTCCAAAATGCGGCGGAGCCAATAGCTCGGTTCAACTGTTCTGCCGCTCTTGCGGCCAGAGCCTGAGGCACAAATGCCCGCGTTGTAAGGTGGACATAGACCCTGCAACGGGAAGATGCCCTTACTGCGGCGAAGGTCTAGCAGCCTGGCCTACAGGCGAGGCCGGAACGAGCGAAAAAAAAGTAGAACAGACTGACCCAGTCCCGGTTTAGCCAAGCGGACATATCATTATCCTTCTTTTGACACAGTTGGAAATCAATCAGATGCCCTTAAATCTGCGTATTAGTTAATACCTATTTGCTTAAACACTTGTCCTATTCTTTGACTAAACAAAGCTTGTTGACTGCGGTATAATATAGCTACACCCCAGACAATAAATTATGGAGGTTAACCTATGAAACTTAGAGCTATACTGACGTTATTAATTCTAGTCCCAGTCCTTTGGCTGGTTGCTTGCGCGCCACCAACGGGCACATCGGTCAGCGTTTCCTGCGACGATTTCGGTAAACAGAACAATGTCACCAAACAAATGACCGTTGCTGCCGGAAGTACGTTTACAATTACTCTGTGCTCGAACGCCACCACCGGCTACTCATGGCCAGAGTCAGCTCAAATCAGTGATGCCACTGTTGTCCAACAGCTAACGCATGAAAGAGTTGCCCCGGAGAACACCGGTCTGGTAGGTGCCCCCGGCACCGAGGTGTGGACTTTTAAAGCACTTAAAACAGGTACCAGTAATATCGATATGCAGTACAGTCAACCGTGGGAAGGCGGACAGAAAGGCGCCTGGACATTCCAGCTGGCAGTTACGGTTAAATAGTAAGAGTTATTAACCAATCTTCGCCCCTTTGAGTCCGGCTTTGTTTTGCAGCTATGTCGACGGTATAAAGTTGATATAATTGACATATAGACCGTCGATTGTTCCAGGTAGCGAAATTTGCACGAGGTGAACACATGAAAAAGCCGGATTTCTCATTAAATGGCAAAGTGGCGTTGGTTACAGGTGGCAGCCGAGGTATTGGTAAAGCCACCGCACTGGCTTTTGCCAGATTTGGTGCCGATGTAGCTATTGCCTCCAGGACTCTGCCTGACCTTGAGCTTGTAGCCGATAAGATAAGGAGTCTTGGAAGAAAAGCGCTGCCGGTTGCGGCACACGTGGGTAAACTCGACCAGATCAAGAATCTGGCAGATACGGTCTACAAAGAATTCGGCAAAATCGACATTCTCGTCAATAATGCCGGCACCAGTCCCGCATTAAGCGGGCTCATCGACATAGAGGAACGGCTGTGGGACTCAATTATGAGTCTAAATCTAAAGGGGCTGGTATTTATGAGTCAGGCAGTAGCCAGGATAATGAAGGAAACCGGCGGTTGCATCATCAACGTAGCCTCAGTAGATGGCTACATGCACGAACCTGGTATCGGCATCTATTCCATCAGCAAGGCTGGTGTAGTGCAGGCCACAAAAATCATGGCAGAGGAGTGGGCAAAATATAACATTAGAGTGAATGCCATTGCGCCCGGCCATATACATACTCGCCTCGGCGACTCTATCTTCCAGGCTATGCCCGATTATAAAAAAGTGTTTCTAGAAAGAGTGCCAATGAAGCGCATCGGAGACCCTGATGAAATCGCCGCTGCTATGGTCTTTCTGGCGTCGGAAGCCGCCAGCTATGTAACAGGAACAACTGTTGTTGTTGACGGTGGGACGCTGACAACCTAGAATTTGCAGGCTATAGATCCAATATTATACCTACCGGGCAGTGATCGGAACCGGTAACCTCCGGCATTATGAATGCCTTCGATAGTGCCGGCAGCAAGTTTTCAGTGATGAAAAAATAATCTATTCTCCAGCCAACATTTCGCTCTCTGGCTCTAGTCTTAAGGTCCCACCAGCTGTATTGGTTGGGTTCGTTGTTAAAATGTCTAAATGTGTCCACGTAACCGTGAGACACGAACTTATCCATCCAAGCTCTTTCTTGAGGTAAAAACCCGGAGATGCGCTCATTTTCCTGCGGTCTGGCAATATCTATCTCCTTATGTGCGGTGTTAAAATCGCCACAGGCAATCAACCTGGTTCCCTTTTTCTTCAATGAATCTGTGTAATCCAGAAAAGCATCATAGAAATCCATTTTATACTTCAACCTGTCCGGGCCCTGTTTCCCGTTAGGAAAATAAATATTCATAATAGTGAAATTTTTGTATTCGGTGATTATTACTCGCCCCTCTAAATCCAAACTCACGCCCTCAAAATTAGACCGGACGTTTACAGGTTCGCGTGTACAAAATGTGGCTACTCCACCATATCCTTTTTTCTCAGAATAATTCCAGTAAGTCTGATATCCTCTTGGCTGGCTCAAGTCATCGCTAAGCTGGTCAGGTTGTATTTTGGTTTCCTGAAGGCAAATAATGTCAGGAGATTCTTTCTGCAGCCATTCCAGGAAGCCTTTATTTTTTACAGCCCTGATCCCGTTAACGTTCCAGCATAATAACTTAATCCTAGTCATATCTGCGGCCATTTCATCGGAGCGCTGGTTCACCACTTATAGCCTATGCCGCTGCAATCGGGGCAAGGTCTCCAACTGCCGCTGCCTGCAGGTACACAGCCCG
>Ga0116202_10000286_pt1 | contig 27371 bp, 21 predicted proteins | sample LakKivw325mmetaG_FD_94479 | JGI IMG/M metagenome (GOLD analysis project Ga0116202, IMG submission 94479) | Anoxic lake water microbial communities from Lake Kivu, Rwanda to study Microbial Dark Matter (Phase II) - Lake Kivu water 325m metaG | ecosystem: Environmental > Aquatic > Freshwater >... | reverse complement strand
TACGTGTCCGAGCAACGCAGTCCCACCTCTACGGGTTTGTTGGCGAGATCGACAACCACTAACGCATAGCTCGCCCGATACAGCAAGCCGAGAAAAAAGCAAGAAAACTTGACAAAAGCCCTTGACATACGGGTGTACTGGGTGTATAGTAACAGTAGTAATGGGTGTGCAGATCGCTTGTGCGACAGGTGACAGCAGAGCACCGGGCCGGCATTGGAGAAGATAAGATGTCGGCGGAGGCCGTGTGAGGAGGACGGCTGAGAGTGCGATGTCATTCGTGTCGCCGACCGATTGCGCTGGGCACAACTGACCGGTACGGGTCGGCTGCTGCTTAGACTTGTGATGGATGTCGGATGAGGCATTGCCCTGTCCGATGCAGTGGCTTAGTGGTTAAGCCATATCTAGAACTAGCGTATGAGAAAGAGGAAATCGAGATGAAGTACTTCAGAACAGTTTTGTGTGTGGTAGTCGTTTCTTTGTTTGCCCTTACAGCGGCTTTTGCGGCGAACTACACTGACTGGACGAGCCGTTCGATGCAGATGCCAACACTTTGCTGCTTCTGCGCTTCGACGACGGTCTGGATGCTGTTACCGCAAACGACTCCAGCGGGAACAACATCAATGGCACTCTGAACGCCGGTCTGGCCGGCCAGGCAAACCATTATGTCGCGAGTGACCAAGCCGGGTTTGGCAATGCGCTGAAGATCGTATACGACGGCGCGTACAAGAAGATCGACCTGCCCGCGGATGACAAGTTGGCGATTGGCGACAAAGATTTGACCATCGAGTGCTGGCTCAAGCCGTATGAGGCGAACAGCTACTGGAATATCGTCCAGAACTACACTGGAGGCGACTACCAGTGGACATTCACCAATGTCGCTGGCAAGATGCGCATGGGCCTTGGCTGGTACAGCGCCGGTGCGTGGCAAGTCGTCCAGGATGACGTGACGGACTGGGAGGCCGGACCGAATGCTCCCTGGGTGCACGCTGCTGTGACTCACGAGAGAAGATCGGATACCGGTGGAGTTGATGTCGTGAAGTTCTGGAAGAATGGCGTCATGGTCTTCGAGCAGGACAGTACACTTCTCGGCCTGCCGAATCCGATAGGCGGGCCGGCAGGAGTGGCTGTCAGGTGGATTGATGGCCATCCGTGGTACAACTTCCTTGGCCAGATGGATGAGCTTAGAATCTCGGACTCGATCCGTTATGGAGCTGCTCCTGTTCCTGAGCCCGCATCACTAGCGGTGCTCGCGATGGGTTGCTGTGCCGCAATCGGTTCTGCGCTTCGCCGCAGATCGAAGTAGGTATATGTTCGTCGATGCTCTCGCCATGGTGCGGGAGCATCTCTGTCTTTGCTTGTGTAGGCCCGATTTGCAGGGGTAATATCTAATGCATACCGAAGAACCGCTTTACGTCCAAGTAAAAAACGCTCTCGTCCAGAACCTGATGTCTGACCCGTTGGGCGACGACAGGCTTCCTTCCTATCGAGACATAACAAAGGACTTTGACGTGAGCACGGTTACTGCCATAAAGGCGATCGACGTGCTGAAGGCGGAGGGCGTTGTTGGAAGCCGTCCCGGCAAGGGGCTGTTTGTCAAAGACAGGGAGAAGCTGTTCTCGCTCTATTCCGCTCCGACGCCCACAGTCGGTGTGACGTTCCTGGATATACACGGTACATCCAGCATGCAGTTGTCCGAGATAATGCGGGGTGTATCAGACGAGTGCGTGAATCAGGCACTCAATATCCAGGTCTTCAGCACTCCCCTCAACAGCACAAGCATGGAAGATAACCCTCTGTTCTGGAAGAACATCCGTATGAAGCACATCGATGGACTCATCATCGCTTCCAGAATGCCCATCAACGACATTATGCTGCTGAGGGAAGAAGGTATTCCGTTTGTGTGGGTCACCGTTGATCTGCCGGATCCGGACATACACAGCATTGTTGTGGACAAACTGTATGCCATCAACACTGCTTTGATGCACCTGTCTAGACTGGGACACCAGAAGGTGGCTTTGCTGTGTGCTGAGGAGGACGAGAGCCTCAGGTCGCAGTTCCACACCCTGTCGGCCGGTTACGGGATGCAGCCGGAGTCGTTCTGTACGGACAATCTCCCGGAAATGGATGCAGGCTATCTTCTCGCCAAGCAGGCTGTTTCTGACTCGAGGCCTGACGCGATAATCACTCGCGGTGCAGAGATGACGGCATCGGCCGTTACGTACTTGTCGGAAGCCGGATTGGAGCTTGGACGGGACATAGGTATGGTGGGATATACGCATTCCTTGTCAGGTTATTATTTGCGTCGGGATGTGACCGTGATCTTGAGTCCGATTGCTGATATGGCGCGCAGGGCTGTTGTGATGCTCAAAGACATATTAGACGGTAAAGATGTGAATCCCAGAAAAGTGCTCATCACGCCCACGATACTCATCAGAGGCTCCTGCGGCTATCCGATGGGCGATGCTGACGAAATCACGATCAACAGCGTGCATGACCTGCTCGCACTGCCCTACGGCAGTTAGCGGCGTCGTGCCTGGACTCTGTTCACAGCGAAAACCAAGACCGCACGATACGGATGCGATAGGAGGAGAGCAACATGAGGAAGACCGGATTTACACTTATAGAACTTCTTGTTGTCATAGCAATCATCGCGATACTTGCCGCAATCCTGTTTCCAGTCTTTGCGCAAGCGCGTGACAAGGCCAGGCAGTCTACTTGCCTAAGCAACTGCAAGCAGATCGGCCTCGCAATTGACATGTACACGCAGGACAATGACGACATCCTGCCCACGCAATACAGTGAATCCTGGACGACGCGTGGGGAGCGTGGTATGACACTTCCCCCGCTTACGCGCAGTATTTCAACTGGGGAAGAGGTATTCTGCCCTACCTGAAGAGCTTTGGCGTGTTTATCTGCCCCAGCTCAATAAAGACCTCTCTGGTGACCGATGAGAAAGGGCTCTCTTATGTAGCGAACGGCAATCTGCTGTTCGGCAAGAGCCTGAACGTGATCAAGAGGCCATCAGACGTTGTAATCGTTCAGGACTACGGATGGAATATCGGTTGGTATATTGCGCTAAGACCCTACGGAGCATTCGATTGCGACGTCGCATCGCCGATAGCTGGCTACACGATGGGCGAGTACTACGCCTATGGTTCCGATCCCAGTGACAAGGCGAAGTCCGGCAACTGGTGGTCCAGGCACGCTGGCGGGACCACGCTGGTATACGCCGATGGTCACGCCAAGTGGATGAAGTGGACTACCCTTAGCAGCACTTGTGCGAAGTGGGCCAACAGCGTGTTCAATCCTGATCGGCTGTAGTATTAGCAGACGTGCGCGCCATTTGACAGATGACATTCCCGAAAGCCATTACTGCATCCGTGCACCCGGCATGCGGACGAAATCCCAATTCTCCAATTCTCAGCGACCAGGGAGGTTTGCTAAGTGAATATCAGAGCCCTATGTACGTTTTGTGACTGGACTGCCTTAGGCGGAGCCTGGGGCAAACCAGGCCTCTACTCGATCCTTGACCAGATGAAAGTCGCCGGTATCACGGAAGTATACATTCGTGCTTTCAATGGAGGACTCGCCTGCTATCCGAGCAAGGTGGCTCAAGTGCAGGACAGGTACGGCTATGACGAGTGGAAGAAGATGCAGCTCTATCCTCAGCCTACGATGAGTGTAGAGTATCTTCGGGTGATGGACTTCCACGAGTATGATCCTATCCTTGATGCTGTGAAGGCCGCTGAAGAGTTCGGAATTAAGCTCTACATCTGGTACAGTATGTACGAGGATGACCACGGTGGCGCGTTCCTCGGGCAGTTTGCCAGGGAGCGTCCGCAGTTCTGGCAGATGGATCGTGAGGGCAGGAGCTACAGCGGCACGCTTGATTTCTTCTACGACGAAGTAAGACAGCACAAACTGGCGGTTGTGGACGAGCTGCTCGCCTACGGAGCCGAAGGTCTGATGCTGGATTTCGTACGCCATAACGCTTGCCCGTCGGCTGATGGCAATGGCGTCCACCGTATGGGGTATAACCCGGAGATCAGAGCACACTTCAAAGGGAAACACGGAGTCGACCCGATTGACCTGCCAGCGGACGACCCAACATGGCTTGCATTCAAGACCGATATCCAGACCAGCTTTGTTAGAGAAATCAGCCGAAAGTTGCACAGCACGTCTCCCGGCAAAGAGCTGTCCTTGATGCTCTGGCCTGTTGATAACAAGAAGTGGCTCTGCCTTGACGTGCCCGAACTAAGCGCAGAAGGCCACATCCAGATGGCAACCTCCATGTCCATAAAGTACAGCATAAGGCCTCAGGAAGGAGTGGACATGTACCACTGCCTCAGGTCACAGGTGGACACCGCCAAGACCAAGGTTGTCCCCGGCATATGCTGCTATGATGGCAACTACCCCGATCTGGTTGATGACTACGTTGAGCGTGCGGAGGCCGAGGGCGTTGACGACATGATGCTCTATGAGTCTGACGCTGTGCTGCGCTCCAAATTGATGATGACCATCAGATCGATGAACCTCGGCGAACCCAAGTACAAGAGGGTTCTGAAGGCGGCAAGGGTTTCCACCGGTTCGACGTTGGATATAGACTGGTCCTGTGTGCCCGACTATGCCGACTTCCTTTTCAACAGCGGTGTGAAGGCGGAGCAGATACCCTCGGAAATGACGTCCGTGAAGATAGCGTATACGGACAGGGAGTTGGTGTTCAGATTCACGTGTCACGATTCCAACATGCCGGCTGCGCTTGCACCGCAGGTGGAGCAACCCGAGAAACAGTACTATCTCGATGTGCTGGGCTCGCGCACATTCTACTACTACGTAAACTCGTTCAACATCTTCATTGACCCGCAGCACTCACACCAGGACTACATTCACCTGGGAGTGTCTCCGGCGAACGAGAGGTCCCAGCACGCCTACTCGGACGAGGAGTGGAACGAAGACTGGAAGTCCTCGGTGACGGCGGAATCAGACAAATGGGTCGGCACAATAACTACTCCTTTCGATTCGCTGGGTGTTCGAGCGCCGAGCCCCGGAGACCGGTGGGGCATCAATCCTCTCAGAGGCATTCGAGCGAAGGAGGAAACCAACATCTGGTTCTACATACTCTGGAGCCTGCCGTTCCCGGACGATATGGGGCATCTCGAGTTTGGAGCTTAGTTTGCGTTGTTCGTGCGTTGGATGCGTCGCGCCTCGTCGCGGGCCAGGTGAGTCTGGCCGGATGAGGCCGAAATCCCAAAGCAACGGTCCTCTATAAAGGAGACAGCAAATGCGTCGTTTGGCTTGGGTTTGTTTCTTGCTCTTGGTATTGACGGTCTCGATGATATCTGCCGCGTTCGGGGCCGACGACCGGACTAACGTGGCACTGGGCAAGAAGGTGGTCACTCTGCCCGTCGTGAACACCACGGCGGCGTTCTTCTCCCGGATTACCGACGGTGATGTGGAGACTTTCGCCGACTGGGGCGACAACTGGAGTGATCATACATATGTGCTCATCGATCTGGAGAAGCCGGAGTTCATAGATCACGTGAGAATCTACTCGGGCACCACCAACAACTACACCAGTGCCTGGGTGAATCTCAAACCGCATTTCGCCGTCTACGCAGGAGAGACGCCGGACAAGCTGCAGTTCCTCGCCGAGCGCAAGCCATTCGCCAACTATGATCAAGCCAGCCTTGCGGACGCCGTCTCGCCGTTCGTCGATTTCAGTGGACTGACCGGCTATGGGCGCTACGTCGCTGTATTCGTGCGCAACTACTGGGGCTGTAAGATCAATGAGATCGAGGTGACCCGGGGCAGCGGCAGCCGTGAGCTGGTTCGTCCTCAGGCTACAATGAGTCTGGAGGAGCTTTGGATGCGAGATGCCTCCCTCAGCGCCTGGCTGCAGATGAACACGGAAGTGGTCACCCCTCACGTCGTCTGGTCGGCGCCTTCGGCCGTCGGCACTGTCAGAGCCTTGTTCTTCACGCACATGGGTCAGTTCAGGGACATCGCCGAACTCAACCAGCGCATGGACCTCAAGTGGGACTGGGTTCCCATAATTTGGAACTCCACTGGCGACCAACCCGAAGTGCCCGCGATGACGATAGTCGAAGAGCAGAAGGCGCTGAACTTGCTGTCTCACGACTGGGACGTACTAATGCTCGGCGCCAGCGTGAAATGGTCAGATCTGCCCCAGAGTGTACGGACAGCCATTCTCGCCAAGGTGAAGTCCGGAACTGGCCTCATATACTCTAACCCGCTGAAAGAATGTATGCTTGGGGATATGGACGCCGTGCTTTCCAGCCTGAGCTCTACACCCGAGCTGCAGTCCCGGGTCATTTCTCGGTTTGCATTGGACAAGGTCCAACTGATGAAGCCGCTTCCCGAAGACATGCTCTCTCTGGGAAACCACGGCAGCGGCAGTGTGGCTCTCCTCAGATACGAAAACTTTCTCTATCGAGAGAAACTCAACTTTATGGGAAGCGCGTTCTTGCCGGAGTTTGGATTCTACAAGACCATGCCGACTCCGAGCGAGAACTTCTACGCTTTTCTAATCGACCTTATATACAGCGTTTCAGCCCGGAAGCCCGCGGTCCGGATAGTCTCAGCGAAGGCCGAGAATGGTGTGCTGGAGGTAGCGGTAGAGAAGGGAACGTCTGGGTGCTGAATCGAGTTCAGCATGACGCTGGTGAGCGAACTCAGAGATAAGAACTATGAGCTCTGCTCAAGCGCGGCTTTCGCCGTGAATACGGACGGAGCAGGCGCAGTCCGCGTGCCGCTGGCGGAGGCGTTTTCGGTTGTCAGGAAGGGCGAAAACCTCGCAAATCTATGGCTCAAGGACATGTATGGCAGGACGTTGGACTTCTGTGTCGTCCCAGTCGAAGGCACACGGCCGGGAATCAAGGAAGTTCAGACAGCAAAGTCAGGCTACCCCAAGGCCGGAGGAACGTTTGATGTGGTTCTCGACTCGGCCTCCGCCGGAGACACCTTGCAGGCTGAAGTCCACGACGGTTACGATCGTCTTATCTGGTCCGACTCCAGGCGTGTCGACGGCGGCAAAGCGCGATTCAATATGGACACTTCAGATGCGAAGAGCAGTGGGGTCTTCTTGTCGGTGACTCTCAAGAACGCCGGGAAGATCGTCGACGTGGTCAAGAAACCGGTGGCCTGCGGACTGGACGATTTCGACCACAAAGTTGAGGAGTTCGTCTTCGACGTGTGGGGCGAAGCGCCATTCCAGTTCAACAGGCCCTGGGCACTGCACGCGCTCAAGACTCAGAGAGATGTGGGCGTTGTGGGGAGTACGGCGTACGCAAACTACTATGCGTCCCAGAAGCTGTCTGACGAGGAGTGGGATGGGGTCTTGGATGACTTCTTTGGCACGTTGGCCGTGCACGGTATCAGGCCGATCTTCCAGTACTCCGCTGGAGTTCTCTCATACCTTGCGAGAGCCGAGGATAATCGACTCTGGAGGCCGGCCGATGAAAGCCGGATGGTGCTTGGAGACGACGCGTTCGTTTCCCAATACGTGTGGCACGTGAACCGGAACGCGGACGTGGCCAAGAAGTGGGGGGTAGATACATACCTGTCCGGCGACGAGCAGCAGAGCTGGATGTCATACGCGCCAAAGAACATCGAGGCCTTCCGAAAGTGGATGGAGCAGTCGTATGCGGGCGACCTCTCGCGGTTCAACAGGAGCTGGGGAACGTCCTACAAGTCATTCGGTGAAACCCAACCGGCTGAGCTGGGCAACATAAGTGAGACATTGGCACGCTCCGACGTGGAGGTGGGCGGCGGAGGCGTTGCCGGCGAGATAAGCAAGGACGATCTGAGAGCCGGAGACGGCGACGAGATCTACACCTTTGCGCCGTGGCTGGAGTACCGCCTTTATATGGACAAGCTGTTCGCGGATATTCACGGCGCTACACTCGAGTCCCTTCAGGAGCGGGACAGCAAGTTCAGGTTTGGCATTGAGGGTACCAGATACGCCGGAGCCATAGGCTTTGACTGGCCCTATCTGCTGGAGAAGGTCAACTACGTGACCTGCTATGACGAGCCAGTTCAGGCGGAAGTGATCAGCACATTTACGGATGCTCTGCCCCTGGTCACCTCAAAGAAACACGGAGCCGGGCGCGCAGTGTTCGTCAACTCATATCTGAGCAACTACAAAGTCTATCTGCCCGATCCGCTGCCGGGACCTTACCACGATCCGATGGCAGGCAGGGAGTCGATGGCGCGTGCGTACCGCGAGGTCTTCCGAAAGGCACTGGGCGAGGACTACCCCCTGCGGGCCGTGACAATTACCACACCGTACTATCCTGAGAAGAGTGCGCCGTACTATCGGATAGGCAAGTTTGTGGGGTCGGACAACGTCGTGTACTACCCGCTGGTCCAAGAGTCATTCCGCACCAGTTACTATGTGCCCCAGGAATCACGCATGCAGAAAGGCCAGGGACTTGACTGCACCCTCAAGCTGGACACCAGTGGCCACATCTATGACGTTCGCGAGAAGCGATATATAGGGTTTGGCGACGAGGTCAAGGCCAATATCTAACCATGTGAGGCCAAGCTGTACGCAGTAACACCCTATCGGGTCAAATCAGTTGCGCTGAAGCTTCCTCAGACAGCGACTCGAGGCAAGGAGCTAAAGCTGTCAGTGTCTGTTTCCACGGACTCCAAGTCAAAGTCGCGGACCAACTCTCACATACAGTTCTTTGGCCCGGACGGCACCGAGGTCAGGTGCTATGCGCATAACATACTAGTTGATGGCAACAGTGGATCTATGGTGACAAAACTCGCGCTCAATGATAAACCCGGCATCTGGAGAGTGCAGGCTACGGATACGGTCAGCGGGCTGAGTTCCTATGCGTTCCTGGATGTCAAGTGATAATCGGAGGGAAATACCTTGTTCATACGCTTGCTGTTAGCAGCGGCAGTGTCGCTGGCGTTATCGGCGCTGCCCGCACTCGGGCTTGTCCACGGCGACGCCGAAGGGTATCAGACAATAGTATCCCCTGACGGTGTGCCGCTCGCCGGTCTGAAGCACGGCAGGGTCAAGATACTGTCCATCGCGTTGTATCCGGCGCATCGCGATTCTCTGGAACTCGCTGACCGGATGGACTGCCTGATCGCGACAATCAGGACAGGGGCCTCCTACTATCCTGACGAGTTCGAGAGACGCACCGTGTATTGGACCGAACTGCGGGTTCCCGAGCCGCGCATGACCAGTGATGCGCTTGCAGCGCTGAGCAGGAACTGGGATGTGATCGTCCTGGGGGCCAACCCCTCGTGGGGCAAGTACCCTGAGGTTGTCCGACAGGCCATCATCGACAAGGTGTCGGGGGGAGCCAGGCTGCTGGCCATCGGGCTCGGAGATGAAGCTCTCGAGGACATGAAGAAGACCGGCCTCGCGTTCGAAGAGCTGAAGCTGAATCTGAACAGATTTGGTTCTATCTCGGAAGTGCGTGGCTTTCAAGACAGATACTACCGTTTCGGCAAAGGTCGCGTTGCCACAGTCAACTATCAGGGCGACAGCAGGTTTGGCTACCTGGTATCGCTGAGCAAAACCCTGCTTGACGACCAGTACAAGTACCGCCGGGTTGCCAGCCTGATCTACAAACTCGGCAAAGGCATCGACGCCGGGGAGATTGAAGAAGCCCGGATGGATAGCGAGACGTCTTGTCTTGTGAGTCTCGCGGAGGCTGACGCACCGCGAGCAGCGGCTTGGCGAGTAGTCGACGTAGACTGTAACAAGATGGCCCAGGGAATTTCTGAGGTCAGGCCAGGCGCACGATCTGTGCAGATCAAGCTTCCGGATCTGCCCAACGGCCCCTACTGCATCGAGCTCGACCTCTCTCGCGACGGGTCAATTGTCGACTGGATATCAGTAATGCACGCGGTGGACAGCAATCCTGCCATCACATCCGCCAAGCTGACAAAAGACACTCTGAGAACTGGCGATGAGCTCAATCTGGACATCGGTTATTCCGATGCTGCCAATCGGTTGTCCCTTACAGTCGACATAGACGACGTTCACGGTCGCCGCTACTTCACAAGGGACTATTCGTCTCTTCCACAGAATATCACGATGCGTGTTCCGGAAGGCTCGCTCAGCGTGTTGAACTATGTCAGGCTGAGCCTGCGTTCCGGTGCTCGGTTGCTCGACAGGAAAACGGTGGAGTTTACGATTCCGGAGAAGGCTGAGAGCAAGGACTTTCAGATATGGTTGTGGTCCGGCGCTGGTGACGATGTCAGAAGCAAGAAGTACCACGACGTCATATACAACTCCGGTGTCACCGGCTTTGCCAACTGCGGGCACGACGAAGTAAGCGCGAGGGCCTTTGCGGCATCCGGCCTGGTAGGCATGCCCTATACCACGGTGTTGGCTGGAACTCTGCTGGATGATGGAATGTTCAGCGAAGAGTGGGTTGGTGGAATGCGAGAACGCGCGCAGATAGCAGCTCGTGCTTTCTCCAAGTATGGCAGTCCGGGCTACACTCTTGGTGATGAGATATACCTGAGCGCATTTGATCCCAAGGGGCGCTTCTCCACCTCGCCCAAGGTCGTGGGGCTTTTCAGGGACTGGCTACGGAACCACTACACGGATATTTCTGCCCTGAACAAACAGTGGGACAGTTCATACACTTCCTTTGACGCGGTGACCGTGCAGGACGAGCAGCAACTGCTTGCCGACGAGAAGAACCCGTCGCCGTGGGTAGACTATCGCATGTTCCTTACGGACAGCTTCATGAACCTCCACTATGATTTCAGGGATCTCATACACACCATCCATCCTGGCGCAAAGGTCGGCTACGACGGCTGCGAGCAGTACTCAAGCTACGACGGATACGACTGGTTCAAGTACACACGTGGACTGGACATCAACAACGTCTATGCTCAGTATCAGATCAAGGGGGCGTACCCGAACAAGATGTTCAATGGCCAGTGCGTGAGGTCGTTCACGAGCAAGGATAACCTGCGCGGCGGCTGGATGAACGGGCTCGATTCAACCTGGGGACTTACCTACACGCCCTGGTATATGGCGTTCGCCGGCTTCAACAGTGTGTGGTGGTGGACCGCCACGTTCCTCGGTCCGGAGTGTGACGCCTATGATATCGACCTCAAGCCGTCGTCCATCTATGCGCAGATACTGAAGACCGCGAATGAGATACAGGAAGGTGCGGGCACGATTCTGAAACACGCCGACCTGGCCCCAGACCCGATCGCGATCCACTACTCGGAGAACAACTGGCACGCCAGTACTCTTTCCAGCGGTATGGGTTTGCACGTCAATAACCTCGGCCTCATCAACGACGACTGGTTCAAGAAGCCTATGTGCGGCAGTGATCCGGACGAACTCAAGCTCTTCGGCGACATCGAGCCAGTCGGCCACTATGCCACCGCAACGAAGAACTTCCTCACCCTCTTCTCTGACCTGGGTTTCCAGCCGGAGATGATCGCTCGACAGGAGATCGAACAAGGCAAACTCAGTGGCGGTCAGTACTCGGTTATGGTTCTGCCGTTCGTGGAGTCGCTGGGTTCGCAGGAGATTGCGAACATCCGTGACTTCGTGAGCAATGGCGGCATGCTTATCGCGGACTACCGGACAGGTATTCGCGATGAGCACTGCAAGTTCTACGACAAGAGCCCGCTTGACGATGTGTTTGGCATAGAGAGGTCTTCCTACGGGGTCGAGAAACGTGACTGCCGGATCAGTGTTGATGACAACTTCGGACCAATGAACGGAGAACTAAGAGGCCTTTTCTGCCATCCGGATATCAAGGTCACCACTGGCACGGCCACCGGACACAACGAGTTCGGTGTCCCTGTGTTCATCGTGAATCAGTATGGCAAGGGCCGCACGTTGTTTCTCAATTCTGATCTTTACGCGTACTTCAACGCGCGGCGCAACGGTGTGGAGGACGACTACAAAGACATCATTCGGGGTTTCATCTCGTTCTATGGGAACGTGAGACCGCCCTACAATGTTACTTCCGATCGCGCTCCGGTGCCGCACACGGAGGTTTTCGCCTATACAGACGGAGACATTGACTACATCGGGGTGATCCGAGATTTCTTTGTGCGTAATCACCGTGACTTCGACGTCAGCGTGCCTCTGAAGCGCTCAGGGCACCTGTACAGCGTACGCGACAAGGCTTACCTGGGTTACACCGATACAGCCCAGACCAGGATGGCCTCGGGCGACGCATCGTTACTCGCACTACTGCCCTACAGGGTGGATGGATTGCAGATGGGCGGCGACACGCGCGTCAAGCGGGGAAACGCCGTTACGCTAAAGCTCCGCGTGAGATCCGGCGATGGTCAGAATCCGGGTAACCACACGGTGAACGTAAAGGTGTTTGACTCCGAAAACCGGCTCAGGTCATACTTGAGCAGAGCGGTCTATCTGAAAGCCGGCGAAGGTGCATACGACATCCCAGTTGCGCTGAACGACCCCAGAGGCAAGTGGTGTATCGAGGCCGTCGAAGCAGTATCTGGCAAGACCGTGAGACACGAGTTATCAGTTGACTAGAGGTAAACAAATGACAAATATGTCTGGTAAAGTAGCTTTGATGGCTGGAGGAGCTGGGTATCTGACCGCTCCGGCGTGCAGGAGACTGGTGGAGTGCGGCGCCTCGGTTGCCATTGCCGATGTGAATGAGACCAGGGCTGCACAGCTCGCCCAGGACTTGGACGCACCGGGCCAAGTGCATTCTATTGCGCTGGATGTCGGAGACGAGAAGTCCTGCCGGTCCGCGGTTGCCGCGACTCTGGAGAGATTCGGCAAGCTCGATATTATGGTCAATTCCACCTGGCTGCATCTCAATAAGCGAGTTGAGGATTTGACCTGGGATGAGTTCGACTCATCGATGCACGTCAATCTGACTGGCACCTTCTTCCTCGCGCGGGAGGCTGCCCATGCGATGCACGACGGCGGGAGCATCATCCTATTTAGCTCAATGTACGGTTTGGTGGCTCCCAGGCTCAGCAACTACCCGCCGCCGATGAATCCGAATCCCATCGACTACGGCGTATCCAAGGCGGGGATTGTCCAGATGACCAGGTATCTGGCGGTCTACTGGGCGGCACGGAACATCCGGGTAAACTGCATAGCCCCAGGGCCGTTTCCGCACGAGCAGATGCGGGTCGACTCACCTGATTTTATGGCGAACCTGGAGCAGTCCGTTCCTATGGGCAGAATCGGCAGACAGGCCGAAGTTGCCGGAGCTGTGCTGTTCTTGGCGTCTGAAGACTCATCCTACATCACGGGCCAGACGCTCCAGGTGGACGGCGGCTGGACGTCGTGGTGAATCGCGTCTCGGTCGTCGTGACGCGCCCGAGACGCTGAACGGCCGTGCTCATGACAACTGTACTGGCTCTGTATATACGGCAAGAACACGTAAAGAATCGGGTTGCCCGCACTACAGTCGCAGGCAAAGTGTACCGAATAATAGACAGTGGACATCCAAGCGATTTCAGGCTCAAATGCCGCATGATTGCCCACCTTGGGGTGCGGGTAGGGAAGTTTTTTGTCAAAAACGGAAAAAAGTTGGCGACAAGCACTTGACAATTGGCCGTACCGGTTGCATAATAACAGTAGTATTACGCGACACAGAAGAGCGGGTCGGACCCGTAGGGCCTTGTGATGCCAATCGGATCCGGCCTGGCAGGACTTGGGTGATTGGTGCAGTGCTGCACGATACATTCTTGGGGGGAGGTGTGGCAGCCAGTACAGTTGTAGTCTGATCTGGCCCGGCATGCGCCTGGCGGTATGCAGCGGCGTTCCGGGCAAAACCTGACGAGTGACCGTCGAGTCATTCGATTATTTCGTGGAAGGAGACATGTAATGTTGAGAAGACAATTGGTGTGGCTTTCTCTTGCTGTGTTTGTAGCGCTTTGCGCGCCGCTGTGCGCACAGAACTACACCGACTGGACCCAGCCGTTCGACGCGGACGCGAACACTCGGCTACTGCTTCATTTTGACGAAGACCTGACGTCCACGACAGTTATTGATTCTGCTCCTAACCCCGTAAATGGAACGCTCAATACGGGGTTGGCCGGACAGGTCGATCACCACGTTGTGAGTGACAAGGCCGGTTTTGGCAACGCTCTGCGCATTCACTATACCGGGTTCATCTACAAGAATGTAGGTTTCCCTGAAGTGCCCTATCCGGACAATGTGAAGTTCTGGATGGGGCCGAGCGACTTTACGATGGAGGCGTGGATTCGCCCGGTCGAGCCCAACACGTACTGGGTCATCTTCGTGAACTACACCGGTGGCGACTACAACTGGGGAATGTTGTCCGATGCTGGGAAGATGCGCATGTATCTGGGCTGGTACGGCTTTGGCGGATGGAAGGACGTCACCGACAGTTCGACGGACTGGGAAATCGGTGTCTGGAATCACGCCGCTGTAACTGTTCAGAGAAGATCCGACACTGGCGGGCGTGACATAGTAAAGTTCTGGAAGAACGGCGAGCAAGTCCTGCGGCAGGATGTCACTGGTTGGGGGTTCAGCGAAGGAGGACCCGATCCGGATACTGGCGAACCGACCGCGGTCAACGGCCCCGCCACACTTGGTGGGAGGATGGACGGCCATCCTTACTACAACGTGCTGGGCCAGATCGATGAGTTCAGGCTCTCAGATGTACTGAGGTACGGAACCCAGGAGATATCTATTGGCGGCACAGTTACACTGCAGGGATACGTCGGAGACCTTACGCTCGTCCCGGTGACGGTAGAGCTGAAGCAGGGCGCCACGGTGCTCCAGACTCAGACCGTGACTTTCACGAGCAACCCTGGAATATTCAGCTTCGGCAATATGGAGGCCGGAACGTATGACGTGGCGATATCCGCGCCAGGGTTCCTGAAGCAGGTGGTAACAGGTATCACTGTGGCTGAAGGCGATACAGGCAGACCACTACGTTGCCAGTGACAAAGCGGGTTTTGGAAATGCCCTGAAGATTGTCTACGATGGAGGGTATAAGAAGATTGACCTGCCCGCTAACGCCCTTCTTGGTTCCTATACCGACGATCTGACGATTGAGTGCTGGATTAAGCCCTACGAGGCGAACAGCTACTGGGTTATGATCCAGAACTACACTGGCGGCAACTACCAGTGGAGCTTCACCTATGTTGCCGGCAAGATGCGCATGGGTTTTGGCTGGTATGCCAGCGGGAACTGGCAACTGGTACAAGATGACGTGACTGAGTGGGAGGCGGGGCCGAGCGCGCCCTGGCAGCATGCTGCTGTTACCTATCAGAAGAGGTCAGACACCGGCGGAGCTAACATCATCAAGTTCTGGAAGAACGGCGTTATGGTCTTCGAGCAGGATGTTACGCTGCTTGGTCTGGCGGCGCCAATTGGCGGCCCTGCCAGTGTGGGCGGTAGATGGGTAGACGGTCATCCCTGGTACAACTTCCTCGGCCAGATCGATGAGTTCAGGATGTCCAATGTCCTCAGATACGGAGTGCCCGTGGGCAACATCGCTGGGCAGATTACGCTTCAGGACGTCAGTGCGAGCTTCGCGCCGGTCCCGGTCAAGGTTGAGCTCAAACAGGGGGCCAATACGGTTGCCACGCAGACGGTGACCGTGTCCAGCAATCCGGGTTCATACAGTTTCAACAAGCTTGAACCGGGAACCTACGACGTCTACGCCAACGCGGGCCGATTCCTTCGGCAGAAAGCTTCCGGAGTGGTGGTCGAGATCGGGCAGACCGCTTCTGCCAACTTCTCGCTCACTAACGGTGATGTGAACGGTGACAACACCATTGATGCTGCCGATGTAGGGACTATTATCCCGAACATTGACGAGATCGGTCAGTAGTTCGGCATTTCAAGGATGTGGGGCCGGAAGTCCGGCCCCACACATCTTCCACGGTCGAGGAGTGATACAGGGCCTTCGCAGGGTGTTGGCAGTCCTGGGTCCTGTGGGGTGAATAAGGAGTACAATGATGATGGACAACAATATGTCTAAGACTATCCTTGGCAGAACCAGGCAATCGTTTTTCTGCATTCTGGCCGTCACGGTCATTCTGGTGATTGGTGCTTTGGGAGTATATGCGGCTCCCTGGACGGACAGTTACTACCCGTTCAGAGTTCGCATATCTGTGAGCGTGCCGTCAGCCGGTTCGTATGCGCTCAATCTGACGCCTCAGACGATCACCAGTTGGCTAAATGAGAAGGCCGAGTTCAAGTTCCAGCACGAGTACTTCTCTTATGACAACGTGAAACTCGTTGAGGTCGACGCGGGCGGCAACCTGATCAGCGACAATGTGTCCGCGGCCTACAAGATCGTGGTGGGAACTCAGGAACTGGTAGTGAACGGCAACTTCGAGCAGCAGTCCGGCGGCGTGCCGGTGGGATGGAACATAGACCAGCCGGCATCGTTTGTCTTGCAGCAGAACTCACACGACGGCAGTTGGTGTATGACTGTGCAGGGCACCGCCCAGGATCGGTCCGCCTGTTGGCAGTATGTCACCGTTAACCCCAACACGTGGTATCGGTACTCCCATTGGGCGAAGGGGTCTGGCTCGTCCGCTGCGTATTCCAACGTCAACGACCTATGGTGGCAGCCCGTATCGCACACCTACAGCGATCCGTACATACCTGCAACCGGATGGTATTCACGCGAGTACTACTTCAACACGTGGGACAAAGCGGGTTGGATCAATGACAAACTGCAAGTGCGGTTTGAGCGTATACTGGGGTCCGCCGCTGACGATATCTCTTTGCGCGAGTGCCAGGTGGGGTTCGTCCTGAACGCAGCCTCGAGTGGCACAAAGTATTATGACCTGTACTACTCTCCGCTGGAAGGGATAACACCGCACGTTCCGAGTCAGCAGGCATCTTCCCTTCCGTCTCAGACGCTGAACGTTACCAAGCTTGCAGCCACCGAATGGGTTGAGGAAGACATATCATACTCGCTGCCATCGGGCAGCCTGGGCAGTCTTTGGTATACGTCCACCACAAAAAAGGTTCTGGAGAATGCTCAGGCACCGAGCGCCAACCGTACCAAGGTCTCTATCTCATGTGCGCGTAATGAGTCGGAGGCGCTGCAACTGGTCTTCCGCCCAACCTCGGCGGGAGCGATTACCTCAGTCAGCGCGAGTCTTACTGGTCCCGGCGGCGTAACCGTTCCACAGAGGAATTTCGATATTCGCCGCGCCTGCTATGTGCCTATTCACACTCCGTCGAAGACGGGCCAGTTCCTGACCGAACCGATACGCTCCGCATTCACCGGTAACCTGCCGGATCCTTTGGTGAAATTTGCCCCGGTGTCGTTCGACGCGGGTGATCCCAATATCATTATCTGGGTAGACGTGACCATTCCCAGGCAGATGCCTGCGGGAACCTACAACGGCCAGGTGAACCTGCATACGTCAGCCGGCGTGGTCAATGTGCCGGTTGAACTCAAGGTGTGGAATTTCGTTCTGCCGGAGCGGCCGAGCTGCAAGACATCCTTCCAGATGTCCAGATATGCCAGCGCCGAGGTTTTTCCGTTCCACAAGGTCACTGAGCGCGTGGACAAATACAGCCTGACGAGAGATTATGTCTCCGAGATGGCTCGCTACAAGATAGCCGAGACCAATCCTTTGATTCCTTACGTGTGGTACACAGGCACGCTCCCGGCGTTCCCCGCAGAATACGACGTGGAGTACTCCCGTGTTTTGGATGAACTGAACTTGAGTACTCACTCAATCGGCCACGAGTCCGGCCCTCTTCTCGCAGACACCACAGTGGAGAGCGCGACGCCATATGTGACCAGCTACTACGAGCCGCTTGCTGCTCACTTGGCGGCCAAAGGCTGGCTTGATAACGCGTTTGTTCAGATTGACGAACCGCAGCCCTACGCGTATCAGGGAGTCCGTAACTTCATAGACGCATTCCGTCTGCAGCCGCACGCTAAGGACGTGAAGATGGGTGCCTACGTCTACAACGCCGAGGCCTATGATGCTCTTCGCAACCACGTTGATATTCTCATACCAGAGAATAACGATGCGCTCAACATCGCTTCGCCGGCGGCCATTGCTGCGTACCCGGCCGGCAAAGAGGTCTGGACCTACTACACACAAACCATCCATCAGTTCATAGACGCTCCTTCCATCGACCAGCGGCTTATGGCGCCGAAGGTGTGGTGGATGGGCGCGAAGGGTATGTCCACCTGGGCGATAGCGATATGGTGGCAGGAGAATGAGTACGTAGTCTTCCAGAATCCCTGGGTTAATCCAGGCGGACAATATGGGAACGGCACTCTCGCCTACTTCTACCCGCCCGATCCCAGAGCTTGCCCTGAACTTGATTCAGGGGGCACCGACCTTCCGGAGAAGAACATGAACATCGTCCCCAGTCTTCGGATGGTGCTTCTGCGCGACGGAATCGAGCCCTGAACTTGATTCAGGGGACGTGCATGGGACGCTCAACACTGGTCTAGCCGCCCAGCCCAATCACTACATCGCCGGACAGACCAGCTTCGGCAACAGCTTGCCCTGAACTTGATTCAGGGCTCTGCAAGTTAACTATAGCTTGCCCTGAACTTGATTCAGGGAGAGCGGCGTCTACAAGAAAGTCGCCCTGAACTTGATTCAGGGTTGGGTTTGGAATAGACAGCCTTACTGCCGAAGCGTGGCTATATCCGACTTTGGAGAATAGCTACTGGGTGCTCCTGCAGAACTATACCGGCGCTGACTACAGTTGGTCGCTGGTCTACACCGGCGGCCGGATGCGCATGTCGGTTGGCTGGTATGCCAAGGGCGGTTGGCAGTCTGTTATGGATCCGTCAACCGACTGGGACTTGAACACCTGGACTCACGCCGCGGTGACGTGGCAGAGGGACGCAGAGTCCGGCGGGCGGAACATTATCTTGCCCTGAACTTGATTCAGGGGGAGTTCAGGTCTTTGCGCAGGATGTTACTAGCATGGGCACGCCGGATCCTGTGCTCGGCCCCGCGACGGTGGCCGGGAGACAAGACGGGCACAACTGGTACAACCTGCTCGGCAGTATGGACGAGCTGAGGCTCTCAAGCGGCATCAGATACGGCGGCGACATAAGCTCCCTGGGAGGGTCTATAACTCTCGAGGGCTTCATTGGGAGTTTGGATTTGCTTCCGGTCTCTATCGACCTGAAGCAGCAGGGTGTGACCGTTGCCAGCCAGAGCGTTACTCTTGCCCAGAACCCTGGCGGCTACGCGTTTCTTAACCTCGACCCCGGTGTGTACGACGTCGAGGTGAGCGCTTCCGGATTCCTGAGACGGGTGTTCCCCGGTGTGGTCGTCTGGGCAGGTCAGTCCGTCACTCTTGACACGCTGCTCTTAAACGGCGATACTGATGGTGACAATGAGGTCACCAGTACCGACATGAGCGTGCCGCTGAAAAACGCGGGGCAGTCAGGCGACTAACGCTCGTCGCACGCATCATTGCGATGGAACGGAGGAATCTGCTGAGCGTGCCGAGGATTCAAAGGGCAGATTCCTCACTTCTGCCGGAAACAAGGCCATACCGGCACTTGTCCCGCACATGCCGAGTGGCGGGATCAGTCCTGAATCGGGTTAAGGATGACGCGACTCTACGTTGCTTTGGCATACCGCTTTCCAGCAACGAGTAATTCACGAGGAATAGACTTGAAACCAAGAATAGCAGTCATGATACCGGACTCCATTCCAAACAACCTGGGAAGGAGGATTATCGCTTCTCAGGATATCGAAAGGCTGAAGGGTTTTGCCGAGGTTGTCAACGGCCCAATGCCGGATGGTGATCCTGCCAGGGTCAAGGAGGTCATCGCCGGGGCCGATGGATGCATCACCAGTTGGGATATTCCGCTGCTTACGGCTGACTTGCTCGATCGGGCCCCCTCTCTGAAGATGATCGCTCACGCCGCAGGCTCGGTCAAGAGCATAGTCACCGAGGCCGTCTGGGACAGGGGCATATCGGTAAGCAGTGCGGCTTCTGCAATAGCGGTCGGTGTAGCTGAGCACGCACTCGGACTCATGCTCTCATCAATGAAGAGGTGTTACCAGCTCAACGACCATATCCACAACGGTGGCTGGCGGGATCCAGTGGAGATGGAGCGCATAAAGGAGACTTACCGCATCAACGTCGGCGTTGTAGGCGCCGGGCACGCGGGCAGACACTTCATCAGACTGCTGAAGTGCTTTGACTTGGAGACCCTGCTCTACGATCCGTTCGTATCCCGGCATCGGGCCGAAGAGATGGGCGTGGTGAGCTGCGACAGTCTGGACGATATGGTCAGACAGTCCGACGTAATCTCTCTGCACGCACCAAGCCTTCCCGAAACCCATCACATGATAAACGCGCAGAACCTCAAGATGATGAAAGACGGAGCTATCATCATCAACACGGCGAGGGGTTCTCTGATAGACGAAGCAGCGCTGTACGAAGAGCTCAAGACTGGCAGGATAACGGCGTGTCTGGACGTCACTGACCCGGAGCCGCCTGCCGAGGATCATCCTCTTCGGACTCTGCCCAACGTGATCTTTACTCCGCACATCTCGGGCGTATCCTCTAACAACATCGCCCGCGTTGGTAATCTTGCAGTTATGGAGTTGGAGAGATTCTTCTCGGGCAAGCCGCTGGAGCATCAGGTTACCAAAGAGCAGCTCCAGCAGATAGCTTAGGGACACCGGGGCAGCAGTCATTCACCGGCAGTTTGGAACTACATAACTACGCCTGCGTGGCAACCGAGTGAGCCCAGGAGTACACACAAATGCCGAGCACACATAGAACATGCACCGTCATCTGCCTTGGAGACTCAATCACAAAGGGAGTGCGGCCGGGTGTGGAAGCCGATCAGATCTACGAGGCAGTTCTCGAAAGACTGCTTCGCCATAGGGGTCTGCAGACACAGGTCATCGCCTCAGGGGTTGGCAGCGAACAGACCGGTGGCGCTCTCGAGAGATTTGACCGCGACGTGATTAGCCATCGTCCGGATTGCGTGACCATCATGTATGGCACGAACGACAGCTACGTCTACGAGGGAGAGACGAAACCTCACCTTACGCCTGACGAGTACGCGGCCAATCTGCGCAGGATGGTTCGATTGGCCAAGACATCCGGGATTCAGGCGGTGTTGATGTCTCCCATCCCATTGAGCGCCACCGGCTCGTGGATGGCGTGGAGTCCGTACAAGGAAGAGGGGCCCAATTGTCGGATAGGTGCGTACGTGGATGCGGTCGGCAGGGTCGCGGCGGACGAGGAAGTTCCGATAGTGGACAACTATTCGGTCTGGATGGCCGCGACCACCGGCACAGAGCAGACCATCGATGATCTGACCACGGACGGATGCCACCCGAACCCGGCAGGCCATGAACTCATCGCTCGAACGATGCTTCCCGTGCTCGCGGGACTGATATGATCAACACTCCGATCCATGCATGGGGAAGGTAAAGGCTTGTGGATACAGAGTCAACTGACACCACCTTGACGTTAGCCAAGGTCGCAGAACCATCGTCCGAAGAGGAAGCCCCGGAAAACCAGGGGTTCACCAAACGCCAGATCATGCGCAACATGGTCTTTTGCGTCATGATGGATGCCATCTTCATGATGGGCTGGGCTGACACTCAGATGGCGCTGCAGCCGCTTCTGGTATACCTTGGGGCAAGCAACACGACAATTGGCATTATCACCGGACTCAACTGGGCGGGCTTTCTCGGGATCGTTACCTCTCCGTGGATTACCCGTCGCTTCCACTACAAGAAGCGCTACTTCTTCGGTGTCAACATTCCATATCTGGCGCCCCTTGCCCTGGCTGGGGTTGGAGTCCTTCTTGGTCACAGTCTGGGCTGGTCGAACTCGACTATGATCAGCTTCCTGCTGGTCGCATTTGTCGCGCACCACTTGTTCGGGGGTTTTGTTTCGCTTCCACACACAGAGTACATAGCCGCCTGTATTCCGATGGCGTACCGGGCGCGCCTCACCGGTCTGTCATTCGGAGTCGGTTCCGTCCTGGGGCTCATATCGGCTGCTATTGGCCGCCACATCCTTACCCACGTATCCAAGCCGCAAGCTTACGGTTACCTGCTGCTCTTGACGTGGGTGATCATCCAAAGTGGCTATCTTCTGGCCCTGTTTGCCAAGGAAAAACGGACCCCGGTTGAGAAGTCTCCGCCTGCCTGGTCGCTGGCGATGCTCAAGGCGTTCTGGAACGACAAGCGTTTCATCAACTATGTGGTGCTGACGTCTATTGCGACGATATGTATGGGTTCCAACACGATCAACTTCTTCAATGTCTATGGACTCAAAGTGGTCAAGATGCCCGACGTCACGGTGCCCATCATGGTCAGCATCACGCTGTTAGTAAGGGTTTTCTGCGCGGCGCCGCTGGGCTGGTTGACTGACTGGATCGGGCCCAAACGCCTTTTGCCGCTGTGGTCGCTGGTTGGGAGCGCCGCATTCCTTCCCGCGATACTAATGCCGACGCCAACCGGGGTCTACGTCAGCATAGGACTGGGAATCTTCTATCTGGCAGGGTTCAACGCGGCGTCGTCCGTCCTCGGCTATGGCCTGCCGAAACCCGAGCATCGTGGAGGACATTTCACGCTGCAGATCATCTTTGGGGTTGCTGCTTTGTCGGCTGCGGCAATGCTCACCGGCAAGCTGGCGGACATGTTCTCCTACAGGACCGTATTCATCGGCATCTTCGTTATAGGTGTGATAATGTATCCGGTATCACTCTACATGATGAGGATTATGCCAGACAAGGCCAGTGAGTACTCCTGATGCTCTGGCTTTTCATTTCGTAGGGGAGCACTTCCACGTGCTCCCTGATGGCTCCAAATCCGCGGGAGAAACCACGTCATCCTGAACTTGGCTGCCGGACCCATCCCTTCTCCGGATGGGTGCCGGATCAAGTCCGGCATGACGTAGTTTACCGTGTGGCTGAGGGCGGAAGCATTGCCTCCGCCCCGTGGAAGCGTCGGGATCATACCGGACAGCTTGATCAGCCTCGTGAGGCTCCGGCGCCTGCCATCTGCCTTTCGGGCGTGGTTGCCCAAAGGGCCACAGGAGTCGGGTGTTCGGATGCCGGGGTCTTAGCACGAGCATTGTCGCACTCGTACTCCTCACATTGCGTGATGATCTGATTTCGGGGGAACGCGCAGTCCGCGTCGTTCTTGCAAACGTGGCACAATCCACAGTTCATGATAGTTCTCCTCATTGAGCAATTCGGGTTTCGTCGTTGAAATCCGTCTTTGAACTACTACTATTATAGCATATTATGGCTGTGGATGCTACCTGTCTATACCTTGATTTTCTGTCTGTTTGTTGCCGTAGGGTCGGCCAATACCCTACAATATACGCAAGCTAGCAGCGGTTGCCTGGAGTGTGGGTCTCTTGGAGATAAAGGACGTCAAGGATTTGAAGAAGGTCACCCCAATGGTGGCCCAGTATCTGCAGATCAAGGAGCAGTATCCGGACGTTATCCTGATGTTCCGGCTCGGGGATTTCTACGAGATGTTCGGCGAGGATGCTGTCACCGCCTCCCGTGAGCTGGAGATTGTCCTCACTTCTCGCTCTCAAGGCTATGCGGCTGAAGTGCCGATGTGCGGGTTCCCTCACCATGCCGTTGAACGCTACGTCGCACGTCTGATTTCCAAGGGCTATCGAGTCGCCATTTGCGATCAGCTCGAGGATCCAAAGAAGACCAAGAAGATAGTAAGACGCGGCGTCACACGTGTGGTCACGGCTGGCACAGTGCTCGAAGACAGCATGCTGGACGGCAAATCCAACAACTACCTGGTGGCCGTCTGCAGCGAGCCCGAGGTCTATGGCGTTGCGGTGGCGGATATCTCCACCGGCGAGTTTGCGGTGACCGAAGTATCCGGGCGTGACGCATCTGGGCGGCTTCTGGAAGAAATCGGAAGATTGGCTCCGGCTGAGGTTCTGCTGCGTGAACTCGACTGGGATCTGGCTGATCCGATCAAGCAGACCACAGGCGCGACCGTGACTCGCTCCGAAGAAAGTGCTATATACCACCGCCCTGCCAAGGAGACTCTCACCAGCCAGTTTGGCACTGACTCGCTTCGTGGCTTTGGGGCCGAAGATATGACCGCCGGCTTGGAGGCTGGGGCAATACTGCTTGGCTATCTGAAGGAAACGAACGCCGGGGCCCTGCAGTCTATCGCGAATATGAGCGTCTATTCGACCAGCGAGTTTATGGTGCTCGATGCTGCCGCGAGACGGAATCTGGAGCTGACGCATTCTATGAGCGCCGACACCAGGGGCGCGTCGCTTCTGTCCATCATCGACAAGACACGAACTGCCATGGGCGGCAGACTGCTGCGCAAGTGGCTGGATCAGCCTCTTCTGGAGGTCGGAGCCATCAACCGCCGTCTGGACGCGGTGTCCGAACTCTACAACGACGCACTGCTGCGGGGCGAACTGCGCGAAGTGCTCGGAAGCATCCAGGACCTCGAGCGGCTCATGGCGCGCATTGTCGCGGAGAGCGCGAACGCGCGCGACCTGGTAGGGCTGGCAGAGTCTCTGAAGCAGCTTCCTGCACTGCAAGGTGCGCTGATCAAGGCAGCGAGTCCCCGGCTGCAGTCGCTATCGGGCGAAGTCGAGTTCCTTGAGCCGCTGGTCGAGCTTATCGACCACTCCATCGTGCCGGAGCCGCCGCTGACCATCCGTGATGGCGGCATCATAGCGCCGGGATACAGCGCCGATTTGGATGAACTCAGGAGCGCCTCAACTGACGGCAAGGGATGGATTGCCAGGCTGGAAGCCCAGGAGCGCGAGCGCACAGGCATCAAGAACCTCAAGGTTGGCTATAACTCCGTGTTTGGATACTATCTTGAGGTCACGAAGTCAAACCTCGAAGCCGTTCCGGAGGACTACATACGCAAACAGACCACCACCAATGCCGAGCGCTTCATTACCCCCGAACTCAAAGAGATGGAGGCCAAGGTTCTTGGTGCGGACGATAAGGCCAAGGAACTCGAGTACACTCTTTTCTGCGAGGTGCGAAGTCAGGTGGCTGACGAGATGCGATCGGTTGCCTCAGTGGCCAGGGCGGTGGCAGAGGTTGACGTGCTTTGCGCTTTGGCGGAAGTCGCCGCGTCGCGTGGATATGTGAGACCGGAAGTCAACGACGGAGCTGATCTTCGCATCAAGAACGGAAGGCATCCGGTCGTAGAGCAGTTCATTGCAGAGAGGTTTGTTCCAAACGACACCTTCGTCGACTGCGACACAGACCAACTTCTGATAATAACCGGTCCCAACATGGCCGGAAAATCCACATATCTGCGGCAGGTCGCGCTCATTGTGCTGCTGGCGCAGATGGGTTCTTTTGTGCCAGCGGAGGAAGCGGTAATTGGAGTGGTGGACCGCATATTCACCCGGGTCGGCGCGCACGATGAGCTTGCCAGCGGCCAGAGCACTTTCATGGTGGAGATGAACGAGACCGCCAACATACTCAACAATGCCACGATGCGCAGCTTGATCGTGCTGGATGAGATTGGCCGAGGCACTTCCACATACGACGGCCTGTCGATCGCGTGGGCCGTGGCGGAACAGATCAACCGCCTCAAGGCGCGAACCCTCTTCGCCACCCACTATCATCATCTCAATGAACTGGAAAAGCAGCTTACGGGAGTGAAGAACTACCGGATAGCTGTTCGCGAAGAGAAAGACCGCATTGTGTGGCTCCGCAAGATCATGCCTGGCGGGACGGACAGGAGTTACGGAATTGAGGTAGCACGTCTCGCGGGCCTGCCTCAGGAGGCGATTGAGCGGGCCAAGGATATTCTCAAGGAACTGGAGTCTAACGGCGCGAGCGGAAAGGCTGTGGCGAGAGGCGCGAAAGTGAGCGTGAAACAGGAACGCCTACAGCTTTCGTTGTTCGCGGCGGAGCGTGACCCTGTGATGGACGAGCTGGAAACGCTGGACGTCTCGGTGATGTCCCCGATAGAAGCCATGAACAAACTCTACGAACTGCAGCAGAAGGCGAAAGGAAAGTAGGCGACGCAATCTGCCGATGGAGGACCGACGAATGACCAATCATCGTGATCTCGCGCTGGCGGCGATGCGGGGCGAGGCCGTGGACAGGGTTCCATTCAGCGCCCGAATGGACCTTTGGTATTCATATCATAGGAACTGCGGAACACTTCCCGCGCCCTACGAACACGCCGAGCTCTGGGATATTCAAAGAGACTTGGACATCGGCATCTTTGGCTTCGGGGCGTGGGACATCTCGTTCTACAAGTCGCAGTTTGCTGATGTTGAGATCGATACCAGCACCAAGTATGGCGAGACAGTCACATACATCGTCACCCCATACGGCGAGCTTAGCTCCGTGGATGTGATGTCCGAGGAAATGATGGACGCTGCCGGCACCGCGGCACGGACGGTGTTTCCCTTCAAGAGTCCGGCAGACTACGATGCTTTGGAATACCTCTTCGACCACACGAAGATCACCGAGAACTATGATGTCTACGGCAGGTTTGTGGAATCCATCGGTACCGACGGTATCGCGCTGCCTTTCTCGGGACATCTCCCGGCTCATCAACTGATGATCAAGTATATGGGCTATGAGCAGTTCTACTACGAGCTCTACGAGAATGAGGCCAGAGTTGAACGGCTGATCAGCGCCATCCAACGGCAGCAGAGCGAGATACTTGACCTCGCGAGTCGCTGTCCGGCGCAGGCCATCGAAATTGGCGCGAACTACGATGAAGAGATGACTCCGCCGCCCGTCTTCGAGAGGTTCTTCGCGCCATTCTACCGGGATGCGCGTGAGGTGCTGAGCAAAGCAGGCAAGATACTGGTAGTCCACGGCGACGGCGAGATGAGGGTTCTTCTCAAGCTGCTGATGGAGTGTGGGGTCCAGGTGGTCGAGGCGCTTACTCCTCAACCAATGACGACAATTGACCTGCGGCAGACTCGAGAATTGTGGAAAGACCGCGTGACAATGTGGGGCGGGTTGCCCTCCGTTATATTCACGCCGGTCTTCAGCGAGTCTGAGTTCGAGAGTTACCTGCAGAGTATGACCGATGCCCTCGGGCCGTTGGACCGATTCATCCTCGGTTTCGGGGATAACGCGCCTACCGACGCGCTATTCGACAGGATTAGACGAGTAGCCGAACATTCTCGCAGCCTTACGGGCGGCGGTGCGCATACAAACGTTCGCTGAAGGTTCGTTCGCGTCCGCCAAGGCACGCCGCTTCCACGACTGGTGCCGGCGCCCCACCGCCATTTCATCCCCAACTGCTGCCACTTGCCCAGCCCGGCAGCAAGAAAAACGAGGCTCTATGAGATTTCTTGTGGGTAGAGATGCAGTTTGCCGTAGTTAAACAGTATGGCTACCCTGAAGTTCTCGAATCTTCGAAAGCCTCGTGCATTGGCTTTTAGTAGTTGAATCATTCCG
>Ga0116202_10000285_pt1 | contig 27420 bp, 22 predicted proteins | sample LakKivw325mmetaG_FD_94479 | JGI IMG/M metagenome (GOLD analysis project Ga0116202, IMG submission 94479) | Anoxic lake water microbial communities from Lake Kivu, Rwanda to study Microbial Dark Matter (Phase II) - Lake Kivu water 325m metaG | ecosystem: Environmental > Aquatic > Freshwater >... | reverse complement strand
GTTTCAATCCACGCCCCCGCACGGGGGGCGACATTCTAGGCACGTTCCCTATGTGACCGGTGCAATGTTTCAATCCACGCCCCCGCACGGGGGGCGACCGATTGACCACTGTGCAAGTCGTCAAGTGCATAGTTTCAATCCACGCCCCCGCACGGGGGGCGACCGGCGGCTGAAACGGGTTTGGTCGAGGCTGAATGTTTCAATCCACGCCCCCGCACGGGGGGCGACCGCACTTCAGCTTTGTGACTTGGAGTCAGCCTCAGGTACGTCGTTCGCAGCCTGCAGTGGATGAAGTGCAGACTGCCCGTGTTGAAACGACGCGAACCTCGTTCGTCTATGGGCGTGTGCAGGCGGTCGGCGCGTCAGACCATGAGTGTCCCTTCGGGGTCGTAGGTCTCATGTGCTCCGATATGTTCCACGCGTGGCCTCCAATTGGCACCGAGGAAGTAGAACCTGAGGCTATCCTGATCAGGATTCATCTCTTTGACCAGCGCCGCCCGGAGGGCGATCCACTGTGCCGGGTCCACCAGGCACTCGAACACGGACTTCTGGACGCGCTGACCAAGGTTCTCGCATATCTTAGCCATTCGTCTTAGCCTTCTCTGCCCCTGCTTCGTGTCTGTACTGACGTCATACGTCACCAGAACCAGCACTCTCTTCCTCCTGTATTCAGTTGTTAAGGTGCATTAGGCGTCACTTCCACAGATACGGCGGATAGGCGTCGATGTCTCCCCTGAGGAAACGCGCAAACAACAACGATTGTGCAAACGGCAGTAGACCTATCGGCACCTTCTCCCTCAGATAGGGGTGTCGGACTTCCTCTCGCTTTCGCTCCTGGTAGGCGACAAGAACGGTCTTCCGTGTTGATTCATCCATCAGTACAGCGCCGGTCTCTGTGGTCTCCAGCCCCTGAGCAATGACCTGTCTAAGGTTCACAAGCGAGAGCGCGAGCCGGTCAGCAAGGATGGGTCTGAACTCCTCCATCAAATCCAGCGCGAGGCCCGGTCTTCCGGGCCGGTCCCTGTGGAGGTAGCCGACTGACGGGTCGAGCCCCACAGACTCCAGGGCGGAGGTAACGTCGTGAGCCAGGACTGTGTACAGAAACGAAAGAAGAGCATTGATGTTGTCCATCGGCGGTCTGCGGCTTCGTTCACGAAAGAAGAAGTCCTCCTTCTGGTTCAAGATCAGGTGGTCGAAGACGCCGAAGTAGCAGCGCGCCGCTTCCCCTTCAATGCCCCTTATCGCCTCCGTTTCCTGCGATACCACGAGCTGCCTCAGGAGTCCCGCAAGGTGGTCGGCTGCGCTCCCGAGATCGGTGGTGCGTGCTGACGATGGATGGTCTCTCGCTGCGCGCAAGAGTACTGCGCGGCAGTTTGCGAGTTTCGCTATGACCACACTGCGGGCAATTGAGGCGGATGCTGCCTCGTCATCAGCCCGCCGGTACTGCTCCCTTCTGAGCAGCACGTTCCCGCTTACTGGTCCTTGCACCCGTGCCATGAACTGGCCGTGTTCGCTGAGGAAGGAGACTGCCACGCCTCTCTCAGCGCAGAGACCCAGCAGGGGCGGACTGCATGACACCTGACCGAAGCACACCACACTCTCGAGAGTGTGCACAGGCACGCGGAGCTTGGTCTGTCTGTCCACGTGAACCGCCACTGTCTCTCCATCGCGCGAGAGGTAGGCACCCTGCGTGGTTACGTACAGTGTGTTCAGCAGCTTCTTCATGCACCATTCTCCGCGTCAACGAGGATGGTCTCGGATAGGTACTGAGCAACACTGTGATGGTGTGAGATCTCCGGGAGACACACATCCATGAGAGAGCATGACCTGCACTTGGGGCCTGCTGATGCAGATGGAGTATCACGCGACTCCAATACATGGTGAAGTCTCGCCACAGCAGATTCTGTCCGCCGCCGTAGCTCATCGGTGAACGCCAGATCGTCGCGCCGTGCACTAGCCGCGTAGTACAGAGCTCCGTGTTTGACGGGAACGCTCAGCATCTCTTCAAGACACAGGGCCTGCGCGCACAATTGAACCTCGTATCCCTCCTCAATTCGGTTCCGGCCGCTCTTGTATTCCACGGGGACTGGCTGCCACAGTCCGTCTCGCGCCTGCAGCCGGAGACCCCGAACAGACTCTCCAGGCAGGCATCGGTGGTACTCAACTACATCCGCTTGTCCCGTCAGCCCAAGCCGAAGCGAACGAAGTCGCAGTCCCCTAGCCGTCACCACGTCTCCGCGCGCCTCGGTTCCGCCCTCGTGGACTCGTTCGTGTTCAACGGTGCCTCTTGCAGTGAACTCGTTCTCGTCCCAGAGTCTTTCGACGTAGACAAGCGCCGCCCTCCGTTCACAGAACAGCAGATGCTGCAGAGCCGAAATGGGAAGCAAGTCGTCCTCGTCGTACGACTGCTCTACAGCACCTTCAGCCATGGCCACCGCCCTTTGTGCTCATTCCAGTCGACTCTGGCGCGACTTCCATCGAGCCCGGCGAATCCTGCCTGGACGCCGGTTGGCAGACGTGAGGCCATGAATGACAACTCATAGTCGGCGAAGGAGCGTGGCGCGTTGACTCCATCGCGCTTGGCTATTGAGACCAGATCGAACAGCCTGTGCGCTGGAGCGCACCCGAGCTTCGCCTGCTGCGTGCGTTGGTTCGCGTCTGAGTCCGTGCCGACGTGCTTGAAGATGAAGACCGGTTCTCGTATTGCCATGATGCCACGGGATGCCGAGCGATCATGCTCGTACATTGCCAGCAACCCTTCCCAGAGAAGCGAGAGATCGTTGTCGCTAAACCCCGTGTTCTCGGCAAGGAAGGCGCTGATGAACCCCTTGCCGACGTACAGGCCGTACGGAATCAGCGCCTTCCGTCCCATGGTGCGAAGCTGGTCTTCCGGCTGTGCTTGCTCCCAAGCGGCGTATTCTGCGCTGGTTCTCACGCCGGTCGGCTTTTCTGCGACGGCCATTCGCGTGATGGAGACGTCAAGTGGCAGTATGGGATCCACCGACCTCGCAAATGCCACCTGGACTGGCCCTCTGACCTGTCCGGAGTTCTCGCCCGTGCTCATCACAGCGCCGAAGGTACGTACGTCATAGAAGTGCTCGCACATCCAGTTCCGCGCCAGAGCGACCTTGTCCTTGTCGGGTTTGCCACCCGCGGCCAATCCTCCCGGCGTCTTCTCATGTGATTCGGCGATGGGTCGGTTCAGGTTCGTGCCGTGCTCGACGAAGATGGCGTTGGGGCTGGCGTTGCCCCGTGCGAGCTGCACGTAGTTGCGGAGCCGACGCTTCAGCGCCACGTCCGAGATGAGGCCATGCATATCCTGGGGGTCGATGCGTGGAGCATTGGAGGCGTCAGGGTCTCCATTCGGGTTGCCGTTCTCGCACTCAACCAGGAACAGGAACTCGTAGCGATTGGCGATTGGACCGTTCATTGTTGATCCTCCTTCGTCGATTCGTCTTTGCTGTTCGATGCTTTCCGCATGTCCGCAAGCTGCTGGTAGTAGCCGAGCGCAAACAGGCTCTGTTCCTCCAGGCTCAGCGTCGCGGGTATACTGTTGCCAAGCCGGCTCCAGATGTCCGTTATGCGGTCTTCCCACCAGCGGGCCAGACCGGGGTCCAGCTTGTTGAGATGGAACTGGCTCGTCCGAGTGAGTCTTCCGAGAACGAGCGCGGGCGTGCTGCTCGCAGCAGCGTAGTAGCGCTCGACGACGCCTGCGCCGACGGAGCCAAGCGCTCGCTGCTGCAAACGTGCGAGCACAGCGAGAAGGCGACCACACTGGTATGCCGGGCTGGGATGGTCTTCATTGAGCACTGGCGCGAGTTGGTTCGCCACTGTCTCTTCCCCCTTCCTTCGATTCTTGCGCAAGTGGTATGCCTTGATCAGCCCCATCCTGGTCTGGAGCGTGTAAGGGTTAGCGTCAGCCGGATTACTGGAGCTGCCGCGCGTCCCGGCACTGAGCATCGATGTGCGACACAGCACGGTGAGCCGAGCCATGGTGCTGAAGTCGATGTCATCTCCTCTGACGGCGTCGCGCCACAGCGCCACGCGATGCGCTCCAATTGGTTTGATCCAATCCTCGTACTTCTGGCCGGTGGGCTTCTCAGCAAGCAAGCTGGTGACGACCTGCTCCATCCTGGGGGCACGAGCTGGTTCTCCAGTCAACGATGACACGATGGCAAGATCGTCAAACCATCTGTAGATGCTTTCAACCAACTCCTCGAACTGGCCCTGCGCCCAGTCGCGAACCATCACCCTGCCGGCCATCCCGGACAGCATCAGAGAGTAGAAGTGATTGCCTGCGAGGTCGGGTGCCTGACCCGCGCGAAGGCTTTCGAACAACTGTCGCGCGCGGGCCAGTGCGTCGAGCTCGTCGCTGCCGGAATCCATGAGCCAGGGCATCGGGTCTTTGTCCGGCGGGACTGCTCTCTCGAACCAGTACACGACTTTGGTTCCCGCGAGCGACACTGCGTGGTCTCGCAGCAGCTCGTTGAGACCGTCGACGTAGGCAGTCATCGACGCTTCACTCATCGCGGCGTTGGCGGACTGCTCCAGTCCATACGAGCGGAAAGCTTCCTTGTCAAAGGACACAAGCGCATCGCCGCTGGCCTGGCCGCCCCAGCCAGCCAACCCCTTGATCTTCAAGTGAGTTGGAGCGGGCTGAACCAGCTCTCCGGTGAGGAAGCACCGCATCGTTCCGGCAGGCATGGCTGCACTGTCAGCGCTGGTGATGGTCTCACCGCCCCGCTTCCTCCGCCACCACTCGTGCCACGCCGTTGATTCGACGACCAACGCGTCCTCAGTCTTCAGTGTGATTCTGTCTATCGGCCTTGCCTTGAGCGTCGCGAGCCGCTCCCGGACGCACCCAAGAAAGGATTCGCTGTCAAGCGAGTCGGCCACAGCCGCAAGTTCCGGCATCACGCTTCCTGCTTCGCGGAGCAGATTGACGAAGTACTCGTGCTTGGCCTTTGCCTTCGCTCCGGCCTCACCGCTGGTGACGAACAGCGCCACCACCTCCGCAGTCTCAATCAGGAAGTGGCTCCGTATCTCGCCTCCTTCAATGAGTTCACTGAAGCTCAGGTTGGGGCATTTCGTGAACAGACGCCCGGGCTTGCGCTTCGTTTCGAGGTCGCCCAAGGGCACGACATCCAGCAGTTCTCCGTTTCTGTCTGTCCAGATTGCCCATTGCACCGTCTTGGATGTGAAGCCGGGTTCACTACTTCCTTGCGCCCTGTCAGCTATCAGCTTCAGCATGGAGCCCCCCTTCGCGGCTTCAGTACCTCCGGACTGTCGTAGTCGGGAATCAGCATCAGGCCGTCGATGACTCTCGCGTGAAACAGACTCACCGAGGATGGAGAGTTGCTGGTACCCGGACGGGAGAGATCGAAAACGTCGTACAGCATCAGGCCGACGTCGATGTCGACCGGCGCCCGCGGCACAAGTGGTGCGCCGTCATCGACGAGTTCGAAATACGCAGGGAACTCACGATTGCCGAAGCACGGCTGATAGAAGCACTTGCCGGTTGATGCGCGTCGTCTGAACTGAGCTGCGATGGCCGCTTGGCGATGCTCATGTCCCGGCCACATCTTCGGAATGGCGTGCAGCCTGTAGCGAACATCTCTGAGCGCCATGGTCTGCCGCTGCGTTCGCCCTTCCTGGTCAGTGCCCAGTTCCGCCGGGGTGCCATCGGCGATTATGGGTCTCGGTGCACCACTTCCCGACATCCATTTCTGAATTGCGCTCACGGATGCCTTGTTCTTCACCTCGTTGCGACGCAGTGCGACGTAGCTTGGCGGCTTCAGTACCTCGACCTGTGTCACCTGCCAGCGGAACTCCGCCGTTGTTCCATCGCGGCTCGGCTTGCAGTAGATGGCGTCGAAGATGCCGCGGGCCGCTGAGGGTGTGATGACGGGGTAGCTGAAACGTTCGACCTTGAGTTCCGGCCGTGTGAAGCAGGCGTAGTCTCCCCAGTCCTCTATGAGTTGCGCCTCACTCAATCGCTCCTCCTTTCCGAGTCTGGATAGCTCAGGCAATCAAGCATTGCGATGCGGACGGCACGATGAGACCCAGTCGCCGATCGTAGCCATCCGGTCCTTTCCAGAGGAACCACTGGTCAGAAGACGTTTTGCCTGACAGTGTGACCGCGCTCACAAATGAGAACAGAGGGTCACCTGGTTGGGGCCGGTAGACCGACACTGCGTGGCGGCGCGCGCTCGTGAGCCAGCGACTGTCCACGGGAGCGCTTTCGGCCGCCGACACGAGCCGTTCGAAGGCAGAGGGGTCATATGGAACCACCACGTTCACGGCATCACGCGGGATGACGCGGTAGAGGCGTGCAACCTCCGGGAAATCGTGCCGCCTCAGTGCATCGCGAAGCTGTTCCTTGGTCTTCTCCGGCTGAGACAAGTCATAGAGCATGCGATAGTACTGCTTGAACGTTGAGGGGTCGTTCAGGTCCGGTCCTTCGGGACCTGACCTCTGCAAGAGCGCCCGCGTGATGCTGGTTGCGCGTTGATACTCACCACCCGGGTAGTCTTCATTCTCAGGTACGAATACGCGCACCGTTCCACAGTCCTGGCTGCCGTTCCGGTTGCAGCGTCCAGCAGCCTGCGTGATGGCATCGAGCGGTCCGAGGGCTCTGAGCACGACCGGGAAGTCCAGGTCGACGCCTGCTTCAACGCACTGGGTGGCAACAAGCCGGCAGGGTCGCCCCTCGCGCAGCCGGGTCTGCACCTCAGAAAGGACATCGTGACGATGGAGCGGGCACATGTTGGTCGAGAGGTGAAAGGCGCCCTCCTCCTGGGTCGCGGCGAGCGTGGCAAACAGCTCTGCAGCGTGGCGCTTCATGTTCACGACGCAGAGAACGGCATGGCGACTAGCCATGTACTCAGCGACGTCCGTCCACGAAAGCTTGTCTCCACGCGGCCATTCGACCCGAACACGCCTTCTTACGGCTTCGAACAGTCGATCGTGATTGGGGACCAACTCCGTTGGACGCCAACCCGGTCCTCCCATCGTTCGGACATGGACATCAAGGTGGGCGAACGCAGGCTGTGTGGCTGTCGAGAAGACAACGGTGCTTCCATACGCCTTGGAGAGATGCGATAGAGTGGCGAGCGAGGGAATGGCAAGTGCAAGTGGCAGCGTTTGTACCTCGTCGAAGAGAATCACACTCCGGGGCAGGTAGTGGAGCTTGCGGCATGTGCCGGCGCGGTTCGCGAAAAGAGACTCGAGCATCTGAACGCTGGTCGTAATCACAATTGGAGCGTCCCATGTCCGTGCTTCCGCCATGCGACTGCGCTCGCCCTCGTCGTCCAGGTCGTTCTCAAACGAGTCGTGGAGGGCCATCGTATGTGTCCCAGCCAGGCTATGGTCTTCCACAACGTACCTCTCATAGGGCCGAAACCCGGCACACGCGCCGAACACGCCCTCGTACACGCGAGCCGTCTGCTCAATGATTGTGAGATAGGGAAGCACGACGACAATTCGCCGCAGGCCATGGTGGAGTGCGTGCGAAAGGGCAAACGCCAGCATGGCGAGCGTCTTCCCTGCTCCGGTAGGGGCCGTGAGCGTATACAGGCCCGGAGGTTGAATCCCCGCGGAGAGGCACGTCTGAAGCAGCGATTCGCGAATGCCGTTGATGTCGGCAGCGGACCCTGACCCGAACCTGAGAGACTGTATGTGCCGTGTGAGAATAGTCAACGCGTTGGCAGCGTTGAGCGGCAAGGGAGGAGTGGTGGAGGCGCCCTCGAAATGCGCGGCGGTCTCGATGTAGTCCGCGTCGACGAGCGCCGAGTATAACAGACGAACGTCAAGCATGCCGGCACAGTGGGACTCACGACCTGAGTAGATGCTGGCGGCATCTCCTGCCTTCGGGAGTGGCAGGCCGTCGACAGACATGCGGGCGACGACCTCGTCATGCGGACCGGATAGTCGACGCGGACGAATGCGAAGTGCGCACCGCTGCGGTTCCAGCTCCCTGAGGTGGTCCGGCGAAGCCGCCTGAAGACCTATGTGGTGCCCTTGAATCGCCAATGCTGCGGCGATCCCGTTCATGTGGTAGCGGTCGAGCGCTTCCCATGCGCCAGCCGACCAATGATCGATGCCGTGTTCCTTGCCTTCAAGCCGCCGCTGGAAGAGGTCGCCATACTTCCCGACGTCGTGAAGCAGTCCGGCGATCCTAGCCTCAATGCTCGCCCCGAACGGTTGACCAAACTCGGCGGCGCGTTCCGCTACCCGTGCCAAGTGCACGCGGAGCGGCTCGGGCTCACCTGTCAGGTTCCGACTGTGAGCCAGGTACGGCGGTGTTGCCCTCATGCTCGCCTCATCCACCACGGAACCTCCTCGAAGCGCGCTGCTCCCCGTTAGGACGCGGCCCGGCACCGCGGCCGCGATGCCGAAGTCGGCGCCTGCAACTGCAGATGTAGTGCCATGCTGAAGTGACAGCTGTGTGTCACAACCTCGGCACGCGCCCCAAATTCTCGCCCGCGGCCACGGCCAACGGTGGCGCCAGTCCGGAGAGATGGACAGCGGGAGCATGGACCGGAAAACGGGCGTCAGCCGTACTCTAGCTGCACGAGAACGCCGGAGTCAACGACATTATGTAGGCAGTCACCCTGACACGGAGGGTCAAGCCGGGAGAACCTTCACCTGCACAAGAACGGGCTCACCTGGTTGAGGCGACCGTGAGTCACAAGCGACCCAACGGGAGGCGCATGCGCCTCCCCGACGCATGCCCCGCCCGACCGATGGTGTCCCCGTGTTTTCACACAGCCCCCGCCGGGTTGGTGCGGAGACCGACCCCTACGAGAGAATGGTTCAGACCGGCCGAGCCGATGCTGTCACCGCATTGCGCAGCCGCAGGTTATCCACACGGGGGCGGGAGTCCCCGCACTTCGGGGCAGGGGCCACGTCCACCCTGTCCACCCTGTCCATCCGGTCCACCAGGGTCCATTCCAGCGGCAGGGCAACCACGGCGGCGGCTGCAACGTTCCCTCCTCTGAGGGGCGCGCGAAGGCGGGGCGGTATTGACCTTACGATTGGCAAGTGACAAGATGTGGTCACAACGGACGTGTGCGTCCGGCCCGCTCAGACAGAGCCCGCGCCGACAAGGGGGAACCTGCTATGTCACGGCATGAGACCGCCATCCAGGAACCACACAGCGGAGGGGCGAAGCTTCCTGAACTGCTCGTGCTCGCACTCTCACTCGTTCCGTGGGCAGTCTACTGGCTGCTGGCCGCCCGCGGTGATGCCGCCGGCATCGCCATCGCGCTCGGCATCTCGGTCGCCCTGCTGGTGCAGCAGGTCCACTCGAATCTGCGCCGGCTGCTGGACATCGCTTCCCTCGTGTACTTCGTCGTTGCCGCCGTGGTCACCTACGCAGGCATCAGCCGGCTGTTCGTCGACCTTGCCGGACCCGTCGGCTTCGGCGTGCTCGGCGCAACTGCATTCGTGTCTCTGGCGGCCCGCAGGCCGTTCAGCGCCGACGAGGCGCGCCACGCATATCCCCGGCAGTACTGGCGCAACCCGGCGTTCATCACGCTGCACAACATCGTCACCACGGTCTGGGGCGGCATCTTCCTGCTCGCAACCATCCTGCTCGCCTTCGGGGCGGTGAAGCTGGTCGGTCCCGTGCCCGCCGGCCTCGTGCTCGCGGGACTCGTCTTCACGTTCATCTTCCAGAAGAAGGGTCCGGCCTACCTGGTGGCTCAGCGCTTCAAGCCCTTCGAGTGGCATGTCGCGCTCTCGCCGACGTCCGCGAAACAGCAGAACGAGTACGACGTCGCCGTGGTCGGCGCCGGCATGGGCGGCCTGACCTGCGCAGCGCTGCTGGCGAAGCGCGGCTACAAGGTGCTCGTCATGGAGCAGCAGCCGCAGGTCGGCGGATACTTCGGCTCGCTGATGCGTGACAACTACGTCTTCAGCACGGGCGTGGCGGGCATCATCGGCGTCGGGGAAAACGGTCCCGTCTCGAAGCTGCTCCGGTCGCTGGACATCAACCCGGAGGGGCGTTTCACGCGGCACACCACCGGATACGTCCTCAACGGCAAGGCGGTCAACCTGCCCTCGGGTCCTCTGCAGCCCGCCGCGGCGCTCTCCCAACTCTTTCCGGAGGAGCGCGACCACATCGAAGCGTTCTACCGGGAAGCATCGGAGGCCTACTCCCAGCTTCACGAGTACAGCAGCAGGTACGAGACGCCCCTGCCCGACCACCTCATCGTGCGGTTGATGGGCGAGAAGGCCACGGCGAACCTGCCGCGGCAGTACCCGACGCTGTACGACTGGCTGGACAAGACGTTGCAGCAGAAGCTCGACCAGCACCTCGGCAGCGACGACCTCAAACGGCTGGTGGCGGCCTCCGCGGGCCAGAACGGCACGAAAGCAGACGTCACACCCGGGCTGCGAGCACTCATAGGATGCATCGGGCCTCAGCTCGAGGGTTTGTACTTTCCGGTGGGCGGGCCCCGCGCCTTCGCGCAGGCGCTGGTGGATGCCGTCGTGCGCTACGGCGGCGCCATCATGCCCAGCTACCGGGTGGAGCGCATCCTGTCGGACGGGCGGCGGGTCCGCGGCGTGCGGTCAGGAGCAGAGATATTCCAGGCCCACGTGGTGGTCTCCAACGCGAACGCTCGCGCATCCGTGCTGCAACTCGTTGAGGCGGAGGAAGCCGGAGGAACCTACATCGACTTCGTCAAGGGGCTGAAGATGTCGTCCTCAGCCTTCATCGTCTACGTCGGCGTCGAGCGCGACCTCAAGTCGTACCCCTCGCTGATACAGCACGTGGACGGCGACTTCTCGATACTCATCAACTCGAACGTCGACGTGCGCATGGCGCCGCTCGGCTGCTCGAGCGTGACGCTCATCGCGCCAATGGGCTACCGTGAGTTCCCGGAGCGCGACACGCGGGAGTACGACGACCGCAAACGGCAGTTGACCGCCCTGCTGGTGCGAAAAGCCTCAGAGGCGATACCTGAGCTGAGCAGCGGCGTCGTGGTGCTGGACGCGGCGACTCCGCGAACGCTGGAGGCCTACACCGGCGTGCCCGAGGGTGCGCTGTATGGCTTCGACCAGTCGGTCGACGGCCGCAGGCCGCACTTCCGGTCGCCGGTCAAAGGGCTGTACTTCGCGGGTGCGTCGACCTATCCCGGCGCGGGCATCGAGTCGGTCATCATCTCCGGCATGATCTGCGCCAACGACATTACCGGCTGGACGGCCAGCCGAGAGCGGTAGCCGGCCAGTCTGCCGCACCAGGACGCCCCCTCCCGGGAACGAAGCCGACCCGTCACCGGCAGCTCGGCTTCACCAGTAGAGCCGCACGTACTCGACGACGCCGAGGCTTATCCAGCGGCAGGGGCCCAGCAACTCGCGCTGTATCTCGATGTCCCTCAGCCTGGCATCGAGGTCGGCACGCATCCGCAGTGCACGGCGTGCCTCTTCGCTGCCCGCGGTGAGCGTCCGGCCGCGGACCAGGGAGTTGTACTCCTCGACGAGAGAGTTGAACGCAGCAACGTCCGCCAGGTACTCATCCCAGGCGCGGGAGTAGGCGACGTAGGTTTCGTAGGAAGGGCCGGAGGCGCGGTCGACGGAGATGAGGCCATACTCGCTGCCCACGCGGACGTAGGCGACCCTGTCGCATTCGCACCCGTCCCGTCGGGCATCGGGAGAGAAGACGGCTGACGGGTCGTCCCCGGTACTGTCGATGAACACGAGGCCACGGTCGGTGGTCACGAACGCATTCAACGCATGACCGATCTCCCGCTCCTTCAGGTCGAGGGAGACCCAGGCGGCCCGTATCCCAGCCTTCTCGGCATTGTTGTGCAACTGCTCGGCGAATGCCCCGCACATCCGTTCGTCCTGCACATACGGGCTCTCGTCGGTCGGGTCAGCCAGGAGGAACCGGACCAGCTCGGCCCAGGTCACATCGCGCGCGGACTCGCGGTTGACCAGCACGATGGGCGAGCCGAAAGGGTCAGCCACATAGGGCGGCTGCGCATCGTAGATGACGTCGACGCTGTCGCCCATCACCTCCACAATGGAGCGCGATTCGACCGTCGAGCGGACCGTCAGCACCACGTCGACCGTCTGGGGCGAGTTGTGCGCGCCGGGGGCAGCCACCGTGCAGACGGCCCTGTGGGTGCCGGCGGGCAGCGAGGTCACATCAACGCTGGCCGTGACGATGCCGAGGCCCGCATCCAGCGTGCCGGATGCGGGAGAGAGCGTCAGCCAGGGCGCGTCGCACTCGGCGCGCCAGTCGAGCCTCCCCCGTCCACCGTTCTCGATGGAGAAGGCAAGCGGCAGCAGCGCCCCGCTTCCCCCCTCGTCCCAGACGAGCTCATCGGGAGAGACGTTGAGCGCCGGGCGACCGGACCAGAGCGCGGGAGAGAGCCCCAGAGCCAGCACAGCGATTGAGGTGATTACGGCGCCGGTGGCGACGAGCACGCGCCATGCCCTGCGGGGCCGGCGCTCCTCCTCTGGCTCGAAAGGCAGCGTCTCCAGGCCTCCGCCGGCGGGTGCTTCCGCTGGAACCTCCGCCGCAGTCTGCGGCGTTCGGCCGGACGCGGGCGGGGCCGGCGCGGCAATGGCAACGGCGCCGCAGCCCGACCACGGGCAATACCACAACCCCGTGCCGGGGTCGTAGCTCAGCGCGGTGCCGCAGTGTGGACAGCGCAGAACAGGGGCATCGGACTCACGAGCCAACGGCAATCTCCACGAGCATCACACCAAACATAGCACGGCGGACAGAATCCCCGCCCCCCAAAGGCGTCACACGAACGGTTTGACCGAGTGAATCCAGCATGGTATTCTACCAACTGGTTTGCCCTGCCATCTCCTACATTTCCCCTCAAGGGCACTTTCTCAACTTTCCCTCCTTAACCACAGGGGAAGGGAGAGGGGAGCCTCCCTTCCCCATTTGCTATCTGAGGCAACGGGCGGCGCAGCCATTCGCCAGCACGCACAAACAGCGAGGCCCGCCGGCCGCAACGCGTTCCACATCTCGCGGCGGCCCGGCGGGCCTCAAGCGCCTCATTCCGGACGTCAGTGCGGACTAGCCGCCGATGACGTCGCGGCAGATCTTGAGGAACTGGGCGTCGGTCAGCAGAGTGTGCTGCACCCTGCCCGTCCACTTCACCCTGTCGGTGATCTCCTTGACCTGGTCCTCGGTGGCCTTCAGGCCGTACTTGTCGAGGTAGAACTCGATGGTGGCCGCGCCGCTGTTCTTGCCCATGACAAGGTGGTACGGCTCCTGGCCCACGACCTCCGGGACGAACGCCTGGATGGTGACGTCGATGCCGGCATCCTTGAACTTGCGGTGCAGGTCCGCGGCGATGCCCGTCTCCAGCTTGTTCAGGTCACGGCCGACGATGGGCTTGTTGCCGGGCAGGACGCGTCGGGAGATGTTCTCGACGGCGAGCGAGACACCGGCAATGCCGTCAAGCTTGATGCCGGTCTTGATACCGGCCAGCAGCTCGAGTGACATGACGACTTCCTCGGTGGCAACGTTGCCGGTACGGTCGCCGAGTCCGTTGAAAGCGGTGTGGATGACGCTCGCGCCGTTCGCCACAGCCTCAAGCACACAACCCACGGCTGTACCGAACTCGTTGTGGGTGTGGAACTCAAGCGGGACGTTCGGCAGCCACTCGCGCAGCTTGCGGCAAATGAAGCCGACGGCGCGGGGCGAGGCGCAGCCGACAGTGTCGACCGCGACCAGACCGGCCAGCTTCGTTTCCTTCGCCAGCTTCGTGTACACGTCCTTGACGAAGTCCCAGTCATCGCCGCGCGTCAGGTCCCAGCCCATGAAGATGGTCTTCAGACCTTTCTCGTTCGAGTAGTTGACGGTGGAGATGAGGCGGTCCACCACCTCTTCCTTCGCAAGCTTGTACGCGGATTCGGTGGCGTACGGATTCATGATGTGCTCGAGTATGGCGGTCTTCACGCCGGCCTCGAGCGCCATGTCGATGTCCTTCTTGATGGTGCGCACGAACGCGACCGGTTCCGACTTGAGATTCCGTTTCACGATGCGCTTCATGCCCTCGAGGATTTCCGGAGATGCCGGCGGCATGCCGATCTCGATGCGGTGGATGCCGATGCCGCTCAACTGCTCGGCGATGGCGACCCTTTCCTCCGGCGAGAACGCAACGCCGACGGTCTGCTCGCCATCACGCAGCGTCGCGTCGTGTATCTGTACCTTCCTGTTGCGGAAGTCCCTGATGACCTCCGGCTCATAGTTCAGCGGTGAGACCCACCACTTGCCATTCTCGAAGTTCTCTCTACCCTTCAGTCGCGCAACGTCATGTGCCATAGGGTTTCCTCCTCATTCGTTTCCTGCACAGATGCATATATTTAGCAGAATCGAATCCCTTCACGCCAATCACAGGCGGTGCAGAGGGGCGCTCGACACGTGAGGTCAGCAGCGCGTGCAGCCCAGCGCTACCGCGCTGTCGTCACCGAGAAAGAGACGGGCCGCCGAGGTGCAGGCCTTCGCCGAGACGACGGCTCTCGCCCCGATGATGCTGTCCGTGACGGTGAGGTCGCCCGAGACCTTCGCCCCATCCATCAGGATGGAGTTGCGTATCGTGGCACCCGAGACCGAGACACCGCGGCCGAGGCTGACCGCGGGTCCGATGGAGCAGTTCTGGAGCACGCAACCGGACTCGACGGAGACAGGCTCGATGACGTGGCAACACGAGAGAGAGGCGTCCGCGGCGATGCCGCCGCCGGCGCTCGCCATCCCGCTCACAGCCGCCTGGCTGCCGGCAGCCGCGCTGAGAAGCACGCGGTTCGCTTCGAGGATATCGTCGGGGGTGCCGGTGTCGAGCCACCAGCCCTTCAGCTCGTGGCTGACGACGACCTTGCCCATGTCGAGCAGCTTCTGAATGGCGTCGGTTATCTCCAGTTCATTGCGCCACGAGGGGGCGGTGCGGTCGATGGCGTCGTGGATGACCGGTGCAAAGACGTATGCGCCGACCAGTGCGAGGTTGCTCTTCGGCTGCTTCGGCTTCTCCACGAGGCGAAGGACCTGACCGTGCTCGTCGAGCTCCGCCACGCCGAAGCGGCGCGGGTCCGCCACGGCCTTGAGCAGCACGAGCCCGGCGGGCTGCTTTGCCTCGAACTCACGCACGAGCGGCGCCACGCCGCCCTCAATGAGGTTGTCGCCGAGGAACATCAGGAAGTCCGCGTCTCCCAGGAACTGGCGCGAGACCTTCACGGCGTGCGCAAGTCCGCCGGCGACCTCCTGCACAACGTACGACACGGACAGACCCCACCTCGAGCCGTCGGCGACGGCTTCCCGTATTCTCACACCGGAATCGGGAGAGATGACGATGCCGACCTCTCGGATACCGGCGTCGGCGATCTGGTGGAGCACGTAGGACAGTATCTCCCGGTTACCAACGGGGATGAGATGCTTCGGCGTCGAGTGTGTGGTCGGCCGAAGCCTGGTGCCCTTTCCCGCGCAGAGAACAAGCGCCTTCATGCCTCAACTCCTTCCCGCGAAGCCGCAGACAACCCGCTTCGCCGGCCCGGTTCCGAGCGTGCGATGTGCGGCGAAGTCTATTGAATCGGATTCCGGGGGTCAATCGGAGCAGGCCGCGCGTTGTGTCGTCCGGCGCATGTCACTATAATCGAGCCGGAGGTCCTCCGGCGGACCCCGCGGGGAGGGACAGGTACTCATGGGAAGGCTGCTGATAGTCTCCAACCGGCTGCCGGTGACGATTCACCGGCGGCGCGGAGAACTGCAGTTCGAGCAGAGCGCGGGGGGTCTGGCCACCGGCTTGTCGTCCTTCTACCGGAGCATGAACGCGCTCTGGATAGGCTGGCCCGGACTCGACCGCCAGGTGGAGGGCGCCGGCCGCTCGGAGGTCACGGAGAAGCTGCACGCCCAGGACTGCCACCCCGTGTTCCTCTCGCAGCGCGAGGTAGACGAGTACTACAACAAGTTCTGCAGCGCGACCATCTGGCCGCTGTTCCACTACTTCCCGCAGTACGCCACGTACTCCAACTCGTCCTGGGAGGCATACGAGAAAGCGAACCGCACGTTCTGCGACGCCATCGTCAGCACCTGGCAGCAGGGGGACACCATCTGGGTACACGATTTCCACCTGATGCTGCTGCCCCGGCTGCTGAGGGAGCGGCTGGCCGACCCGAGCATCGGCTTCTTTCTGCACATCCCCTTCCCCTCCATCGAGCTGTTCCGCCTGTTGCCGTGGCGGGTCCAGTTGCTGGAGGGGCTGCTCGGGGCCGACCTGCTCGGCTTTCACACGTGGGATTACGCCGGGCACTTTCTCGCGAGCGTGCGCTTCCTGCTCGGATACGACTCGTGGATGGGGAGGGTAGTGGCCGGCGACCGGGTGGCCCGGGTGGACGCCTTCCCGATGGGCATCGACTTCGATCGCTACGCCACGGCGGCGCGGAAGGCGGCCGTGACGAAGGAGGTCGCCACACTCGACCGCAGCTTCAACGGCCGGAAGGTGATACTGTCGGTCGACCGTCTCGACTACACGAAGGGCATCCTGCGGCGCCTCGAAGCGTTCGGACTGTTTCTGGAGCGAAACCCCCAGTACCGGGAGAAGCTGACCTACGTGATGGTCGTCGTGCCGTCGCGCAGCACGGTCGGCCGCTACGCGCTGCTGAAGCGCCAGATAGACGAGATGGTGGGCGCCATCAACGGCAAGCACGGCACCATCGACTGGACTCCCATCTCCTACATGTACCGCTCGATACCCTTCCAGACGCTGGTCGCACTGTACCGTCGCGCCGACGTCGCGCTGGTCACTCCGGTGCGGGACGGCATGAACCTGGTGGCGAAGGAGTACCTCGCCTCGCGCGTCGACGGCCGGGGCGTGCTGGTGCTGAGTGAGACGGCGGGAGCTGCCAAGGAGCTGGGCGAGGCGGTAACCATCAACGTGAACAACGATGAGGACATCGTCGCCGCGCTCGAGACGGCATTCCAGATGTCCGATGCTGAGCAGGGCGAGCGGCTTGGCGTGATGCAGACCAGGCTGCGCCGCTACAACGTGCGCCGCTGGGCGCAGGACTTCCTCGATGCGCTCGTCTCGACGTCCCAACTCCAGGAGGAGATGGGCGTGAGGTCTCTCGGGGTACAGGCTCGGCGAAGGCTCGTTAAGAGCTTCCAGCAGGCGGGGCAACGGCTGCTGCTGCTCGACTACGACGGCTCGCTCGTGCCGTTTTCGTCGAAGCCTTCAAGGGCAGCGCCATCGGCCGAGGTGCTCGACCTCCTCCAGGCGCTGGGCAGCGAGCCGAGGACGAAGGTGGTGCTCATCAGCGGGAGAGACCGGCAATCCCTGGACGGCTGGTTCTCCCACCTGCCCATCAGCATGGTTGCCGAGCACGGCGTGTGGCTCAAGCCCGCGGGGTCGGCCGAATGGGAGATGATAGAGCCGCTGACGAGCGAGTGGAAGAACGAGGTTCGCCCGATCCTGGAGCTCTACACGGACAGAACCCCGGGCTCGTTTGTCGAGGAGAAGGACTTCTCGCTCGTGTGGCAGTACCGCAGGTCGGACTCGCGACTGGGGGAACTGCGGGCGCGCGAGCTTGCCGCCCACCTCAGCGGCCTGACAGTCAACCTGAACTTGCAGGTGCTCGAGGGCAGCAAAGTGGTTGAGGTCAAGAACTCGGGAGTGAACAAAGGCCGGGCCGCGATGCGCTGGCTGGCCGAAGGTGAGCCGGAGTTCGTCCTGGCCATCGGTGACGATTGGACTGACGAGGACCTGTTCAAGGCCATGTCCGAGAACGCATGGACCATCAAGGTCGGCCTCAGCGGCACAGCCGCGAAGTTCAACCTCGGCTCGCCGGCGAAGGTGCTCGCGCTGCTGCATGAGTTGCTGCAGCGCGACGAGGGGCCGGAGCGCGCCTAGCCGGCGCAGGGCTTGCCCGGACGGGCCGCCGGATGCATCCCGGCTGCCGCCTACAGGAAGCTCTTCCGCCCGGTGATGGCGAGGAGTCCCGCCACGATGAGGGCGACGCCGACCACGGCCTGGAGAAACGCGGGCACGACGAGCACGAGGATGCCGAGGACGAGCATCACGATGCCGAGAACCAGGTTCCTTTCCATTCCCTCCTCCACACTGTCAGCATAGCCGGAGCGACGTGGCGCCGTCGCCTTCGCCGCATCCGCCGGACGCCTTCCGCTGCCTCCCGCCGGAACCGCCGGCAGCGTCCCGCTCAATCAGTCCCCGGTGGCGCGCACTGTTCCGCAGTAGTCCCAGCTCAGTCCGAACGGCCCGGTCGCCTCAGTCGGCGACTCGACCACACCCGGCTCCCCTGCGGCGACCTCGCGACGGAGCGCATCGAGGGCGATGCCGCGCCCGACCGACGCGGCTGCAGCGGCGTCGCCGGACTTCTCGGCTATTTCGGCTGCCTCGGCCAGCGCCGTCATCTCGGAGACCAGCAGACCGGCGAAGACGACGCGGACACGTTCGCCCGCCTCGTAGCACGCCTTCAGTCGCAGCACCCTGTCCCGGGTCTCCTGGCGCAGCACCACGAAGTAGCCCACGGCATCATCACCGGACCGGGCCAGCCGGTGCACTGCGTAGGCCAGCCGCAGGAACTGCAACTCCAACTCGCCGACGGTTGCCGGACTCAGGTCGACGTGCGGAAAGGCAACGCCGAGGACATGCTTCACCGGCGCTTCGACTCCATTCCGAAGCGTCGGCGTGAGACAAGTCCGCCCCAGACCGTCCGAGCCATGGCGCCGATGCTACGCGCCGCACGCCGGAGCAGGAATGAGGAACACGGGAGCCGCGGATTCGCGCAGCACTCTATCGGTGACGCTGCCGACGAACAGACGTGACGCATCGCCACGGCTGTGCTTCGCCATGACCACGATGTCGACGTCCTTGTTCGCAATATAGTCCAGGATCTTCTCGGCCGGCTTCCCTATCTCGACAACCGTCGTGACGGTCGAGGAGAGCGCGAGTTCCTTCTTCACGTGGTCAAGGTACTCGAGCATCGCCGCGCGGGCACGCTTCTGCGATTCGCGGACGCCGTCGTCGCCGAGGTAGGCGTTGACCGCCTCCGAGACGGGCTCGATGACCGAGTAGAGGACGACCTCGGGGATGGCTCGCGTGGTTGAGATCTCCTTCACGTGGTCCATGACACACTCGGCAAACCGGGTGGTATCCAGGGGAACCAGCATCTTCCTGTACTTCATCGTCCCTCCTTACACGCAAGGCGTCGCTCACATCGTCGCCCGTTTCCCCGCCCGAATCCTGGCGCGCGGTCAGGCCGCGCCGGGAGGCGCGGGACCACCCCTATGATAGCAGCATCCGGCCGCGGGGCACCAAGACTTCGCGCTGGACGCCCGCGTCCACCTGTAGTAACGTGAGGGCCGTCCGGGAGCGACCGGACGACCGCACAGGCCATCGGGCCGCACGGAGGACAAGAATGAGCACACAAGAGGAAACCCGCGAACTGGTGGAGTTGGCGCGGGAGTACTACGTCTCGGGGTTCGGACGGACTCCCGAGTTCTTCGGCAAGCCGGGGGCGATCGCAGCCTCGGCCCGGGGCAACTACTACAGCGACATCATGGGCAACCGGCTTTTCGACACGGAGTCCTGCGCCTCCGCGGCCTACCTTGGCTTCGGCCTGCCCGAGGTGATGCAGGCGCTTCACGAGGAGATGGAGCGCTTGCCCTCAACGACTCCGCTGTTCGTGCCGACGGCGGCGCTGCTGCGCCTCGCCGAGAAGCTGGCTTCCATCTCTCCGGGGGACCTCAAGTACAGCATCTTCGCCTCCAACGGCACTGATGCCACGGAGGGCGCCATCAAGATAGCGCGGCAGTACTGGAAATCCCGCGGCAAGGGTGGGAAGTACAAGGTGCTGCACCGCATCCCGGGCGACTACCACGGCATGAGCCTGGCGATGGTCAGCGCCAGCGGTCACACGTTCAGGCGCGCGCCGTACGAGCCGCTGATGGGCGGATTCGTCGCCTTCAACGCACCGAACTGCTACCGGTGCCCCTACGAGCACAGCCTGCCGGGCTGTCGACTCCTCTGCGCCAGAGACCTCGAGCGGGTGATCCAGTTCGAGAGTCCCGAGACCGTCGCCTGCGTCATCACGGAGAACACGAACACCGGCCTCGGCATCGTGCCCCCTCCGCCGGGGTACATGGCGCTGGTGAGGGACATCTGCACCAGGTATGACGTCCTGTTGATAGCGGACGAGATAATCACGGGCATTGCCAAGACCGGAGCCTGGTTCGAGTCCGGCAAGCAGGGTATCGTGCCGGACATGCTGTGCATCGGCAAGGCCATCTCGGCGGGGTGCGGTGCGCTCGCAGTCACACATGTGACGCAGGAGATCGGACAGGTGCTCGCCGAGAGTGGCAGCCTGCAGCACGGCTTCACCTACGGCGGTCTCAGCTACCTGGCGGCGGCGGGGCTGGCCGGCATCGCGTATGTCCAGGAGCACGACCTGCTGCAGCGCGCCCGTGACGTCGAGCGATTCATGCGCGACCGGATGGAGTCGCTGCAGTCGCGGTCACGCATCGTCGGCGATATCCGCATGAGCGGAGCGCTCCAGGGAATCGAACTGGTGAAGGACAGACAGTCGAAGTCCCGGTTCGAGGACTCCAGGGCGGTGGCTGCGTTCATCGGCGATGTCGGCCGCGAGCACGGTGTGCTGCTGACCTGCCAGTTCCCGCAGTACGGCAACATCATCACGATGTACCTGCCGCTGACGAGCACAGACGAGGAGCTGGGAATGGTCAGTGACGCCATCGAGGACGCGGTCCAGCGGGTCGAGCGCAAGTACGCCTGAGACAGGCCTCCGTCCGCAAGGCAGAGGCGACTCTCAGTCCCGGCTCCTTCGTCACGAGCGGGCCAGCTTCTCTGCGCCCTCGGCCATGCGCCGCAGATAGCCGTCCAGCCGCAGCAGCTCTTCGTCGCTGAAGCCGGCCGTGAGACCCGCGGCCCACTGTTCCATTGCCTCGTCCAGCTCGGGAACGAGCGCCTTCGCCTTCTCCGTGAGTGCGAGGTGATAGGCGCGCCGGTCGCCGGGACAGTGCTCCCGGGTGACGTAGCCCAGGTCGGTGAGGCGCCTCACGGCGCGCGCGATGGTGGACTTGTCCAGCCCTGACTCGGCGCTGAGGTCCTCCTGTCGCAGGCACTGAGTGCCATGGAGCCGGCGCAACAGGGGCAACAGGCGTGGCTCGATATCCAGATGGCTGAAGCGCCGGCGGAGGAAGTCCTGACGCGAGCGGTGGATGACGAGGAACCACCTATGGCGAATCGACTCCATGAGACTCCTCGCTCGGGCGCGCCTCCTGACGCCGCTTGAGCTCGCGCAACTGGGGAAGCAGCAGGAAGAGGACGAGGAAGAAAGAGAGCACATCCGAGACGGGATGGGCGAGCCAGACACCATCCGTCCCGAGGAGAGGCGGCAGCAGCAGTACCAGCGGGACGAGGACCAGTATCTGTCGCGACGTCTGCGTGACGAGGGTCTTCAACACCATGCCGAGGGACTGGAACACGGTGGAGCCGACTACCTGGTATCCAACGAGGAAGAATCCGAGCGACATGAGCCGGCCCGCGCGCACACCTTCAGCGATGAGCGCGGGGTCGGTGGTGAAGACCCGCATCACCATTCCGGGAACGGTGACCATCACCAGGCAGGCAGCAAGCGAGACACCGGTGGACAGCTTCAGGGCGTAGCGGGAAACGTCCAGCGCACGGTCGTAGCGGCGCGCGCCGTAGCTGAAGCCGACTACCGGCTGCAACCCCTGCGCGAGCGCTATGAGTGGCATCGAGAGGAACTGCTGGGCGCGGTTCACGACGCCGAAGGCGGCGATGGAGATGTCGCCACCGTACGTCCCGAGAGCACGGTTGATGAGAAGAACGATGACGCTCGCCGCCGACATGCGGATGAGCGAGGGGAAGCCGACGGACAGGATCGCCCGCGTGACTCCGCGGCTGAGGAGGAGGTTGGCGCGCCGCAGCCGAAGCGTGCTTCGTCCGGAGAGGAAGTAGCGAGAGACGTAGACGCTGGTCACGGCCTGTGAGATGACGGTTGCCACCGCCGCGCCGCGCACTCCCATGTGCAAGCCGAAGATGAACAGGGGGTCGAGAACCACGTTCAACACAGACCCGAGTATCATGTTGACCATGGCCACGCGGGCGGCGCCTTCGGCCCGCGCCATGTTGTTGATGGCCATCGGGAAGAGGGCGAAGACCGCCCCGAGCAGGATTATGTCCAGGTACTCCACCGCGGGTTGCATCGCCGCGGGCGAGGCCCCGAAGAGCCGCACCAGTGCCGCGCTGTTCGGGATAGTCACGGCCATGACGAGCAGGCCGAGGACAACCGAGAGCGTGGCGGCATTGCCGAGCGTCCGCTCGGCTCGCGGGATGTTCCCCGCTCCCAGGCTGATGGAAGCAGTCGACGCGGCGCCGATGCCGACCATGAAGCCCAGCGCCATGAGAACCATCATCACCGGAAAGGCGAGGGTGACTCCCGTGAGGGCTATGGAGCCGACTCCTCGGCCGATGAAGATGGTATCGACCACGTTGTAGAGGGACATGGTGAGCATGCCGGCCATGGCGGGCAGAGACAGCGTCCAGAGGAGCTTCTTGACCGGCATGCTGGCGAGCATGTCACGGCGGGCGTCCGCCGCTGAGGGAACACGGTTGGACTGCATCGCAGCCGCACAGTGTAGCAGAGGCATAGTTGCTATCGCAACTACTTCGGACCGGATCGGGCGCGGACGGACCCGTGCGACGGGGAACGCGGCACGATTCCACCCGAAGGGATTTGACAGCCGTCAACAAACAGTAGTAGATTCCCGGCATTCACAGGCAAAGAACGCACCAGTCTGTGAGGTGAAGCACAGCATGGCAGGCAGCTTCCGGCGGACCGCACTCCACAGCACACTCATCCTCTGCGCCCTCATTCTCACATCCGCCCTGCTCCCGGGCGCAGTAGGCGCGGCCTGCTACAACGGCCGTTGCCCCACCGGCGAGTATGACGACTCCGACAGACGTGTGAATGTCAACATCACGCTCAGCGTCTCGCCCGAGGGCAGCGGACACATCGAGGTCAACGGCAAGGAGCTCGAGGACGACGTCTACGTCGCTTTGCAGGGAGATGTGGTCAAATTGGAAGCCGTCCCCGAGCGTGGCTACGAGTTCGCGGGATGGACCGGCTCCTTCGCGAGCAGTGCGAATCCGTGGGAAACCCCGTTCTACAACCATAAGACCCTCACGGCGAACTTCGTGCCGGAGAGGGAGCGGCTGTCCGCGCGCGAGGTCAAGGGTCTCTCGGTCGAGATCCCGGAGGACACCGAAGCCCTCAACGCGGACGGCAGCGAGCTTGACGACGTATCGATCAAGGTCGTCAAGTCCCACGACATCCCGGATGGCATGATTGTAGTGAGCCGCGTGTACGACGTGGCGCCGAACGGGGCCACGTTCGACCCGCCCATCATGCTTTCGATTGAGTACGACCAGAGCAGCGTGCCGGCGGGGGTTGACGAGGACGAGATGGCGCTTGCCTGGTTCGACGAGGCTGCCGGCGCGTGGGCGCTGCTCGATTCCGAGGTGGACGAGGGAGACGGCATCGTCAGTGCCGAGGTCTCGCACTTCAGCGAGTTCTGCGTGCTGTCGCCCGTGCCGGCCGCAGCCGCAGCCACAGGCGCATCTCCGGCAGCGTTCGCGGCAGCGACGGCGACATCGCCGGGATTCAGCCTGAGCGGGCTCGCCGTCGAGCCTTCAAGCGCGGCCGCCGGTCAACCGGTAACCGTCTCTCTGAAGGCCTCCTACGCCGGCCCGGACGCTGACGGCATCACCGAGGTGATGCTGCGCGTAGATGGCGTCGTCGTCGACCAGCAGGAAGTCATCGTTCCGGCAGGCGACAGCACCAGAGTGACGTTCAACTACACGCCCTCGGCCGAAGGCGCGCACGAGATAGACGTGAACGGGCTGCAGGGTGGTTTGAGCGTCACGCCGGCGGCGCCGGTGGCGCTGAGCCAGGCTGTGGCGCGGGCGCAGGCCGACGACTCGCTCCACCTGCCGATTCCGGAACTGCCCTCACTCTCGCTCTCGTGGCTGCGCGGCTGGGGCACCATCGGGTGCGTGGCCGCGGGTGCGGTCCTGCTTCTGCTGCTGCTATCCCTGCCACTGCTGAGGCGCCGGATCCTGCGCTACCGCTACGACATCTAGCCGGCGCGGCCCTGCGCCTGACGATTCGGACTACTGTCTCACCAGGTGACTGCTCTCGTCCCACATCCGCTGCCGGGTCTCATCTCGAACCGACATGACGAGAGACACGTCGGCGCCGATAGCCTCGCAGAAAGCCTCGATGACGTCATCCTCCGCCGGCGGGCAGCCGGAGGCGAGAGGGCCGTACTCTTCCAGCTCCTCGCTGCACCCCCCGATGACGACCATCCGGTCGGCGACTTCGACCTCCTCCGGGTTCCCGACAACGACGGTGAGGCCCTTCATGCGGTCGCCGTAGCCCGCGCCCTTGACGTGCTTCAGCGCCGAGACGAGCTCGGCAACGCATCCACCGCAGAACGAAGGCCCTTCAATGAAGTTGACCTCGGGATACGCCTCCTTGATGACGTCGAAGGCCGGTCTGAAGCGTTCCGCGTGCGCCTGAATCGACTCGCCTACCACCTCGATGTCGTGCAGGCCGCGCACTTCGCCGGGCCACTGCGTCATGTGCCGGAGGTAGAGAACGGAGTCGGGGTCGATGCCCATCAGCGCGCAGCCGACGAGGTCGGCCGCCAGCGCATCCTTGCCCGCGATGACGAGGCCCAGCATCCTCTGGTCCTGCGGCACCCGCCAGGTGCCCTCCATGGCCACACTGGCGTCAACCACCGAGTAGTGGGCCCGCAGCACGGAGAAGAGGTCGATGAGCGAGTCGTTGATGCCGAGCATGTGCGCCGCGCGCTTCTCGGTTCCGGGAAGAGCACCGAACATGTTCTTGAGGGCGATGGTGGCGTTGACACGGGGATGGGTCTTGAGCACAGGGACACTGACAATGACGTCGCTCTCCATGATGGTGCGCGCCACGAGTATGCGGTCCATGGCTCTCGGCTGTGGCACCTCCACCGGAACCGGGTCGTCCGCGTTGAGGTACACGCAGGGAACGCCGAGCCTTTGCGCCACAGCGGACGTGCCGCTGAGGTCGAAGATCTCCTGCGTACCGAGGCAGGCGTCGTCGTAGCCGACCGCCGTGCCTTCGGCGATGACCACCGAGGCGGGGTTGAGGTCGAGCACCAGCTTCGTGACCGCCTCGGTCATGCGCGCGTCGGTGATTGCTCCGCTGCCGGAGGCCTCCTTACGGGCGAGGTTCGGCTTGACCACCACGCGCGAGTCCGACCGTATCAGTGGGGCGAACCCTCCCGCGCGCTCCACGGCGGCGCGCACAGCGCCTTCGAAGTTGCAGTTCTCCACCTTGACGATGCTGACTCTCTGCGTCATCTCTGTCTCCTGTACTGCATCCGGCCCGCCGCGCCGGCAGGGCGGGACTACAGCCCGAGCACCTTCACGACGACTCGCTTTCGCCTGCGGCCATCGAACTCAGCATAGTAGATCTGCTGCCAGGGACCGAAATCGAGGGCGCCGCCGGTGACCGGCACAATGACCTCATGATGCACCAGCAGGCTCTTGAGGTGCGCGTCGCCGTTGGACTCGCCCGTCCGGTGGTGCCGGTAATCCGAGCGGTGGGGCGCAAGCGTCTCGAGCCACTCGTCGATGTCGCCGATGAGCCCGTCCTCCGCGTCGTTCACGTAGACGCCCGCGGTGATGTGCATGGCCGAGACGAGGACGAAGCCTTCTTTGATGCCGCTCGCGGCGACGATCCTCTCGACCTCACCTGTGATGTTCACGTAGTCCCGCTCACGAGCGGTGTTGAACCAGAGGTACTCGGTGGCCGACTTCATCTCCGCAGCGCGCTTCTCCATTGTTTCACATCATACCTGTCGGGAACGCGACGTGTCGATAGGCGCGGCCGCCGGGCTGTCCGCTTGAGTCGTTGTGTGGTATCGTCCGGGAGACACGCTTCACCGCAGGAAGGAGCAGCCGCCGCATGAGCATCACCATCGTCGCCCTGTCCGACTCGCACTGCACCGGCGTACGGGACCTGCCAACCCGGTTGCAGCAGGTGCTGCGCGGGGCGGACATCATCGTGCACGCCGGCGACCACACCGAGAGGGCGCTCCACGAAGAGTTGAAGACGATGGCCGGCGTGGTAGCCGTGGCCGGCAACGTGGACAGCACGGCGCTCAAGGTGCTGCTGCCTCTTCGACAGCTATTCAGCGCAGGCACAGCGGCCGTGGGTGTGGTTCACGGCTCCGGCGCCCCGCGCGGCATCGCTGAGAGGGTGCGCGCCCTGTTCCCGGAGAACCCCGACCTCATCGTGTTCGGCCACTCACACGTTCAGTTTGACGGGCTGCTGGACGGAACACGCATGGTGAACCCGGGACCTGCCGCTCACGGCTACGCCGTCATACGCATCGGCACGGGCATCGACGTGGAGATGGTGAGTCTCCGAGCCAGCCGCACGTCATGACTCCAGCGCAGCCCTGGTCGCCTCCCAGGCCTCGCGGCGGGAGCGATCGCGAACCTCGAGCACCCGGGCGACGTCTGCGCCGCACGCCTGGCATATCACCCTGATGACCTCGTCCTCCCGCGGAGGGCAACCGGCGGCCTGCACGCCGCTACCAGCGTGGTTCCGGGTGCACTTGCCGAGGAGAGCCAGTCGGGGAACGACCTCGACATTGTCCACCTCGCCGATGACCACGTGGAGCCCGGCCATCTCCGGCGAGTAGCCTGCCTGGTCGAGATGCCTGAGCGCGGTGACCAGCTCGCTGGTGCACCCGGTGCAGGCGGACTCGCCGCGGATGATGGTGACTCCGGGGAAGCGCTCGCTGAAGACATCGAACCCGGTCTTGAACCGGCGCCGATGCGTGTCGAGAGGCTCGCCGGCAAGGTGGACGTTCTCGATGGCCGTGGTCGTGCCCTCCATCTCAGCGATGTACCGCAGGTGCAGGACCTCATGCGGGTCGATGCGCATGAGGAAGGCGCCCGCGATGTCGACCGAGAGAGCGTCGGCCCCAGCGGCCACGAGGCCGACCTTCATGCAGTCCTCGGGGTAGCTCCACAGGCCCTGCATCCCGACCACCGCATCGAGCACGACGAAGTGAGGGCGGACGACCCGGTTCAGGTCGGCGATGGCCTGGTCGAGCCCGAGCCGGTGCGTCTTGCGCTTCTCCTCGCCCGGAATGACGCCCTTCATGTTCTTCAGGCTGAGCGTGACATGCGTGCGGATGTGCGTCTTGAGGACGGGAACGCCGATGATGACGTCGCTCTCGAGCGCGGTCCTCGCGATCCTGACCCGGCTCATGACAAGGGCGTCCGGTATCTCGACCTCGGCGAAGGCGTCCTGGTTGAGGTTGCGCAGCTCGACGCC
>Ga0116202_10000282_pt1 | contig 27540 bp, 27 predicted proteins | sample LakKivw325mmetaG_FD_94479 | JGI IMG/M metagenome (GOLD analysis project Ga0116202, IMG submission 94479) | Anoxic lake water microbial communities from Lake Kivu, Rwanda to study Microbial Dark Matter (Phase II) - Lake Kivu water 325m metaG | ecosystem: Environmental > Aquatic > Freshwater >... | reverse complement strand
TAATGTGGGCAACCAGGGATTGGAACTCCTTACTCTCATCTAGCCCTCCTTTACTCTGAATTAAGGAACGATTGTTCTATCATAATACATTTGTTTTTATAATGTCTGGCTTATTTGTCTTCTAGTCAGTAAACAATAATAATGATAATCAGGAACACAACGCAAGGACTTTACCTAAGTGCGTATAACAATATGTAATCATTATAAAACAAAAAACCAACCATAAAAGTGGTCGGTTTCACTATTGGCTCGGCAGCAACCTCAGTGACCTCCTCACAGCCGCTACGTCTTAGCCCCCACTGAAATAAAATTCTGATATGTTTTTCGTAACTGCCCTGAGAATGATTATACACCATATGTCAAGGTCATCTCATATTAGGTCTAATATTGCCCCTGCTCAGGGCAAGGTGCTAAAATCTCGATGGTTTTCCACATTCAAAAGGCAGTTTCATATGGCTGGAGCTTTAGACGGAATCCGGGTATTAGATTTGGGACGCGTGCTGGCGGGTCCTTTCTGCGCCACGCTGCTGGCCGATTTGGGCGCTGAAGTCATTCGCATAGAACCCGATGACGTGGAAGACAGGCGGCCCGAAGACTGGCAGAATTTTCAGAAGAAATACCCGGAACGGCTGACGCCGTACGGCGATGTCTGGAGCTACGCCTACCTGCACCGAAACAAGAAGGCCGTCTCCCTGAATTTCATGGGCCGGAAGGAATGCAATGTGAAGGCCAGGGAGATTTTATGGCAACTGGTGAAGCACGCCGACGTGGCGGTACATAACTTCAGCCTGGCGGCCGCCCAGGACATGGGCATTACCTACGAAAACTTCAAGAAGCTAAAACATGACATAATCTTCGCCCACGTGACCGGCTTCGGCTCCACTGGACCGTATAAGAACCGGGTGGGCTACGACCCGGTGGCCAAGGCGATGGCCGGTATCATGCTGTTGAGCGGGCCACCCGGACCGCCGGTGCGCGATGCCGTTTCTACCGTCGACTTCGGCACTGCCATGCTGACCGCCATCGGCGTGGTTTCGGCGCTGTACCACCGGGAAAAGACGGGCGAGGGGCAGATGATAGAGACGGCGCTGCTGCGGACGGCGGTGCAGTATTCATCGATGTATTTATCGACATGGGAAACCGCGCACCTGCCGCACGAAAGGGCGGGCAATCAGCCGTTCGGCATCGGGCCTTCGAATACATTCCAGGCTAAAGACGGCCGCTGGGTCTATATCAGCATGCTGGGCAACCGGATGTGGCGCCGTTTTTGCCGGTTTATCGGCAGGGAGGACCTGGCCACCGACCCCAGGCTGCAGAACGACTGGGACCGCTGGCTGAACCGCGACATAACCTATCCGGTGGTCACGGAATGGGTGGCCTCACAGACGGCCCAGGAGGTATTTGATGCGGCTCAGAAAATACCGATTCCCTGCGGCATCTGCTACGACATAACCGAGGTGGCGAGCGACCCACACATAAAGGAAACGGGGATGCTGACCGAGGTTCGCGGGCCTGAAGGGCATAAGTTCGTGGTGGTCAATCCGCCGCTGAAGATGTCGGCCACGCCGCCGAAAATCGAGCGGCCGTCACCGGGCAGGGGCGAACACAATAAAGAGATCTACTGCGGGCTGCTGGGCTATAGCCCCAAAGATTTGAAGAGCTGGGAAAAAGAGGGCGTAATCTAGACCCGGACAACCCAATACGCGGGAGTACAGTCATGGCTTTGGCGCTGCAGGGCATAAGAGTTGTAACCGTCGAAGAGAAGCTGCCGGTAACCTACTGCTCCATGCTGCTGGGAGACCTGGGGGCCGACGTCATCATACTTGAGCAACCAGTGAAGGGCAATCCGGCGCGGGTGCTGCCCAACTTTCTGGAGATAACCAACCGCAACAAGCGTAGCCTGACCGTTAATCTGAAATCAAAAGACGGTAAGGAGATTTTCAATAAGGTAGCGAAAAAGTGCGACGTCATCATCGAGTGCATGCGGCCGGGCGTGGTGGACAGGCTGGGCATCGGCTACAAGACTGTCAAAAAGATAAATCCGAAAATTATCTACTGCTCGCTTTCCGGCTACGGCCAGGAGGGACCTTACCGCGGCTGGCCGGCGCACGATTCCAGCTACCAGGGAATCGCCGGTGTGTTGAATTTTACACCCAAAGACGCGGACGGTGTGCCGCAGCTACCGGGGATTCTGGTCGCCGACCTCTCGGCGGGGATGTTCGCCGCCATCAGCATACTCGGCGCTTTAATGGCTAGGGAGAAGCATGGGAAGGGGCAGTATATCGATGTTTCCATGACCGACGGGCTGGTGTCGTGGTTGAGCGTACCGTTGGGACAGTATTTCGCCACCGGCGTACCGCCCGAGCGGGGCGGGGGCGAGCCGGCCATGGGCGTGTTCGCCACCGGCGACGGTAAGTTTCTGACGCTCAGCATCGCCCACGAGGACTATTTCTGGCGCAATCTGTGCCAGGCTATAGGGCAACCTGAGCTGGGTGAAATCAATCGCGAGCAGCGATGGCAGATGCGGGACGAGCTGGCGGCGGTGCTGAAAAAGGTACTGCTTACCAGGCTCAGAGACGAATGGGTGAAGATACTGACCGGGGCCAACGTCCCGTGCGCGCCGGTGCTCAGCCTGGAAGAGGTCATGCAGGATAAACATCTGAAATTCCGCGGTGTGTTTCCGGAAGTTGAGTCCGGCGGAAAAAAGGCCAGGCAGGTGGCTTATCCGGCGCGGTTTTCGGAGACGCAGCCCGATATCAGGAGGCTGCCGCCGGCGCTGGGCGAGCACACCGACGAGATACTGAAATGGCTCGGTTACAACAAAACCGAGATTAAAAAGCTTCGTAAACAGGGCGATATCTAAATAACGGAGGCGATATATGGACTTCGAGCTTAGCGAAGACCAGAAGATGCTCAAGAAAAACGCGCATGATTTCTGGCAGAAGGAAATCGACCCCATCGTCGACGAGCGTGAAAAAGGCGATACCTTCACCAGGGAAGAGTACCATCGCTATCTCAATAAGCTGCTGCCGCTGGGCTACGTTACCGGCACCTCGTCCGAGGAGTACGGCGGCATGGGGCTCAGCCATTCCAGCTATGCCGTGCTGCTGGAGGAATCGGGGTACTGGTGGCCTAGCCTGAGCTCGGTCATCGCCACCATCGGCGGCGGCGAGAACATCGTCTCCCGTTTGAGCGATAAACTCAAGGCCAAGTACGACAAGCGCATCACCTCGCTGGAGATGCTGGGCTGCTCGGGCATATCCGAGCCCAACGTCGGGTCGGCGGCGCCGCGCGGCATTGAGTTCAAGGCGGTGCTGAACGGCGATAGCTGGATACTTAACGGCACCAAGACCTGGACCAGCAACGGCTGCGTTTCCGACTATATAACCGTTTTGTGCCTGCTGGACAGGGGCAAGGGCGTGGAGTCGGTGGGCACCATCTTCGTTGATAGGGCCGAATCGCCGTATGAAACTCGTGAGATGCACAAGATAGGCTGGAGGTGCAGCTCGTTTTCGGAGACGACCTTTGCCGACTGCCCGGTGCCGAAAGATAATTTGATGGCGGGGGCGGGCGACCTGGAGTTTGCCCGGACGATAAATCACGGCCGGGCCGGCCTGTCCGTGAGGTCTGTTGGTCTGGCGCAGGCGGCGTTCGATGCCTCGTTGACGTATGCGCAGGACAGAAAACAGTTCGGCAAGCCCATCGCCGGTTTCCAGATGATTCAGGAGATGCTGGTGGACATGATAACCGAAATCGACTGCGGGCGTTTTCTGGCTTACAGGGCGTTCAATGTGCTGGACAAGGAGCTGTCGCTGGGCGAGACCCGGAAATACGTGTCCATGGCCAAGGCGTTTAATACGGAAATGGTGAACCGGGTGACATACAAGGCGGTACAGATACACGGCGCGGTCGGCGTGCAGACTGACGCGAGGATCGAGAGATATTACCGTGATGCCAGGCAGTTCACCATACCCGACGGCACCACGCAGATACAAAAGCTGGTGGTGGGTAGGGAGCTGACGGGCATCAACGCCTTGAGATAAATAAGGTAAGGAGGCACTAAAATGGATTTCGATTTGAAAGGAAAAGTGGCTATAGTGACCGGCTCGGGAGAAGGCATCGGGCGGATGACGGTGCTGACGCTGGCCGGAGAGGGCGCCAACGTGGTGGTCAACGACATCGACCTGGCCAGAGCGGAGAAGACCGCGGATGAGGCCAGAGCGCTGGGGGTGAAGGCACTGGCGATTAAGGCCGCCGTCGACAGTCCGGAAGAGGTCAATGCCATGGTCAAGAAGGCCATAGACGAGCTGGGCCAGGTAGATATCTTGATAAACAATGCCGGCCGCGGCGTGAACTGGGAAGCCGGCAGGGCGCCGCGACCGTTCGTCGAAACCGAGAGAGAGGACTGGGACTACACCATAAACCTGTGCCTTTACGGCGTGCTCAACTGCACCAGGGCTGTGCTGCCGGGAATGATAGAGAGGAAATACGGGAAAATTGTGAATATGATTTCCGATGCCGGCCGGATAGGAGAGCCGTTCATGGCGGCTTATTCGGCAGCCAAGGGCGGGATTGTTGCCTTCCAGAAAGCGCTGGCTAAAGAGGTGGGGCGCTACAATATAAATGTAAACGGCGTTTCTGCCGGCGCCACGCTGACCGAGAGGGCCATCAGGTCCAGCGAAGCCCAGAAGGAAAAGCTGGGCGAGGAAGCATTTCAAAAACGTCGCGAGGAAACGTTGAAGGTATATCCCATCCGCCGGTTGGGCGAGCCGGTTGATTTGGCCAGGATGTGCGTATTTCTGTCGTCCGATGTATCAAAACATATTACAGGCCAGACAATCAGCGTCAGCGGCGGCTTCAGCATGGTGTCGTAATTACTTTTGAGGAGGACCCGGTCATGACATACGAAACTTTGCTGTACGATAAGGGACTTGGAGTTGCCGTTATAACTTTGAACCGGCCTGATAGGCTGAACACCGTTAATACTAAAATGCAGGCGGAGATGAAGGAGGTCTGGGAAGATATCGAAAAGGACAAAAGCGTGCGGGTGGCAATTATCACCGGCGGGGAAAGTTGCTTCAGCGCCGGAGCCGATATCAGGGAGCAGTTTCCGCCGGGGGTGAGCCGCCCCAGCTCACGCGACCAGTTCAAGAAAATCGATGACTTCGACCGGCCGACGATAGCGGCCATAAGCGGCTACTGTCTGGGTGGTGGGCTGGAGCTGGCGCTGTGCTGCGATCTGAGAATCGCCTCGGTAACAGCGCAGTTCGGGCTGGTGGAGTTGAAGGTGGGAGTAGTTCCTGGCGCCGGCGGCATGCAGCGGCTGCCGCGGACGATAGGTATAACCAGGGCCAAGCAGATACTGTATCTGGCCGAGAGAATCGATGCGGCAGAGGCTTACCGCATCGGCCTGGTCAACAAGGTGGTGCGGGTATCGGAGCTGATGGCCGAGGCCAAGAAAATGGCCAGCGCCATGCTGGAAATGCCGCCTCACGGTTTGAAGATAGCCAAGAAATGCGTCAACCAGGGCATGCAGATGGACCTCGAGTCAGCTTTGAAGTTCGATGTCGAAACCGCAGCTAAGGAGATGGCTACGCCGCTGGCCAAAGAAAACATGGCCGAAGGGCGCCGGGCTTTCGCTGAGAAAAGGAAGCCGATATTCAGGGTACAGTAAGGAGCGGAACATGACGACTAACGAGAAGAAACAGGTGCCGGTCAGGCCCGGGCTGTGGACTACCGATGAGCCGCCGTCTTTGATAGGCAGCAAATGCCCTGTGTGCGGAGAGGTTTTCTTTCCCAAGAGGGAAAGAGGAATCTGTATTCGCTGCCAGCATCGCGGGCTGGAGGAGGTCAAGCTGAGCCGGAGAGGTAAGATACACAGCTTCAGCGTCATCATGCAGCAGCCGACGCAGTTTTTTGTGGGGAAGGTGCCTTATGCCTACGGTATCATCATGCTGCCGGAGGTCAGGGTGCAGGCCCACTTCACCGGCTGCGATTTCAAAGACCTCAAGATAGGCATGCCCGTGGAGTTCGTTATCGAGAAGCTGGGCGAGGACGAGCAGGGCAACGAGGTCATGGCCCACAAGTTCCGTCCGGTTAAAGAATAAGGAAAGGTTTTAGCACCATGAAATCGATAAAAGAGCTGCAGGCACTGCGCAAGGTTTACATCGGCGGGGTCGGCATCGTCCGGTTCCAAAGATACGACGACCAGGAATATTACGATTTCGGCAGCCAGGCGATATTGAACTGCCTGGACGACGCCGAAATGGAATGGAAAGATATACAGTCGGCGTTCTGCGGCAACGTTTACGCCGGTACTGGTAAGGGACACCAGGTAATTGCCGAAGTCGGGCTGACGGGAATACCGATTATCAACATCGAGCAGGCCTGCTCCAGCTCTTCGGCGGCGTTCAGGATCGGCTACCAGATGGTGGCCACGGAACTATACGATGTCGTGATTGCCTGTGGCTTCGAGAAGATGGGTCGGGGACTACTGGCCAGCACGGCCTTTAAGCCGTGGGAGCTGGCGCTGGGGTTCAATGTGCAGCCGGCCAACTATGCGCAGGGTGTTATCAGATATATGACCGATTACGGGGCTACCGAGGAGGACTTCGCTAGGGTGGTGGTCATGGAGAGAAAAAACGCCAATCTTAATCCTTATGCCAGGTGGTATCAGGGCGGCGAGGTGACGGTTGAGGAAGTGCTTAACTCACGCGTAGTGGCGGCGCCCGTACGGCTGCTGCATGCAGCGGCCATGGTGGATGGTGCCGTAGCTATTATACTTTGCAGCGAGGACAAGCTGAGGTCGAATATTTCGAAGCAGAAAAAGATTCAGGTGGCGGCGGCGGTGCATACCACCGGATTTTACGGTGAGGACAGCGTTAAATTTAAGTCAGCAACCAATCTGACCAAGGAAGCCGCCAAACAGGCTTACGAAGTTTCAGGTTATGGGCCTGAGGACATGGACGTAATCGAGGCCTACGAAGCCATGGCGCCGGCATTCCTCTCGGATGTCGAAGACCTTGGTTTTTGTAAGCCGGGTGAGGCTCCTCACCTATTGAAGGAAGGATATTTCGACATAGGCGGCAAGATGCCGGCGAATACTGGTGGCGGGCTGGTGGGCTGCGGGCATCCGCTGGGTGCCACCGGCGGGCGGCAAATTATTGAGATAATCAATCAGCTGTGGGAGACGGCTGGTCCGAGGCAGGTGCAGGGGGCTAAAATAGGTTTGTGCCACAGCAGCGGCGCCGGACCAAATGCGGTGGTAACCATATTAAAAAGGTAGCTTATGTGTCATTGCTCGGCAATCTCGGCATTATTGCCGCGTCTGTCATGGAAGATGAGATCGCCACGTTGTCCTTCCTGAATAGGAAGGACTCCTCGCAATGACAGGGGGTCCGCTCATGGTTCGACAGGCTCACCACGAGCGACGCTTTATCATAATGGCACCAAACCTCTCCCTTTCGTAAAGGGAGAATGAGAGGGATTTAAAATCCCCCTTAATCCCCCTTTTTCTGAGGGGGAGATTATGGATCTTTTCCTCACAGGACATTAACAAAAACCACAAATGAAATGTTGATGAAGACGTGGATAATAAAAGCCGGCCAGAAGGAATTGCCGCGGTAGGCCATCCAGCCGAAATAGATGCCCATGATTATAGTGCTCAGGGTTTCTATTTCCGGCTTTCCCAGGTGAAGCAGCACGAAAGGGACCATCTGCATCAGAATGCTGGCATCTTTAAATTTATCTTTTAAGCCGAAGAGAAGGAAGCCACGGAAAATATATTCCCAGGCAAGTAAATAGATAATCGTTTGCATGCCATACGTGGCGAAGTTGAAGTTGGACACCGTGTAGTAACGCGCCAGAGCAGAGTTGCGGGAAGAGAAATAAAGTATCGGCACCGCCACGATGACGGTGATTACCACATAAAAGCCACATACTTTGACATTGCCCGGGCGCAAACCGAAATCAAGGGGGTTCTTCCGCAGAATTAGCACAATCGTTAATATCGGCAGTACGGCGAAATAAATTAAGGAGCTTATCCATGGGGAGCCCAGGGGGTGATAGCCAGCAACGGTAAGGAAAAGAGTGGCCAGGCCGAGGATGGCTATCTCTTTGTAGTTCTTTACAAAAAATGAAGCGATTTCCCTTAGTTCGCGTCTGGTCAATACGAGCAGATTGTTTGCCACGGACTACGACAGTCTAACGCGGTTACCTTAGCAATGGCAACATCAAATCGGGTAGTACTAAGGTACTACATGTATACCCGTATCCAGCGTTGACACGTTCTGGAGCCCCCTGCTATTATTCTCGTTCAGCAGCATTAGCACAAATAGATTACTGGCGAAAGCGGATTTAGTGTGCTGGGTGCAGTAGAAACGACCCTCATTTATACTTTCCTGTTAGGTTCTCTATATCTGCTTGTTTCCCTCGGCTTCTCTCTGATCTGCGGCGTCTTAAGAATTTTCCACCTCGGCTATGCCTATATTTTTACCGCCACGATCTATTTAACGTGGATGTTTATGACGCTGTTCGGCACGCCGCCGTATTCTCAAACTGTTCTGATTGTAGCCATACTCTGCATGCTGGCAGTGCAGGCCGGAATCGCCATAGCCATCTACAAGGGATTAATCGTACGCTATATCAGGCACGAGGAAATCATCATTCTGGGGCTTCTCTTTGTGGCCATCATCGTGGAACAATCGGCACTGCGTTTCTATCCGATACAGACCGGAGTCTATCTGGAGACAACAGTAATAAAGGGTGTCAGCGTTATAGGCCAGGTAACCATATCCAACCAGCTGATATTCGCAGCTATACTGGGCATAGTAATAACGGGATTGTTTGTCCTTTTCTTCCTGAAAACGAAATTAGGCCTGGCGGTGCGGGCCATATCCTATGATATTAACAGCAGCCGGTTGATGGGCATACAAGTGCAGAGGGTATTTATGTTTGTCATGGTGCTAACGCTCATACCGGTGATAGCGGCTACACTGGCAATCGCTCCCATCTGGGCAGTTGACCCGTATATGGGTTGGGGATACATGTCCATTGCCATACTGGTCAGCGTGCTCGGCGGACTGGGTAACATAAAGGGCACCATAATCGCCAGCTACATAATAGGATTTGTTCATTCTATTGTGGGCTTTGTCTTTAACCAACCTGTATATATGGGCCTGGCGGCACTGGTCGTGGTGCTGGTGATGTTGATTGTCAGGCCCCAGGGAATAGCCAAAAGCGAGACTGTGTGGTGAACTAAATGGAATTTGAAGTTAAGCGAGAGCGACTGGTACTGCGTGCCGGCGGTGGCAAATGGGAATGGCATATTGAGCCCAGATACTGGCGGAATCCCTTAATTTTCGTCGGCGCATTAATCGTGCTTCCATTGGTGGTATATTTTGTCTATCCACAGGGGCTGCCTACAATTATCGAGGCTAACCTACTGGCTGCCATAGCCATTCCGCTGGCGTTGATGACCATAAGCACCGGTCGTATGAATTTTGGACCTCAGTTCTACATAGCTATAGGCGGCTTTACTGCAGCGCTGCTAAGTATTCATGTCCATCTCAATCCCGGTTTGACCATGATAGCCGCAGCCCTGGGAGGACTTGTTTTTGGTTTCATTATGAGCCCTCTCAGTATAATTGCCGGCGGCCTTTATTACAGCCTTTTAACGTTGCTTTTTCCCCTGTTGTTCCTGGAAGCCACTCTTATTTTCAGTGACCTGTTCAAGGGGGATACGGGGCTTTCTAATATAGCGCCGATGATATCCACGGGCAATTTCAAACTGAACTACCTTTTTTACGCACTTATTTCGCTAACTATAATGCTGGTCTACCTTTTTGTCATGGATAAAATTTTCCGGTCCAGATACGCCATACAAATGGCGGCCATAAACGATGATGAGGAAGTAGCCAACAGCATCGGTGTTAACGTAAACAAAGTGAAAATACTAGGTTTTACTATCGCCGCCACTCTGGTGGCCGTAGTCGGCTGGTTCTATGCGCACTACTACCAGGCATTTTCCGGACAGGTTTTTCTGCCGCTGTCATTCATGCTGAAGATATTCATGGTGACGATGCTGGGAGGGCGGACCCAGATATATGGATGCGTCATCGGTGGCTATTTCATCGCGATTCTAGAAACGGTACTTATACGGACCACCGGGGATATGTCGCCGGTCCTGTTCCCGGTAATACTGTTGATACTGCTTCTGGTGTTACCCGAAGGATTGTTCGGCCTGTATCGCAAGCGCCATTACAGGGAATATATGCCGACCCTGCGTTTCAGGAGATAATTTAGTGGCTGAAATACTAAGAGTTTCAAATATTTCAAAGCACTTCGGCGGCTTAACTGCGGTCAATGACGTCAGCTTCTCCATTAATGAAGGAGAAACTGTGGGATTGATGGGACCCAACGGCGCCGGTAAGACGACGCTGGTAAATATGATATGCGGCAGCTACCCGGTTGACTCCGGCAAAATAGAATTTCTGGGCAAAAATATAACCAAGTTGCCGCCCTGGAAGCGGTGCAAGATGGGAATATGCAGAACTTACCAGATACCGAGGCCGTTTCCAGAGCTGACCACTTTAGCCAGTGTCTGTGTTAGCGCACTCTACGGCAAAGACAGGCCGAACCGGAGCCTGGAAGATGCCATGACCGAAGCCACCCATTACCTGGAATTTGTCGGTCTATTCGGCAAAAGGAATGTTCTGGCCCGTGACCTTACATTGTTTGAGATGAGAGGTCTGGAGCTGGCCAGGGCGCTGGCCACGCAGCCGAAGCTCATCTTTGTTGATGAGGTTATGGCCGGATTGAATCCGGTTGAGGCGGAAAAGGCGGTAAGGTTAATCGAGCACGCTAAAGACCAGTTCGGCGTGACCGTGCTGTGGATAGAGCACGTTATGGCTGTTTTGATGAGGGCAGCCGAACGAGTGATAGTATTACATTACGGCGAAAAGATTGCTGAGGGTCCGCCGAAAGAGGTGGCAGATAACCCGATGGTTATCGAGTCCTATCTGGGCAGAGGTTAACATGCTTGAAGTAATAAACCTCAATGTGTCTTACGGTGTCACTCCCATACTGCGTGATGTGAGCTTGACCGTTAAACAGGGGGAAGTAATAGCTCTCCTCGGTTCAAACGGAGCCGGTAAAACGACGCTGGTGAATACAATGATGGGGATGCTGAAGGCAGTCTCGGGAGAAATTGTGTTCGAGGGGGAGCACATCGAGAACATGTCGCCGCATGAAATCGTAAAGCGGGGTATTGCCCAGGTACCGGAAGGCAGAAAGATATTTCCGTATATCAGTGTGCGTGACAACCTGTTTCTGGGGGCCTATTCCAACGATGCCTGGCATAAGAAAAGCGAATCAATGGAATGGGTCTATAATCTGTTTCCTCTATTGAGAGAGAGACAGAACATGCCGGCAAGGACTTTAAGCGGCGGCGAGCAACAAATGCTGGTTATCGGTCGCGGTTTGATGTCCCGCCCCAAATTGTTGCTAGTAGATGAGCCGTCTCTGGGTCTGGCCCCCAAGTTGCTATCGGAAGTGTACGGCATCCTGGGTAAATTGAGTGAAGAGAAAATCACCACTTTGCTTTCAGAGCAAAATGCCCGCCAGGCACTGACCATTTCCAACAGGGGTTATGTGATGGAAAACGGAAGAGTAGTCCTGGCGGATTCGAGCGATAAATTATTAAATAGCGAGCTGATAAAAGAGGCGTATCTTGGCAGATAAGACTGAAGATTATTTCTCCTACACCAAAAAGCTGTTCGACCCGTCCAGGATAAACGCAAAGCCAGAGGTGTTCAAGGGGATTAAGGTCCTCGACTTCTCGCACGTAATATACGGCCCGGTTGCGGCCAGGATACTGGCGCAGTACGGCGCCGAAGTATTTAAAATAGAGATGCCTTTTGTGGGCGACCTGTGGAGGTTCGGCGTGTACTGGGGCAAATTCTGGAAACATTCCAGCGTGTGTTTCCATTTCGTTCACTTTAACAAATATTTCCTTTCCATAAATTTGAAATCGCCTAAAGCCAAGGAGCTGATTTATAAACTCGCGGAACAGGCAGACATCGTGGTGGAGAATTTTGCTGCCGGCACAGCTGAAGCCTGGGGAGTCGGGTATAGCCAGCTAAGCAAAGTCAATCCCAAGATAATCTACCTGAGTTGCGCCACATACGGACAATACGGCCCGTTGAGGTTTTTCCCCGGCTGGGACCTGCTGGCTCAAGCTGCCAGCGGTGCCATAAGTCTGACAGGTTATCCCGGCACTGATAAATATTACAAACTGCCCGATTATCTTGGAGACTATTTCCCCGGCAACGTAGGTGCGCTGTCACTGGTTATGGCTTTATATCACAGAAAAAAGACGGGCAAGGGACAGTACATAGACCTGGCGCAGTCCGAAGCGCTGATGAGGACACTGCCTAATTTTACATACTTCAGCATAACTAACCAGGAACTGGAGCGCGTGGGAAATACCGATCCCACCATGGCGCCGTCAGGCATATTTAAATCCCGTGACGGCAAGTTTGTGGCACTGGCAGCAGCCACCGACGAACAACTCAAAGCGTTGTTTTCAGCCATGGGCCAGAAAAAGCTGATTACGGAGTATAAAGACACTTTTGACAGGTTACACCCTCGGACTGCCAGGGAGCTCCATAGAATTGCTGAGGAATGGGTCAGTAATAAATCTAGCGCCGAAATAGTGGACCTGGCCAAGGAGTATGGCTTCCCGGTGGCGGAGGTGATGGACGATTTCCAGATAGCCAACGATGGATGGCGGAGACAGAGGGGAAGCGTAGTATCTTTCAAGGATGACATTTATCGCCAGTTCGTCTTGCCCGGCCCATCAGCTATGTTAAGCAAGACTCCAGGTCGGGTAAAATGGCTTGCCAGGCCGCTTGGTTATCATAACCGCTATATCCTGAAGACATTCTTTGGACTATCGGAAGAAGAAATCAGGAAGCTGGCAAAAGAGAGGGTCATAGGGTACTGGGATGACAGGCCCGGCATTAAGCCTCCGGTATACTATGACATCGAAAAAGACCCGATATTTAATTACCAGGGTGATGGCAGAGGCCAGACATAATGAGTAAAGCCAAAGATAAACAGCAAGAGCAAGTGCTCGTCAGATACGGCATTTCCCGGCGCGAACGGGAACAGTTTTTAGCCGGCATGATGAACCCGGAAGGAAAACCGGAAGTTTTGAGCGGCATCGTGGTGCTGGACTGTAGCAATGCCAATTTCTCGGGAATTATCTCTGCCAGCTTGTTCGCTGAATTCGGCGCCGAGGTCATTAAAGTCGAACCGCCTGAAGGTGACCCGTCACGAAAAATGACGCCGTATGGAGCTAGAGCCAACAGCGTGGGCATTCCTTTTCTTATGGAAGCCAGAAACAAACGGTATTTGAAGCTGGATGTCAGGACGGCCCAGGGCCAGAAAGATTTCAAGAAGCTGGCGGCTAAGGCTGATATCCTAATTGAAACTTATCCGGCCGGGCAGATGGATGATTGGGGTATCGGTTACCGGCAATTGAGCAAGGACAATCCCGGCCTTATTTATATAGCTATAACTCCTTACGGTCAATATACGGATAAGGCTAAGCAATTTCGAAGTATGCCCGACTCGGATATAACCTCACAGGCTGCCTCAGGCCTGGCGGCCAATATAGGGGACCCGGACCTGTCACCTGAACCGTATAACTGGCCTTTTAGGGCCGGAGCCTGGATAGGGTGGTACATATCAGGACTGGAAGCCGCCCTGGGTGGGGCTATCGCTCTAACCTATAAGGCGGACACAGGCGAAGGCCAGATGATAGATGTGGCTACCGCGGATGCTTATGCATCGCTCGTTGGATATCCGGTGTTTATCGGCTACACCTGGGAAAAAGCGCGGCCCCGCCTCGGCAAACACGACTTCACCCTGTATCCATACGGCTTCTGGAAGAGTAAAGACGGCATCGTGGCTATAGCTGCACCGAGGGACCACGACTTCAGAGCACTGCTAAAAATTTTAAAGTTGTGGAAAATTGAGGATGACTGGAGATTCACTTTCGACCGCATAACCGACATATTGGAGCAAATAGAAAAGCTGTACGACTTAATAGAAGCTGAGACAGTTAAGTATACTTCAGATGAGTTAATCACCAAGGCATTACAATACAGCATTAAGGCAGCACGCTCTAAGTGGAGAGGTGGCGGCGTGCCTATTATCATGAAGGTGCTGACGCCGTCCGAGGCAATGCAAAATCCGCACTGGAAGATACGCCAGTCTTTCCAGGAGATAGATGACAGGAAACTGGGGAAATTTATCATTCCAGCCAACTTCATTAAAATGTCCGAGTCACCACCGAGGGTAAAGTGGATATCCTACGACATCGGCCAGGATAATGACTATATCCGCAAAAAATATCTGAGTGATTGAGCGCCGCTAACAACCGAAAATGAAGAAAGAGCCTCGAATGAGGCTCTTTCTTTTTGGCGTCAAATTGAGGCAGTGCTACTGGCCGGCTTCCTGGCGCAATTGAGCCGGAGTCTTATAAAGCTCAGGGTGTGCGTTCTCTCCCTTATATCTAGGTGGATTCTCTCCGCTCTTAAATCCCGTGGCCATCATAACTACGTTGTCCTTTCCCTGGAACTGGCCGATTGGGTCAATGAACTTGTCAGGCAATAAGAGTGGGTTTATCGCCGTAGCATCATTGGGATCGGAGTCAATGCGTGAATGGAAGAACGGCGCCACTTTATCCCCACATATTCCATGGAAAGCTGCAGGACCCACGTTCTCAACATAGAGTCCTTCCAGCGCCGGAATCAGTTTCTCGACGTCGGTACTGCCGGCATTCTCTATTGCCTTCTTGATAAGGAAAATGTCGGCGTAAGCGAAGATAACGTTGCTTTGTACCGGGATCCCCTTCGCCTGGCACTTCTGTAACCATGCCACCGCATCCGGAGTTACCGGATCCTGCTTCTCATAGAACGGGCTAATTGCACCCAGGCACTTGCCGCCGGTCAAATCCCAGAAGTCATAGGTCTGCGATGTGCCGCCATAGAAGCATACCGGTATGTCCTTGGCTGAAGATTCAGACCACTGCTTGGCAAAAACGTCGGTGTCGGTAAACCAGCTGGAGCACATGAAAATTACATCGGCTCCGCTGTTGGCTATGCTTTCCAGTACGGGTAAATACATACCCATCTTGGGTCTGGTCCCCTGGTTGTAGACCGTCTCCAGCCCGTAGGTCTGCTTGGCATAGTCGGGCCATGTTGGCAGGTTTTTGTCGGGGATGCCATTGCGCCACAATTTGGTCCAGGCCAGGTCTTCCCAGAGCCAGGCGACCTTACTGGCTCCTAACACCTCTTTCCATAAGGCGAAATAAACCGGAATACTGGAATAGTGGCCGTCTTCCGGGTCATAGTCCCGGAAGATGAATTTGTACTTATCATATTCGTCGACAATAGGCAATGTCAGCTCTCTGCCCATGGCACCCTGGAAAAACAATAGATGTGGCTGTTGCTGATATAGTTCCACCGACTTCGGCATGACAGCAAGGCATATCTCGGTCCTGCCTTCTACAAAGTAAATCAGGGCTTTGTCGTCGATCACCGCTCTGGTAGCGGCTTGTACAGATAGCGCAGCATCGCCTTTACTATCCTCAGTCACAAATTTGATTTGCCTGCCCTCAATACCGCCGGCGGCGTTTATCTCATCGCAGGCCATCTGCATGGCATCCATAGCCGGCTTGGTTCCGGGAGAGGCTACATTGCCGACGTAGGCGATAACGATGGGTCCGGTTTCTACCTGCTGTTTCGGCCCGCAGCCGATCATTAGCATCGAAGCGATCAGCGCTACAGTAAATACGGCAAATAAAATTCTTCTCACTGGAAATCACCTCCTTGTAATATTTGCTGCCCCTTGGTGACGATATCGCTTAAAATTTGGATAAAGTCTGCCCCCATTGACCTTGTGTTTTAACTAGTTTTTGTGATTCACCCCCCTTCTAAAACAAAAAAGACAACGGCATCGCTAAATCATCTAGCAATTGCCGTGCCTTTTTTTCATGGCTGCGATACTCTCGGGCTAGTCGGCTAATTGGAGTGGTGGTGTTTTGGTTTTTCGCGAACCAGTCTACCCTGTGGATCTATATTTTGTCAATACTCGGAGCAGCATATAAGCCGGCCAGCGATGAAAGCTCTGTATTGTGCTTTCAAAGCTGCAGGCGGTAAGCCATAACGGTGATGCCGGGGGCGGGGTGAAAATCGTATTCCGGTACGCGGACGAAGCCCATGCGCTCGTACATACCGCGGGCGACTTCCATTATTTCAGTGGTATGCAAGCCAATTACTTTTATGTTCGCTTGTCGGCAGCGGTTTACGCATTCTTTCATAAGCGCATGGCCGACACACTTGCCCCGGAAGTCCGGATGAACAGCCAGCAAACGGACGACTGCCCAGCCTTCGGGCCAGGCATCGGCAAATGATTTTGATCCATCCATATACAACGTGACGCAACCTGCCAGCCTGTGGTCCAGTTCCGCCACTATTAAATCGGATTCACCAATCCGGCTTTGTACGTCCATTATGTCTTCCAGATAGAGTTTCCAGCGTTTAGTGGGGATGAAGTTCTGGTACTGCTGATAGGAATCCCGGAGCAGAAGCGATATATCATCTAACTCTTCAGGTTGGCTATCGCGTATAACGAGACTGCTGTTTGGCGACATCAGGTTTTATCGTCCAGTCAACGAGTACCACAGGGCGCGGAACGGTTTCAGCCCAATGACAGGTGGAGATACTTCCAGCTGGATTTTCTCGGCTACGGGGAAGGCGTTAATCCTGTCCACCTCGGGTTCCAGCCGTTCGATGCCTTCGATATCGTTTTTAGCCAGTAAATCATCTATGCGATGGGACATTTCCCAGGCGGCTTTGAGCCGGCGGTCGGACATATCGGCGAGCTTCTTAGGGATGATAGCGTATTTAACTCGAAGCCGGTTCAGGCGCAGTATGGCGTCGTAAGAGCTGTCCACATTCTGCTGACGGGTCAGCCAGTCGGTCTCATAGTTCATTGAATATTTCCAGCTGGGCGAGATAAGTGCCTGGCGATATTCTTCAAATTTGTGAAACAGCAAGTGGTAGCCGAAGCGCTCGGGATGTTCAAAGCCCAGACTGCCCGGGTCGAGAAACGGCGCCAGCGGTGAGATAAATAAAGACAGGCGCTTATCACCCTTGAATCTCTGGAACAGGTGGTCGCAGTAGTCGATGGTGTCGCTGACCGATTTCGGTGTTTGCTTCGATAAGCCGATCATGTAGAACACATCGAGGCGACGGCAGCCCGCTTCCAGGGCGCCGCTCAGCGTTTGTTCCAGGTCTTCGTCTGAATACGGACGGCCCATTATCTTTCTGATGGCCGGGTCGTGCGATTCGGGGGAGATTTCCAGGCAGAAGCCCGGGCAAGCCTGAGCTACCCGTTTGAGGAAATCCTTCGAAGCCGGGTAGAACAGCTCCAGTATAAAACGGTTCTTTACCGGGTTACGCTGAAGTAAATCCAATACCTGACGAGCGTAGTCTTCACCGGGCTGGTTAAGGTCGCCAAGTATGAATATAGGCCCGTTGCTGAAGCGGGATATCTGCTGGATATCGCGGAGTACCGTTTCCGGCGAACGGAAGGCAGGCCTGGTGCGGTTATAGCATTTTCTGAAGGCGGCGGCGGAACCGCCACAGATAACGCAGTTCTCTTTGCAGCCGCGACAGGTAAGCACCGCGGTTATGGGATAGCGGGCCCAGTCTTTGACCGGCAGATAACTGGCAAAATCCCGGAACCTGATGACCGAACGTATCACGTTGCCGAAGTGGTTGACCATGACATTATCGATGCTGTCCGGAACGTAGGTGAAGGGATTTTCGTGCACCTTGCCGTTTCCGTCCTTCCAGACGAGGTTGGGTACTTTGACCGGGTCTTTGTGGTCTTTAATGCAGTCCATAAGCTGGCTGAAGGGTTCCTCGGTGGAGTCGCCGCGCAGGACGTAGTCAATTTCCGGATATTGAATTAGATCTTTATAGAAGTAGGAGGAGGAGAAGCCGCCGAAGATGAGCTTGGATTGGGGATGCCATTTTTTGACCAGCCTGGCTATTTCGATAGCGCCGTGGCAGTGCAGCATCCAGTGAAGGTCTATGCCGAAGACCGGAGCTTCGAGTTTCTTGATAAAACCCTCGGCATCGAATTTCCAGTCCCTTAGCATACGTACGGCGAGGTTGACGATTCGGACCCGGTAGCCTCGACGCTCCAGGTATTCGGCGATGCTGGTGAGACCGATGGGATACATCTCGAAGGCGTATGAGGGCGGAATCAGGTCACTGACCGGCCCGTAGAGGATCGTCTTTTTACGGAAGTCGTAGACGCTCGGCGCGTGAAACAAGATTAAATCAGTATCCACGGTTGTTTCCCAAAACTTCTATTCTTATTTTATCACTGTCGAGCGTCACTCTGAGGGAGTCCTTATGAAGAACGACTGAAGAATCCTGATTGGCAACGGACACGAGATTCTTTGCTTCGCTCAGAATGACACAGCGAAAAGGTTCAGAATTAGATTTAATATCGAGTAATATTTCTAGGATATTACGGCCAAAATATAACCGATTCCCAGCAGCAGCTGAGTTAGTAAAACCACCAGCACGTTGTTGCCCAGGGCCGGCATCAGTTTGGCCGGGTTGTCAGGATTCAGTGCGCCTCTGATTGCCAGTACCGCAAATGGAATTGTAAGCAGCGCGATGAGACAGAAAACGGGCATGAACCCAAGCACCACCCAGGCGATTATCCACAGATACATTATTATGGTCAGCGCAGAATAGAAAATTCCGGCCCCCTTGTTGCCTATGCTTATGGGCAGCGTTCTCCTGCCGGCTGACTTATCGGCTTCGACATCGGGGAACTCATTCAACAGGAGCAGGTTGTGCACCAGTATGCCGGACGGAATCGAGGCGATAACGGCCGGCAGCGTATATTCGCCCGTCTGGACGAAGTAGGCTCCTAGTACGGGCAGCGCCCCCAGACCAATTCCCGGTGCCCATTCGGGCCAGCCGATTTTGGTCAGCAGCGGCGTATATAGCAGAATGCATATGGCGGCAACAATTAGAAGCGGGAGAAGGAGCCAGCCGCTGGTAAATACGAAGTAAACGCCTATGGGTACTGCCAGCAGAAAACAGGCGATACCGAACCAGAATACCTGTCTTGGTTTTAAGGCGGCTTCCGGAAGAAAACCGCTGCCGCCGCTGAAGGGCGTTCGCTTGGTCTTGAGGTCGATGCCGCTTCTATAGTCGTAGTAGTCGTTTAAGACATTGACGCTGATATGGCACAGCAGCAGGCCGACAAAGGCCAGAACGGCGTATCCCAAGTAAAAGGCACCGTCGAAATTGGCGATGCAGGTGCCCAGGAAAGCCAGCACTACGGAGAGCAGTAGAAACTGCGGCCTGGTCTCAAGGAACCATACTTTTAGCTTCACGAGTTTTTGAGTATAGCAGACGGGCGGAGGACGTGTCCAGAGCCTTAAATATCAGGCGTGCCTTCGGCGCCTTAGTAGTAAGTAGGCAATAATAGCCAGGGCTGCTAGAGGTAAGCCGATGATGCTGGCCAAAATAATCTGCCGGGTGTCTATAGCTCCGGTTGTTTCATTTTGTTGTTGTACAGCCGGTGCTGGGTAGATGCCCTCAATCGGAGACACGGCAATTACAGAGTCAAGATTCTTTATTTGTTCAGCGGCCTGTTCATTTGCATAAATGGCTATGGCGGGATATTCTTCATTATCGGTACCGGTATAAACCGCATCCTGGATATATTCTACGCCGCTGACGGTCAGCACATTATTTTTATTCTGCGCTGACTCGATATTTAAAACTACCAGGTAATCCTGCTTATCCTGTGTTACCTCGGTAGCTGATGTTACATCAATGTCGCCCACGGTTGAATACGATTGCTCCCCTATCCATCTTACGAAGCTCAAATCTATGATATCCTGTATTCTGTTACCCGGAACGGTGCCGTAGACAGTATCCAATATGCTATAGTAATTGGAATTGAATTGCATTATATCCCCTAATTGATTCATCTGAGATGAGTCCGGATTATCAAAAAGTTGTACTATAATCTGGAATGACTTATCAGGGTTTGCCTGCATCTTAGATAGCAGTTCCGGCCTGATTTTGGCTTCGATTGGTATACGTCCCAGGTATCTGACTTTTCCACTGTTGACCAGTGAGATAACCGTATCCAGCGCTTCCGGCGGGATTTTGGCGTAGAAAGCATTTTCTGTGCCTGGATAGAGGATGCAGCCTATTTGGTTAAGCGTATCGCGGGTTTCTTTGTCCAGATCAGCCATATCGGTGTAGAATTGAATCAGGTAATAATCATTGCCGGACGTTTTCCCATTAGCGAGTATGTCAGCATCTACAGTTCCTGCTGTTGCCGTAATGATATGGCCTGATCCAAATCTTATGCGATTTGGGTCCTGAGAATACTTCTTTTCATACTCTTCTATCAGCCTGTCTGCTTCCGCCAGTTGCTCTGGCGTCAGCGTAATTACGTTGGACCCGTCTTCTATCATATTGCCATTCTTATCATAACCAAGTATCAGTATTGTACGGGTTATATTGTCGGATTGACTGTCGTCCGGCGTGCAATTATTTTGATATTCCGGCCTGGAAAGCTGGCTGACCGGAGAATTTGCATTCGCGGGATTACTGTTTTTGGCCATTCCCAGGGAGATGGCCATGGTTAATATAATTACTAAGGCTTGAAATAATTTTCTCATTAACTTACTGGCTGGCAAGCGCCGGTTTACTCATCGCAGCACCTGCCTTTACTCCCTTGCACTTAAGATGATTATATACCAGATGTCAAGGTGGGGGAGCAGCAACATGAGTTATTTCCGCTCATGGTTCGACAGGCTCACCACGAGCGAAATGTTTAGTGGCTTAGCAATGGTATATATGTATCCGTGTCATTGCGAGGCCATTCGGAGAAGGCCGTGGCAATCTCATCATTAATGCCGAAGTTTGTCTTGAAAGATGAGATCGCCACGCTTCGCTCGCGATGACAGAGGGTGGCCGCTCATGGTTCGACAGGCTCACCACGAGCGGAATAAAAGAAGCTAACCGCGTGGGAATTTTCACCATGCAGCGAAGTAATAGACGAGATTCTTCGCTTCGCTCAGAATGACACGCGGAGCGGATGCTCCGCGGTACCCAAGTTTATTTATTTCTTCGGTTTGCTGAAGCCGAAGATGTAGATTATCTCCAGTATGCCCAGTGTGTTGAATATAAGGAGACATATAAACCATACCAGCTGCTTATTCCCGGCGGCCCTCCACAGGGCTACGCCTTTCCACGCCGTAGACCAGACGACGAGCAGTAGAATTACTATCGCACCCAGTGGTGTCTGTAGAAACGCATTTAATGATTCCATTTATTCCTCCCTGACTAAATCTTTATTGCCGAGATTATTGTGCCATGCCAGTCCCTGAATTCGGGCTGACTTATGTTGTCTATATATGCCTGCAATTTGTGAATTCCATCCTCGAATTCTGTCTGGCTCATAAGATGGTAGGTAGAAACATATTTGTTTTTCACCTTTTGCAGGTATTCGAGGTCTATGGGAATGTTGTCCACGGTCACCTCTTCGTGCCCGATTTTCTGGAAACCAAGCGACGTTAACATCGAATTTACCTGGTCTACAGCGGGAAATCTGGCTTTATCGATGTCTACATAGCTGGGGAAGAAATTCTTGATGATGGGGTGCTGGTTTTCGATCTGTCTGTGGCTGGAGGTGAGCAGAACCAGAGCACCTCTCTTCAATACGCGATAGCACTCTGAAAATAGAAGATTCAGGTTTTTGATTTGATGGATGACATAGGCACAGATTATTGTATCGAATGCCCTGTCCACGAAGGGTAAGTGCAGACCATCTGTGTTGCTGCAGACCAGTTCCAGTGATTTGCGCCTGGCAATCTTCAGCATGTCCGGCGACACATCGACACCGACCAGGTCTGCGTTGATTTTACCTTTTATCTGGTATGAGATATTTCCGGTGCCGCAGCCGACGTCGAGGACTCTTTTACCCGCACCGATTTGTCCCAGCTCAACAACTCTCTTTATTAAATCGTCGGAATACGAGCGGTAGCTGTCATAGGTTTTGGAAATACCGGTGTAGTCGACCTGCACGTCCTTTGCGGCTGTCATAAATTGATATTTGAATACTTACGCCAGGGTTTGGCTACGGTCTTATTCTGCAAAGCGTCAAGAGCCTTACATATCATCTTCCTGGTGTCGCCGGGCATGATGATGTCATCGATGTAGCCACGCTCGGCGGCCATGTACGGGTTCTCGTAAAGGTCCCTGTACTCTTTTACCCGCTTATCCTTCGTCTCCTTGGGATTTGCCGCCTCTTTAATCTCCTTGGCGAAGATAACGCTGGCTGCGGTCTCCGCGCCGACTATTGTCACCAGGGCGGTGGGCCAGGCGAATACCAGGTCGGCGCCGATCGACTTATCCAGCATGCCGTAGTGAGCGCCGGCGTAGGATTTTCTGACCATAATCGAAATCAATGGCACGGTAGCATCGGCCCAGGCGTACAGCAGCTTGGCGCCATGGCGGAGAATGCCCTTCCAGTCTTGCTCTGAGCCTATCATGTAGCCGGGGCAGTCCTGGAAGCTAATTAACGGAATATTGAACAGGTCGCAGAACCTGATGAACCTGGCCATTTTATCGGCGGCATCCGTGTCGATGACACCGCCGATATGGGACGGCCGGTTGGCCACGATGCCCACGGAGCGGCCGTCGAACCGGCCGAAGCCAATAATGCAGTTTTGCGCGTGATAAGCCAGCAGCTCGTAGAAATAGCCATCGTCTACGAGCAGCGTGATTAACTTGAGCATGTCGAAGGCAAGATTCGGATGGTCGGGTATTATAGTATCAAGTTCAGGGACAACTCTATCCGGCGGGTCGTCCGTTTTCACACGGGGAGGCGTTTTATCCTTGTTATTAGAGGGCATAAAAGACAGGAGCTGTTTACAGGCATCGAGAGCCTCCTGGTCGTTTTCGACAACTATATGGGTCTGGCCTGACTTAACGGCGTGGGCCTCCCAGCCGGAAAGCTCTTCCAGACTGATTTCCTCACCTATTTGAGTCTTGACAAAGGCGGGACCGGCGATGCCCATGAAGCCGGTATGGCGACACTGAATGAGGAAGTCCTGCATCACTGGATGGTAGGCCTGCCCGCCGAGGCAGGGACCCATAAGCAGAGATATCTGGGGCACGATGCCTGAGGCCTCTATTTGAGAGCGGAACAGCCAGCCGTAGGCTTCCAGTGTGTCCATGCCTTCCTGCAGACGAGCACCGCCGGAATCGTTCATGCTGACGCAGGGCCAGCCCATGTCTTTGGCAAACTGGAGAGCCCGGGCAAATTTCTTACCGTGGTACTCGCCGAAGGTGCCGGCCATGGCGGTGAAGTCTTCCGCGATGGCGACCACAGCGCGGCCGTTTACCTTGCCGTAGCCGGTGATGACGCCTTCGGCCGCAATCTCACGTTTGTCCATGCCGAAGTTCGTAGTGCGGTGCTTGACGAAGAGACCTATTTCGGTGAAGGTGCCAGGGTCGAAAAAGTAATCGATCCGCTCCCTAGCAGACCATTGCCCGGCCTTGTGGCGCTGCTCGAGGGTTTTGGGGTCGATGGCCTTTATCTTTTCCCTTTTCGCCTTATAGTCATTGATTGTCTCTTTCGTCGACATGTGCTTCACCTTTCAGTCAGGGCCTTATTCTTTTCCGGGCCACGGAGCAGTGATACAAGTCTTTAGTATCGCAGGCCTATTTCACGAGAAATAACCAGTTGCTGAATTTCTGAAGTACCCTCGGTGATGGTTGACATGCGGGAGTCCCTGAAATATCGCTGCACCACCGCCTCCTCAACCAGTCCGTAGCCGCCGTGAATTTGCATAGCTTCCGTGGTGACTCTGACGGCGGTTTCGCTGGCGAACAACTTGGCCATGGCGGCTTCCTTGGTATGCGGCTTATTCTGGTCGTAGAGCCAGGCAGCGTGGAAGATGAGCCATCGGGCAGCCTCAATGTCCAGCGCCATGCGGGCCAATTTGAAGGAGTTGGTCTGAAACTTGGCTATCGGCTGGCCGAACTGGATCCTTTCCTGGGCGTATTTCAGCGTGGCATCGTAAGCCGCTCGCGCCAGTCCCAGGCTGCGAGAGGCGTGGGAAATCCTGCCGCCCATGAGCGATTCCATGACGTAGGGGAAGCCCCTGCCTTCTTCACCGATGAGGTTGGCTTCCGGTACGGCGCAGTCTTCGAAGGTAAGTTCACCGGTCTCACCGGAACGGCCGCAGAACTTGTGAAGTTTGGCTCGATTAAACCCGGGGGTGCCTTTTTCAACTATGAATAAACTGACCCCGCCCCTGGAGCCTTTGCTTTTATCGGTGTAGGCGGCTACCAGTACGAAGTCACAGATATTTCCGTTGGTGATGAATATTTTGGTGCCGTTGAGCACGTACTTGCCGTTCTTCCTGACGGCTGTGGTCTGTATCGAGGCAGCATCGGAGCCGGCGTTTGGTTCGGTAAGACCGAAGGCAGCTATTTTATCTCCTCGAATGGCCGGCACCAGATATTTCTTTTTCTGTTCTTCGTTGCCCCGGGCATATACGGCCGTGGTGCCGATGCCGCTCTGGACCATGATACCGGCGCAAATACCTACACTCTGGTAGGCGACCTCTTCGACTGAAATACAGTCGCCCAACTTGCCCATGCCGGCGCCGCCATATTCAGCAGGATATCTGACGCAGAGATAGCCCAATTTACCCATCTTGGGGAATAACTGAAGCGGAAAAGTTGCTGTTTTTTCGGCTTCATCGACGAGCGGCGCGATCTCTTTCTGCGCAAAGTTGGTCATCGCTTCCTTGAACATTTTGTGCTCTTCTGAGAGCTCGAACTCCATGTGTAGGTCCTCCTCATATTTGAAAGTAGTGATTTAAAGCTTTAATATTGTATAGCAAATTGGCCCAAATTTAAACGTCGGTTGAGTTTAAGATGGAAATAATTCCAGCGGTTGACATAAAAGATGGAAAGTGCGTCCGGCTGTATCAGGGAGACTATCGGAAGGAGACCGTTTTCTCGGAGAACCCGGTAGATGTAGCTTTAGGTTGGAAGACCCAGGGCGCCAGGAAGCTGCATGTCATCGACCTGGACGGTGCGGCCAAGGGTGAGCCTCGGAACATGGAGACCATTAAAGCTATTGTGAAAAAGGTGAAGTTGCCGGTACAGCTTGGCGGTGGCATCCGAGATGAGGCCACGGCAGCTAAGATTTTAGACATGGGTATTAGCCGGGTGATTTTAGGTACCGTTGCGGTAGAAAAGCCCGAACTTGTAAAAAAACTTTGCCGAAAGTATAGTGAGGGGATCGTTGTTGGCATCGATGCCCGCGACGGATTCGTGGCGACACATGGCTGGAAGCAGGCAACTGAAGTCAGGGCTTTAGAGATGGGATTGCGAATGGTGGACCTGGGAGTGAAGCGAATTATTTATACGGACATTAAACGGGACGGTACCCTCACAGAGCCCGGCTTTGAAGCCATAGCCGACATGGTGAAAGGTTTGAAGGTTCCGATTATAGCGGCCGGGGGCATCTCCAATCTAGACCATTTAAAGAGGCTGAAGGAGCTTGGAGCAGAGGCAGCCATCTTAGGCAGGGCGATTTATACGGGCGACATAAATTTGAAAGAAGCGCTGAGATTAAATGATTGACGGCGAATATATCCTGGCAATTGAGGTGAGCGATGTTGAAATTCGATAATAAAGGTTTAATACCTGTAATAATTCAGGATGCCGACAATGGCGACGTGCTGATGTTGGGTTATGCCGATAAAGAGGCGTTAAAACGAACGGTTAAAAGCGGTGAAGTCTGGTTTTATAGCCGCAGCCGGCAGGAGCTATGGCACAAGGGAGAGACCTCCGGGAGCATTCTGAAGGTAAAATCAATGGCTAAAGACTGTGACGCCGATACCATATTGATTAAGGCCAAACCAACGGGGCCGGTGTGCCACACCGGCAATCAGAGCTGTTTCTTCCAGGGATTCGATAAGAAAGATTTGGACTAAACTGCCGAATCATCCGGGGGCTGATCCCCAACCGTCGGCGCAGGTAATAACGCGGCACCTGTATCTGTTTCAACAACTTTTTTCAAGGCGGTTATGGCAGTTTCCAGCTGCCCTTCGTTCGGTTCTCCTGTGGTCAATGACTGAAGCATCAATCCTGGAACCAGTAGAGCGCGGATCAGGACATTCCCGTGATGGGAGGCACCGAATCGAACGAATTCATAACCGATGGCGGCGATGACGGGAATGAGGACTACCCTCGACAGGATGCTGAGCCATATCGAGGGGCGTCCCAGCAGGGCAAAGACGACTATCGAAATAACCAGGACGGCGAGCAGGAAGCTGGTACCGCAGCGGGTGTGCGCGGTGGAATATTTCTTAACATGGTCCACCTCCAGGGGCTCTCCCGCCTCGTAGGCATTGACCACCTTGTGTTCGGCGCCGTGATACGTAAAGAGCCTCTTGACGTCAGGCATAAAGGCAATAATTTTTAGATAGGCGATGAAAACGCCGATCCGTATAACGCCTTCGATTACGTTGCTTAGAAGAGACGACGTGATATACGGGTCGACCAGATACCTGGTTAGAAGCAGGGGAGCGATAAAGAAAAGGGCGACGGCAAAGGCCACAGCTATGACCACGCTGCCCCATAGCACGGATGGGGAGATGTTTTCTTCCTCTTCGGCAGCAGCAATTTGAGCCGAATGGAGCAGGGACTGTGTTCCGAGGGCGAGCGTCTCGATAAGCACGATAATGCCCCTGACGAATGGCCAGTTTCTGGCTCGTCCTTTATACATACTGGCCAGCGGCTGGCTGGTCAGGCTGATTTCACCATTGGGTTTGCGGACGGCCACAGCGATGCTCTTGCGACCCCGCATCATCACACCTTCCATAACCGCCTGGCCACCGTAGTAAAAGGTGTCCGGTTTTTGCGCTTTATTCTTTACCAAATTATAAGTCCTGATTTCGGAATCACAAACAACAGTGAGATTTTAGTCCATTAAATTACAAACAGCAAACGCCTCGAGGCTTGTTTTGGTTTTGATAACACCGGTGCGCCGCTATAGCTGCCGTTAATTGAATGAGCTATTAATCCTCTTCTGGTGGTAAACCATAAATGCGTACCACGGGCTCACTGGTGAGTAACGGCTCAATCAAATGAGTAATCTCAAGCCTGTGTCGGCTATCCGCCCAAGCCTGCCAGGTATTCAATCCTGTCCAGGTGCTGATGACCAAAAATGACGTCGGGTCGTTTATCTCGACCAGGGTTTCACCTGATATATAACCCGGCTGGTGTAATGATTCAGCCCTGAGATCGTGGAGTAAGCCGTCCAGAGCGTGTTCTTTACCTGGCTTGCAACGCCGTTCAATTAGTACCCTTATCATATTTACCCCTCCTCTAC